>ERZ772962.1570-NODE-1570-length-12198-cov-33.979988_pt1 | contig 12198 bp, 5 predicted proteins | sample MGYA00580676_ERZ772962 | MGnify/ENA primary metagenome ERZ772962 (study PRJEB29015, sample SAMEA2738049) | human oral metagenome | biome: human oral; feature: human-associated habitat; material: saliva | place: China | collected 2230 ...
GCCGTCCGCGCCGCGAGCTTCGCTCGGCGCGTCGTCTCGAAGCCCGGCCAGGCCCCACAGGCCTCGCGCCACCCTCCAGTCGGGCGGCTCGTACTACCTGGCCCTGCCACCGCCCACCGGCACCGCAGCCACACCGCCAATGCCGCAGCCACACCAGCCTCGGCGGCAAATCCCCATCGAATACGAACTACACCAAGCGGCCTGGACAACAGGCGCATAAACAAACCGTCAACAACTTGCGCGCAGCCCCAGGATTTAACCAAGGCACGACAACGTGGCGACGTTGAAACCAACAACACCACTGCTCGCCCCCAACAAAGGACCGGTGAAACCGGCGTCACCTCTGCACCCGGAAAATGCACCAAAAACAATCATTTCTCACCCGCAGAGGCGATGGCGGTTTCAACCCCACACAGACACACGCGAGCAAAGGCGACAGGGGTTTCAGACAACCGGGCCGCCTCGCTTACAGGGACCGGCAGCGCCACCCACTCTCACTAAACCTGGCCATGCCTGGGTAGTGCCTTGTCTTCACAGCTGCCAGACGACGCACCGCGTGCCCCTGAGACAACGACGCCCGTGACGAGAATATGCGGATAGGTTATCGCGATGCGGATAGGCAAATAACCTATCCGGATGCGGACAACCTATCCGTAACGGCACAACCTATCCACATGCATCAGCATCTCCGCTCCGTTGCCACCCACCGGCACCACAGCCACCCACCCAGCAGGACACCGCCGCCAGACCTCCGCGCGGCACCCCGCCGCCAGACCTCCGCGCGGCACCCCACCGGACACACGGACGTGAACTTTTCGTTCTCAGGAGTAGTCCTTCTGGAACCTCAGTTCCAGTTCCTCCAGCGAGTGGAACTTCGTCTCGGGGACGACCTTCCAGTAGAAGAGGAACGAGAGGAAGTTAATGGCTGCGAAGATCGCGTACGTACCAGCGCCACCGACGGTCGCCATGAGCGGTGGGAAAACAACGGCTACGAGCGCGTTGGCAAGCCACAGAGCACCCACCGCGATACCGAGGGCAGTGCCGCGGACAGCGGCAGGGTATATCTCGGAGACGAGCACCCAGGACACCGTTCCGGACTGCTTTATGAACACGAAGATGCAGACGATGCCAAGAACGAGCCAGGGCGCGAAGGTCGGGGCGCCGGAGATGTTTCCCTCGCCATCCAGGTAGGGGCTGATGAAGGCTGCAAACACGGCAGACAGCGCAGCCAGAGAAATCGTGATGCCGAGCTCCTGATACATGCCCACGTGACGGCGAGCGAATCGGGCGACGAACCACAGGCCCACGGCGGAACCGATCGCGGAGATACCACCGGAGACGACGTTCAGAGTGATCGCGTCTTCCATGGGAACGCCGGCGGCGTTGAGGATCTTCGGTGTGTAGTACATGGCCGTGTTGATGCCCGTCAGCTGGTCGGCGATGCCCAGGACGATACCGATGTAGAGGAGCTTGCGTGCCCACTTCACGGTGAGGATCTGGGACAGCGACCACTTTTCCTGAGCAGACTCTGCACGTTGGACATCAAGCATCTCGTTGATCTCGCCAGCGACGTCATCCGTCTTTTCATCGCGCACACGCTTGAGGGAGCCAATGGCCTCGACGATGCGCAGATTGGCGGCGTACCAGCGTGAGGACTCGGGCACAGTGCGGATGCCGATCCATAGGGCGATGGCGGGCAGCGAGCACAGGATGAGCATGTAGCGCCAGGTCAGGCCGTTACCGCCGCTGGTGACGTCGGCGATGTTGACGGCAGCCTGGACGGTCTCCCACGCGACGGAGGTGCCAGCCTGTCCGAGCACGTGCCCGGAGGCATCCACGGCATCACCGGTCAAGGTGACAGTGGGACCACCCTGCATGTGAGCGATGACAGCGTTCATAGAGAAGGCCAGGAACTGGCCAAAGACGATCATCATCTGATCCGTCGCGACGAGGAAACCGCGCAGCCGCTTGGGAGCAGTTTCGCCGAGGAAGACGGGAACCGTCGCGGAAGCGCCACCAACGGCGAACCCAAGGATGATACGCGCCAGGTAGAGGACCCAGATGCTCGGGGCAATCGCGCAGCCGATGGCGCCGAACAGGAAGATGATGGCCAGCAGCGTGATGTTATGGCGGCGACCAAAGCGGTCGGAGAGGCGTCCACCGAAGAACGCACCGGCGGCAGCACCGATGCACAGCAGGCCGCCGACCCAGCCTTCTTCGAAGGTGGTCATGTTCAGACCGCCGGCGCCTCCGGGCATGTACATGTATGGCAGGGTGCCAGCGACAACGCCGGTGTCATAGCCGAAGAGGAGAGAGCCAAGCGTCGCGATGGCAGCAATTGCGCCCAGGGAGCGCTTCGCACCGGAAGCTGGGGTCTTCTCGACGAGCTCGCGCACTCTGTCGGGCGTGTAGTCGTCAATCGTTGGAGTGTGTGGCATATGGTTCTCCTCTGCACTTCCTCGTCGGAGCGATCCGGATGAACGAGACAGCAGCCATAGCATAATGCCGCGCCCGTGTACGCACCGCTTCCCGGCAGATATCAGGCGGATGACGGTCGCACCCCTTGAGGATATCAAGGCCGAGGCCCCAGCGAGCACCTCGTCGTCGGGGCACTCAAGCCCACACCTATGACTGTATAGAGTGGAGGGGGGATACTGCACCCACCCCTCAACTCAGAGAGTTGTCACACTCAGGCGTTCGTCGGGAAGTTCATCTCAACGTAGCCCACCTTCTCGCCACGCCTGGGCCAGCGGGTCGTGACAACCTTTGCCTTCGTGTAGAAGCGCACGCTCTCAGGACCGTGGATGTTGGTATCATCTGGCAGCAAGACGATCATGTACCCCCGACGGTTGATACGGTCCAATACCTGAACGCCTCGTGATCAGAATATCGACGTAGCGACATCCAAAGGTCATGGAGCGCCTTCCCTCGACAGAGACAGCCCATGAAACACCCGATTCAGGGATCCACTACCGACAGGCAATCGTCATTTTTTGTGCACACAATAGACAATATCCCGTCATCCCCTCTCCAACATCAACACTGATACCATGTAACCGTATTTAATTAACACACAGTCGCGCCGCACGTGAAGGTTTGACATGTCGAAAGCAACGCCCAATTCGGGGAACGCCCCCTACGTCCCGGACATTACACTGGACCGTTCCTCTCCCGTGCCTCTGTACTTTCAGATCTCGGAGCCCATCGCTCAGCTCATTAACTCTGGAGCGCTACCCGCGAATACACGCCTGGAGGATGAACTGTCGATGGCGGCACGGCTGCACGTCTCCCGCCCCACGGCACGGCAGGCACTCCAGCGCCTCGTTGACCGCGGTCTCCTCACACGTCGTCGCGGCGTCGGCACGATCGTTTCGCCACGCCACGTCCATCGCCCCATGGAACTTACCTCGCTCATGCGCGACCTAGTCAACGCCGGACACAAGGTACACACGACCATTCAGCGCTACGAGGCACGCCCCGCCTCGGCACAGGAAGCCGACGTCCTCAAGGTTGCCGAGGGCACCCTCATCGTCCACATCGAGCGCACCCGCTTTGCCAACGACGAGCCGATCGCTGTCCTTACGAACCTTATCCCTGCTGACATCGCCCCCACGATGCAGGAACTCGAATCTGCCTCACTCTACGATCTCATGCGCGAACGCGGTGTTATCCTTGCCTCGGCACGCCAGGTGATCGGAGCGCGCAGCGCGACGACGAAGGAAGCGAAGCTCCTGTCCGAACACCGCGGCGCAGCCCTGCTGACGACACAGCGCACGACGTACGACCCCTCGGGGCGCATCGTGGAGTACGGCGATCACATCTACCGCGCATCGCGCTATTCCTTTGAGGCCAGCCTTTTTGCCCAGTGATAAGGCATTGACACTACGTCCTAATAAATGGCCGAAAGGCAGAAGCAGTCCCCATAGACTTGATTTTGCCGCGAGAGTCGGAAGCAATCACAAAGGAACGCTTCTCACCATAGCCATCGAGCACACCCCCAGAGCCCCTTCTGGGCTCCGGGGATAACCCGCCAGCCGCCCGGTGGAACGATTCGTCGGACCCGGCCGAGCTGAGGCAGTCCGCCCCATTCGACCATAGCGCCCCTGCCTGCAACTCAACCATTGCTCGCACCATACAACACCGCCGAGTAGCAACCCACCAAGTAATCCCAAGAGAACAGATAGTAGTATTTCTCTAATTGACGTTCCAAAAACTATTGCTTTTCCTTCACCTTAATTCTACGCCACTCATAAGAGCAGAAATCTCGTAATTTTCAGTGCATGATCATGGACGCAGCACTTCCTTCAGCGCCTCATCCAGGGAAATTTCCGCTCCAGCGATCATGTCTTCCAGGCTCTCGAGCGTGTAGTGCGAGGGGCCCGCCAGGAAGGCAACCATCGCACCCACCTCCGACGCATCCACACCCATGCGGGCCACCCACGCGCGCTGGTACAGGCGCAGCTGGGTGACGAAATAGGCGACCTTGTCCGGCTTGGTCGTGGCGGTCACCGGGCGGCCGCTCTTCCAGTCGACGACCAGGTAGCGGGGCCCATTCCCGCGCACTCGCTCAAACACGGCATCAATACGGCCCTGGACGGACACACCGCCAACCTCCACCGAGAACGCCTCCTCGATCGCGACGGCCCGATAATCCACCAGCTCGCCCGCAACAAAGGCGCGGAAGTTGGCGCGCAGGCGCTTAAGGCGCTCACGCTCACCATCCGTCAGCAGGGCCTCGTCCACCCCATCGTCACCGCCAGCCAGCGCGCTATCCTCCCCCACACTCACGCCGGCGCCCGCAGTGATCTCCGAGGCCGGGTCCGCGGAGGCCAGGTGCAGCTCACGCTCCACCCACGCGTGAAACACCGTGCCCAGCGCGGAGAACGAGCTGGGCCGAGCCGGCATCGGCCGACGCATGTCTCGCGCGAACTCATCCGCGTCCTGCAGAAGCGCCGACACGGACGTCGCGGGAACGCGCTCCGCCCACAGATCGACGACGGGCGTCTCCCGGGACAGGTGATACTCCTCGATGAGAGCGACCGTATCGCGCACCGCGGGGTCATCTCCCAGCTGCGCCAAGGCCTCGTAGACGTCCTGATCCTGCGGCATCGCGTCGATCTGCGCCTGCACTGCCGCAGCGGCAGCCGCAACGCGCTGACGCGAGGGGCCAGGCGCAGGCGGGAAGGTCTCGAACACCCGCACAACCGCGCCCTTCTCACTGCCCTCCTCGGCCTGAGGGACAGGCATCATCAAGCACCTGCCCTCCCCCACCGAGGACTTCACGGCGTGGTCACGCCACTGCCCGTTGGACCACATCTGCGGGTCTTCGATGGCACCGACCGTGCCCGACGAGGCACCAGGCGTGTGCTCGAAGAGCTGGGCACTGGCATCCATCAGATAGCGCGACGGATGCGTCACCTTCTTATTGAACCCAGACGTCCAGGAGCCCACCAGCAGCTGAGCGCTGCGCGCACGTGTCATGGCCACGTAGGCCAGGCGACGCTCCTCACGCTCCGCGTGCTCCCCGAGGGAAGCACCGTACTCGCCCTCCAGCCACTGCTTGAAGGCAGTCGACGGATTCTTTGCCCCCTCAACGTCGAACTCAAAAGGCGGCAGATCTGCTCGATCCCCTCGCAACGGATGCGGCAACGAGCCGGCGTCCGTCACCCATGCCTTGTTCGCGGGAGGATCATCCGTCCACGGCCGGCTCTTGCTCTTGTGCAGGGGGAACGAGCCATCGGCCAGCCCAAACACCACAACCCCATCCCATTCAAGGCCCTTCGAGCCGTGGACGGTCAGGATCTGCACGGCGTTCGGGTCCGGCTCGCCCAGCGGAGCATCCAGCCCATCCTCACGTTTCTCCGCCATGTCCAGATACGCCAGGAAAGACCCGAGGGACGCACCCGGAGTCTCTTGCTCGTAGGCTGCAGCCACAGAAATGAACTCATCGAGCGCCGCACGCCCACCCATCGACAGCGGATCCGCGATCACATCGTCCAGGGTGCCCATGATGAGGATCGCCCGCTCGACCTGCTCGGTGATCGAACGCCCCACCCCCTCACGGACCTGACGCAGGCGCTCAGCCAACAGGCGCACGCGGCGCACCGCCTCCTCGCTGATCGCAGGATGTCCCTCGGCCGCCCACCCAGGCTTCGGAGGGGAATCCACCGCATCCAAAAGAATCGCCTGATGAGGGTGAACTCCCTCCTGACGTGCCAGGAAACGCGCCCATTCGCCCAGCGCCATCAGGTCGGCCGCACCCAGGTCAATGCCAGCCAGCAGGCGTGCCAGCCACGGGGATGCCTCCACGTCGTATGCCAGTTCCAAGGCGGCGCGCACATCCTGCACGGCAGGCTGATCGAGCAGACCACCCAGGCCCACGATCTCCGTCGGGATCCCGGCCTCACGCAGGGCATCGTCGATCAACGGAAAGTCCCGACGCTGTCTGCTCAACACGGCGACGCTGCGCCGCTTGCCGTCCTTAACCGGCTGCGAGCGCACCCGCTGCACGAAATCGACCATCGCGCCGAGCGCCTCGTCGTAATCCTGCGTGAAAGCAATGTCAACGGCTCCGGGCCCCGCCCCACCCCTGGGAACCAGGACGGGCGATTGCGCCTTGAGCTCCTGCTTGCCCACCTGGAAGGAGGGCACCTCACGCAGTGGCGCCGCCACCCTGTTCGCAGCGTCCAGGATCGACACGTCGTTTCGCCAGGCGGTCGACAGGGTGAGGGTCTGACTCTCCTCCGCCTCACCTGTCTGGAACCGATCCAAGAAGGACTCAAGGGACGAGGCCGAGGCACCCCTCCAGCCGTAAATCGCCTGATTCGGGTCTCCCACTGCGGTGACCGCATGATCTGCGAAGAGCATTGACAGCAGGTCCATCTGGATCACCGAGGTGTCCTGGAACTCGTCGAGCAGGACCGCACGGAACTCCTCGCGCAGGGACGCACGAACGGCCGGCGCCTCGCGCACGATGCGCGTGGCCAGGACCAACTGATCGGAAAAATCCAGGACGCCCAGCTCGCGTTTTCGCTGCTGGTAGGCGGCGATCGGGCCCAAGAAGGCGATGCGACGCGAATTCACGTCCATGGCCTTGCGAGACTCCTTGTTCCCGCGCCCCACCTGCTCGAGCTCGCGCCCAAACTCCTCCAAGACCTCGCGCGCACGCTCCACCGTGCAGCCGTGCTCCGCAATTTCGCCCGACAGGTGCAGGACCTTTCCAACAACGCCGGCCGGGGTGAGCTCATCGTCCAGGTCGGTGGGCCACGACTCAACGATCTGAGTCATGAGGTCGATCGCCCCGGCCTCGGAGAGCATCGAAAAGTCCGGGTCGAGCCCGATGCGCATGCCATGCTCAGAGACGATGCGCTCCGCAAAGGAGTTGTAAGTGAGGGCCGCCGGGTCCTCGTCGAGACGCTCACGCAGCTGCGGCATCTCGCGTGAAAGCAGGCGGATGCGCTCACGTAGGCGCTCCCCCAGCTCGCCGGCGGCCTTGCGCGTGAAGGTGAGGCCAAGGATCGACGACGGTGTCAGGTCCGGATGGTTCGCCAGGAGCCAGAGGACCCGCATCGACATGGTCTCGGTCTTGCCCGACCCGGCGCCCGCGACGACGAGGAGCGGGCGGCGCGGAGCCTCGACCACGCGCACCTGCTCGGGCGTCGGCGTCTTCGTCGCGTCGACGATTGCCTGGATCTGCAGGGCGCCAAGATTCATCGCGCTGTCCGTTCCCACGTCACTCCACCACCTTATGGCCGCGCTCGCGTGCCGGGCACAACCGATCAAAAGAACAGTACGCGCAGGCCGCATCCGAAGGACGCGCCTCAAAGTAGGGGCCTCGCGCATCCACCGCGACTGAGCGGATCTTGTCGTGCCAATCCTCCAGGGCCTGCCCCTCGAGGCGCGGCTGATCGAAATACTTCAGCTTATCGTCGCCAAGCAGGGCGATACGCGCTCCCGCGACCCTCTCGCCCGAGGCAAGCAGGGCCATCTGATACGCCGCCAGCTGCGGATTATCAGGGACAGTCTTCGCTGAATATCCGCTCTTTCCGGTCTTCAGGTCGGTGACGCGCACCCCCTCATCGACGTGCTCGAGTCGGTCCATCCGGCCTCGGATGGTCACGCCCTCAACCTGGGCAGACACCGTCTGCTCAACCTCAACAGGTCCGGGAATACCCTCCAGGTAGGAGGCCAGGTTGTTCACGATGTCGCGGGCGTGCCGGTCGGCGACACGCCCCGCCCACGTGTCCAGGTTGTAGCCCAGCTCCTCGATGCGAGCCTCAAGGGCCTCGGTGAGTTCCTCCGGCGTACCGTGCGGGTGTTCCTCGGCGACGGCGTGAATGAGGGTGCCGAGGCTGGCTGCCGCGTTCGATGGGCCGTCAGCTCCGACGGTGGTGAGGAACCAGCGCAGCGGGCACGCCAGCGCGCGCTCGAATTGCGAGGGAGACAGCGTGAGCTCACCCGCGTACTCCGCGTCAGTCGTGGGCGTACCGCCCGCGCCCAGCCACCGCTGCGGCTGCGCGGAGAGCACGTCTTCGCGCGCCATCAGGGCCAACAGGGTAGCGGCGAGCTGGGCGTCAGCCGTGTTATCGGGGCTGGCCGCGCGCGCTCGCAGGTCCGCGATGTGTCCAGATAGGGACAGAGGCGCGTCCACCTGGTCTACCGGCACAATGTCGTTCTCTCGAGGCGTGCCCGCCAAACGCGCCACCAGATCGAAAAACACCGAAGGCGCGGCATCCTCCGAGCGCACCGCGCCGGCATGCACGATGCACCGCGAGCGCGTCACGGCCGCAACAAAGAGGCGATACTCGTCGTCCAGCACCGCGCGCCGGGCCTGGCGCGTCGAGTCGATGAGCTCCTCGCGCCCGTCCTCGCCCACGGCGACGCGGCCTGCGCCCACGTCCGCGAGGAGGTCGGCGCGCAGGATCCGGTCGCGCAGGCGCAGGTTCGGCCAGGCACCATCCTGCAGGCCGGCGAGGACGACGACCTGCCAGTGGCGGCCCATCGCCTGCGCGGGGGTGAGAACCTCGACGCCGCCCGGACGCACGCCCACACGCGAGATCGTGTCGATGGGGACCGAACCGGCCAGCAACTCGGACGCGAAACCCACGGCGGAGCCGGCGGGGTTGCGCTGCTCCCACACGTCCGCGACGCGCAGGAGCGCCACGACGGCGTCCAGCTGATCGTCGTACCAGCCCGACGACTCGTCCGATGCGATGGCCCGAGAGCGCCACTCACCGGCCACCCCGGACGCCTCCCAGAGGGACCACAGGCGTTCCTGGGGGCGCGCACTGCCGCTCATCCCCAGCTCCCACAGGCGCGCGGCGGTCTCGAGGGGCCGCGCGAGCAGTGCGGCTGCGCGGGAGCGCTTGCCGCCCGCCTGCTGGGCCTGCTCCAGGGCCGGCCTCCACGTCTGCGGGTCACTGACGAGGTCGGCAGCCGTCAGCGGGATCGGCGCGGCCTCGTCGCCCGCGTCCTCGGCGGCCTGGGCGCGCGCAGCGTTCAGGCGACGCAACAGACGGTGGACTGCGAGGGCGTCCGCGCGCACAAGGGGCGACGGCAGGAGGCGCTCGGCGAGCTCGCGGCGCACGGCCACATCCGTGTCACTCTGCCCCGTCGGCATGGTCACCAGGTCCAGGAGCAGGCGCGTGGTCGGCTGGGTCGCGAAGTCGAAGGCTCGGCCGCCGCCCGCGACGGGCACGCCACCGCGCTCCAGGTAGCGGCTGGTTTCGGCGACCATCGAGGAGCTGCGCACGATGACGACCTGTTCCGAAAAGTCGATGCCATCGTGCAGGTGGTGAGACCTGAGGGCGCGCGCGATGAGGGCACCCATCTGCGAGGGCGTGGCACCCAGGTGTGTCACGAGGTGTCCGTCCGGAGCATCGTCACCAACTGCAGCCTCGCGCCGGGCGGGCGAACCTGACTGGGCGATGCGCGCGCAAGCCTGGCGCGCCAACTCACGCACGGCGCGGGACATGTCGTAGACCTGGCCGAGCTCGGTGATCTCGACGCCGAGGGCGGATGCGAGCCTGCGGTCCAGGTGCGGCTCGCCGCCGCGATACCCGGCCACAGCCACATCGGAATCCGAAAACGCCACGATCCGGGCACCCGCGTCGCCGCAGGCCTCCAAAAGCCTCAGCGTCGAAGGCGTGCAATCCTGCAGGTCATCGACGATCACCACGTCGGGCACCGGGCAGGGCGCCTGCACGCCACGGGAGGGCGCGTCCTGCTCCCACGCGTCAATGAGGTCGGCCGCGAGCGCCTGGATGCGCGACAGGTCCACGCGCAGGGTACGCGGATACTCCGGGGAGCGCTCGGGCCCCTCCTCCAGCGCCGCGACAATCGCGCCCGCACCCTGCCATTCCGGGCGACCGAACCGGACCCCGGCCTCGGACAACTCGGCCGCGCCCATCCCGGCCTCACCCGCGCGGGCCACCAGGTTACGCAGCTCCGCGCGGAACGCCGGCATCGCGCGCATCTGTGGACCAATGTCCTCGGGCCACGGCGCCTCCACCGACTCCAGGGCCTCGGCGAGCATCTGGTCCTGGGCCGCGCCCGTCACCAGCTCGACCCCCTCCAACGGCACGTCGCGCTGGGTACGCCACGTGGCCACCACCTGATAGGCGAAAGAAGCAGGGGTACGCACCGGGCGCACCGAATCCGGGCCAAGCGCCTGCGCACGCGGAGTCAGCACGTCGGCGCGCGTGCGATCAGGGGCGAGAATCAGGGCGGAGCGGCCCCGGGAGGCCGCCTGCTCGAACACGGCCAGGGCACACGTGCTCCGTCCCGACGACGGCGCGCCGCGCGCGATCACGTCGCCCGAACGCGCCGCCTCCACGACCGCGCGCTGGCGCACGTTCAGCTCCGGCAGACGCCACCAATCGGCGCTGCGGCTGCGCAACCTGACCTGAATTTCGCTCATAACGCAATACTCGCAGACCCCACCCACATCTGCGGCACATATGATGGCCATGACGATATTTACCAGCAAGGAGTCATCATGGAGATCCTCATCGGCATCCGCGGCAACAAGAACCTGCTCGGCTTCGACGTCGACATGAGCGAAAACGAGCTCATGGCCAAGGTCAACGAGGCCCTTGCCTCCGATCACGGCGTCCTCGACCTCACCGACACCAAGGGCCAGCGCACCCTCGTGCCCGCCCACGCCCTCGCATACGTGCAGATCGCCGCCAAGACCGAGCGCCGCGTCGGCTTCGCGATCCACTGATTCGCGCCCAGACGAACGAGGCCGGGGAACCCGAGCGGTCACGATACCGCCCGAGGAACCCCGGCCTCGTCTATACCCTGTGGCCTCAGGCCTTCAGGTGAATGTCCCTCATGCGCTCCCCGTGGCGCTTGATCACGTACTCCGTGATCTCATCGACGTTCTCCGGGGATTCCGCCAGCGACGGGTAGGTAAACAGCGTCGCACGCACGAGGCCCAGGGCCTCGCCCGCCACGCGGCGACCCCACAGGGACAGACGATCCGCCAGCTGCGGATCCGCCTCAATCTGCGGGCCCAGGTGCGCACGCACCCAATGCCCCTGCTCGAAAGGCCACACGTCCTCGATCCCCTCGAACAGGCCGTGCACCTGCGCAACGCGAATCAACATGTCACCCAGCATGCCGCGCGTAATGAACGTCTTGACAGCGCGCTCCGCGAACGTCGTGGGACGCGTGCGCGCATCCAAATCGTCGTACGCGCCCGAGAACGCATCACCAGCCGCCAGCAGATCAAAACCGCGATGGCCGCTCCACACCTCCAGCTGCTGGTAGAGCTTGAAACAGCGCGCAGCCATGCGCGCATGCTCCACATGCGCCTCGAACGTGGGGGCCTGCTCGCCGTCCTTCGCCAATCGCGTCATAAACGCGAGCGAGGAATAGGCGAGAATACCAAGGACTTCGGCGTCGTCGGCGGGGACGGAATCAAATTCGTGTGCCATGACTACAGCATAGTGCCTGACAAGCTCCACGGCTCCCCATTCGACGCGTGCAACACCACCCGCACCCGCTGCCCCACCCGCACCCGCTGCGCCACCCGCACCCGCTGCGCTGTGACCAGCGCCTCCACCGCTGTCGGCTCCCACACCATTACACTGAAAGGTGACCACCGGACGCCCGGTCGCATTCTTGAGGATCATTACACGTTCGCGCGGACGACAATCCCCGCGCCAGACAATGCGCGATCGGCACCGACCCCAA
>ERZ772962.1580-NODE-1580-length-12168-cov-6.984067_pt1 | contig 12168 bp, 10 predicted proteins | sample MGYA00580676_ERZ772962 | MGnify/ENA primary metagenome ERZ772962 (study PRJEB29015, sample SAMEA2738049) | human oral metagenome | biome: human oral; feature: human-associated habitat; material: saliva | place: China | collected 2230 ...
CACGTATTCTAGAAAGAGCATCGCCCGATATACGACGAACTTTTGTTCCTGTGATACTCGATTTTTTCTGATCCTGAAACTGCCTCGTCTGAAATAAGTACGAAACATACTTGGGATCAAGAGAATGCCGGTAAATGTACGCATCCCCACTCACAACAATCTCTTCATTACCGACCCACGCAACAGCTTTTGCCACCGCATCATCATCCTCGCTAGTAGTAGCAATCACCACATCGCCCGGCTTCGCCTTACGCAGCCTTTCCGCAAGTTCAAAGTCAACGAATGACTTTGTTGTTTTAGTCCATGTTTCATAATAGGTATGAATCTGACCGTAGTGTATCGCACCAACCCCTGAATCTTTCAGGTCGCTTTTCTGAAGGCCGCTTCCACGAATAAATTCTCCAACATCTCCGAGCTTCTTGAACTCCACCCCCTCCGGGCAAAGCTCCGCAATCAGCTGATCAATCCGGCTCATGCTGTCTCTCCTTCCAGGTCCGCCACAATCTCATCGATCTGCGCGCGCAGCGCCGACTGCCGTCCCACAATCTCTTCAATCCGGGCATTGAGCTGGCGAATATCGACCTGTTCAGCCTTGTTCTCCTGCTCCACATACGACGACACCGAGAGGTTGTAGCCATTTTCGGCAATATCGCTGTTAGGCACCAGACGGGCAAAATGCATTACATCCTCCCGGGCGCCAAACGTGTCCAGAATCTTCTGCCGGTTGCCCACCGTCAGCTTGTTCTTGTTGCCGCTGCGCACAAACTCGGTACTGGCATCGATGAACATCGTGCTGTTGTCCTTCTTCGACTTCTTCAGCACGATGATGCAGGTGCCGATGGAGGTACCAAAGAATAGGTCTGGCGGCAGCTGGATGACGGTATCGACGTAGTTGTTGTCGATCAGGTACTGGCGGATCTTCCGCTCCGCCCCACCCCGGTACAGCACCCCCGGAAACTCGACAATGGCCGCCGTGCCACTAGTGGCCAGCCAGCTGAGGATGTGCATGGTGAAGGCCAGGTCCGCCTTGCTTTTGGGTGCCAGAACGCCCGCTGGCGCAAAGCGCGGATCATTGATCAGCAGCGGGTTGGCATCCCCCTCCCATCTGATGGAGTAAGGCGGATTCGAGACGATGGCCTCGAAAGGCTCCACATCATCAAACGCCGGGTCGGTCAGCGTATCACCGTGAGCAATGTGGAAGAGCTCGAAGTTGATGTCGTGCAGGAACATGTTGATCCGACACAGATTGTAGGTAGTGAGGTTGATCTCCTGCCCCCAAAAGCCCTGCCGCACCTGGTTCTTGCCCAGCACCTTGGCAAACTGCAGCAGCAATGACCCCGAGCCACAAGCCGGGTCGTACACCTTATTCACCCGCTTCTTGCCGTACACGGCCATGCGTGCCAGCAGTTCCGACACCTCCTGTGGCGTGAAGAACTCACCACCCGACTTGCCCGCATTGGAGGCATACATCTGCATCAGATACTCGTAGGCATCGCCAAACAGGTCGATGGTGTTGTCCGCAAAGGAGCCAAGCGGCAGGTCACCAATGGCTTCCAGCAGGCCAATCAGCTTCTCGTTCCGCTTGACCACCGTCGGCCCCAGCTTGCTGCTGTTGACGTCGATGTCATCGAACAGGCCCTTGAAGTCGTCTTCGCTGTCGGTGCCCAGGGCCGAGCCTTCAATGTTCCGGAAGATCTGCGACAGCACCTCGTTGAGGTTCTCGGTATGCTGGCGAGCCCGCTGGCGCACGTTGGCAAACAGCTGGGAAGGCAGGATGAAGAAGCCCTTCTCGGCTACCATGTCAGCGCGGGCGGACTCGGCCTGCTTGTCTGACAGCGTGGCGTAATCGAAGTCCGGGTAGCCGGCTTCACGCTCCTGGGCATTGATCCAGGCGGTCAGGTTCTCGGAGATGAACCGGTAGAACAGCATGCCCAGCACATAACTCTTGAAGTCCCAGCCATCAACGCTGCCGCGCAGGTCGTTGGCAATGCGCCAGATGGTCTTGTGCAGTTCGGCACGCTCGAGTTCCCGGGTATTGTCCACTGTCCGCCCCTAAAAATTTGACGGGAAAGTTTAGCAGCGGGACAACAGGTTCCAGAGACCCAAAGCCGGTAGCGTCGCGGGGATCGGACAAAAGCAGACAGGCTCATCATCTTCCCGCCTCCGGTCAGTCCGGCCTGGCCTGCCACGTGCTGGGGCCCTGCTGACTGCCAACTTTACCGGCAGCCCCAACGTCGTCGCCCGGCCACCCCCAGTCTGCATGCTCTACCCAACTGACAGCCCGTCCTACGTACAGGTCTACGGCCAGGCAGCGCGCAGCCTGCTCGCCCTGGAGAAAGCCCCGGACCTGCGGCAAAATGGGCTGGACTTCATCGAAAGCTATCTCAGACTCGACGCCCACGAATGGCGCGTCTACGAACAGCTCTACAGCAAGGAGAACCCACAGATGAGCCTGTTTGCACAACGCTGGATCGAGAAAGGACGCGAGGAAGGCATGCAGAGCGGCTTCCTGCAGGGCCGACAGGAAGGCATCCTTCTCGGTGAAGAACGCGGCCAGCGCATCATGCTCGCCCGCCAGCTCACCCGTCGCTTCGGCCCACTGCCCGCCACCATCGAAGCACGCATCCAGGCAGCCAGCCTTGACGAGCTCGACCACTGGGGTGACCGCCTGTTCACCGCCCAGAGCCTGGAAGAGATCTTCCGCCTCCAGTGACGTACCCATCCCCCATAGTGCACCGTCGCTCCCACCATCGCCACCGCCGGCGGTCACCTGGGCCACAACATCGACTGTCTGCCCGAACTGGACGGGGCGCAGGAAAGCCAGCATATCCATGATCCGTACATCCCGGAACTGATTGCTGCAGTGCGGGCGTATGGGGCGGATATCTGAATCATGCGAAGCGCATCGACAACCTGACGCCCTCCGCACGTCCAGAGCCCCCGGCATCGCCCCGTCTGGCGTCCGCTAATCCGCCAGGAACCCCTCAAGCCGGGCATCGATTTCGGCCAGCGCACGCTGCACGGCAGCCTCCGGCCCCGCAGGCAGCGCCGTGCCTTCGGCACGGACGGCGTCCACACTGGCAAATCCCAGGAGACCACCAAGCAGGGTCTGCAGGTAGGAAACGCTGAACTCCATCTGCGCCATCGGACCGGTGCTGTACACGCTGCCGCTGGCTTGCAGGAGCAGCACCTTGTGGGCCCCCATCAGCCCCTTCGGGGTACCGCTTTCGTCATATTGAAAGGTCTGACCCGCCATGACGATGTTGTCCAGCCAATCCTTCAGACGGGCGGGAATGCCCAGGTTGTACAGCGGATAGGCAATGACCAGGCGCGGCGCGGATTTCACTTGCGCAATCACCTCACCGGAACGCGCCAGCAACGCACGCTGCCCGGAATCGGGTTGCTGCCGTTGAAACACGGTATGGACGATCGCGTCCAGCATGTCCTTGTCCAGCGGCTGGATATCGGCTTCCGCCAGATTGACGATTTCCGTGCTTCCCGCGGGCAGTCTGGCCACAAGATGCTGCACCATGCGGTTGGTCGCAGCTTCGGCAGTGTGCGGGTCAGGATGGGCATTGATGATCAAGGTTTTCATGGTGTTCTCCTGTCTGACATGGAAGGATCAGGCGGACAAATCCTTCACCCTGCCTACACTTTCCCCAGCTTGCGCCGGCCAACCAGATACATCATGCCGCCAAAGAAAGCGCCTCCCACCAGCCAGATCACGATGAAGACGGCATTCATCTTGACCGGCATGCCCGCGGCCCAGGGAAGGACCCCATGCATCAGCACGAGCATCGTCACACCCCAGCCTGCACCACTCAGAATCGACTGCTTCTTCAAGGTGCGCAGACGTTCGGAATGCTCGTCCGCCGACAAGGGCGGCTGGCGCAATGCCTTGTTTCCGCGGATGCCCCACCATGCAAACAGGCTCTGCCCCATCAGCAGGGCAAGCAGCGCCATCGTTCCGAACGAGGCCGTCACGCGCTGATGCGAATAGGCGTCCCAGATCAGGCTGGGCAGCAACAGCAGGGAAGTCATGGAGAAAGTGTACGCAGCCGTGCCGGACAGGACGCGATCCACCTCATGCCACTGCGCCTCATCCAGCGGCCCTTCCAGACCGATCAGGCGACGCTTCATGCGCTGGACCCTTTCTTCTTTCTTCATGCATCCCTCCAGAGAAAAGCTATCGAATACCGCTGCATGGTAGCGTTCGAAGCTGTCCTTCCGGAGAAATTGCCCTTTCATGACCATGGGGCGTCGCACGTCATGAAATGCCGGATGCCGCTGCTTATCGCCGGATGCCGCTGCATGAGCATCCGGAAAGATGCAACTGACGGACGGGATTCAGCCGTGCCGATACACCCACCGCAGCAGCTCGTCCTGCGCGTGCAGCGCACGCTCGGCCGGGTACTTGCCGTTGATCATCAGCGACAGCGCGTAGCGCCTGCCCGAGGCCGCTGTCACATAGCCGGCAATGGCCCGCACGTTCTGCAGCGTGCCCGTCTTGATCTGCGCCTGGCCCGCCACCGGATCCATCCGCAGCCGCGTCTTCATGGTGCCGTCGATGCCCACCACTGGCAGCGAAGCCTCGAACCATCGCGCCGTGGGACTTCCAGCCGCACGTGCCAGCAGCGTCACCATGTCGCCAGCCGAGATGCGCGCCTGCCGTGACAGCCCGGAGCCGTTCTCCATCACCAGCGACGGCAGCGCCAGCCCCTGGCCGCGATACCACTGGTGCAGCCACTGGCCGGCACGATCCGGGGGCAGCGCGCCCTGCCCGCTGGCCGCCGCCATTTCCAGCAGCAGCATCCGCGTCATCACGTTGTTGCTGAACTTGTTGATGTGATGCACCACCTCACCCAGGTCCAGCGTGGACTGCCAGGCATAGAGCGGACGGCCGCGCGCCGCCGCACCCGGCTGGATGCGCGTGCGCCCCGTGAACTGACCGCCCATGTCCTTCCAGGCCGCCTTGAAGATGCCGTGCAGGAACTGCTGGTGATCCAGCATGGCGGCATAGAACTGCTGCGCCCCACAGGCGCGCACCTGGGTGCCGTTCACCGACACCACCGGGCGCCCGGCGGACGTTGCACCATCCTGCACGCCCAGCCGTGTGCCCCCGGTCCGACAGCGCCCCTTCAGCACCTTCACGTCATAGCGCAGCTGCACGTCGGCCAGCGGCGGCTCCAGCGCCAGCTGGCGCTTCTTCGGGTCGATGACCAGCTTGCTGGCCTTGAAATTGGTCAGGGCCGCCCACGGCCGCACGTTGTAGGCCTGCGAGGCATCGCCATCGAAGGCCTCGCCATCGGTCGGCCCCACCGCAAAGCGTGCGTCATCCACCACCAGGTCGCCGCGGATCGTCGTCAGCCCCTGCGCCCGCAGGTCCGCCATCAGCGCATGCAGATCCTCGATCACCAGATGCGGGTCGCCGCCCCCCTGCAGGATCAGGTCGCCCTGCAGCACCCCGTCCCGAATCGGGCCTGTGGTGAGGAAGCGCGTCGTCCAGCGATAGTCCGGTCCCAGCATCGCCAGTGCCGCATGGGTCGTCACCAGCTTCATCGTGGAAGCCGGATTGAACGGCCGCTCGGCCTGATGCATCACGCGCAGCATCGGCTCATCCGACGCCCGGTCTGCCAACGTTCCATCGGCTTCCTGGCGGTTCGGCCACGAGCGCCCCTCGTTCAATACACGGCCATCCCGAACGCCGACGCCCGTGTGCTGCCATCCCGCGCCTCCCTCGGTCGTCCGATGCTCGATGGGGGCTGCCGGGGTCCATGAGGCCCCTGCTGGCGGAACCGGAGACGCCCCGACCCCCTTCAGCGGCACGATCGCCATGCCGAAGTCCGCCTCGGCAATGCCCGCACGAAGCAGCTGCTGCACGGCCAGTGCCGTCATCGCCTCCCCGGAAATGGGCGCGCGCCCACCGGTATCGGTACGGGGCCAATCCAGCAGCGCCACCTGCGTCGCGCCCGCCAGGCCTGCAGCCGACACCGTCCCTGTCGCGGAACGTGTGGCCGCAGCGACCTGAATGCCTTCACGGGGTGCGGACACGCCTTTCAGGGCCGTCAATGGAATGGCACCGCCCGTGAGCCGTTGCGACCCCTGTCCGGCCACCGCCTTTCCGGCAGCGGCCTGAGCCCCTGCATCTGCACGCCCCGAGGGCTTCGAGGCCGACAGGGCGATGCCGCCCGACGCACGAGAAGCCCCCGCAGTCGAGGAAGCCGTCGTTGCGGCCAGAGCCCCGGTCGCCAGCAGCAGGCCGGCCGCCAGCATGCCACCCTTCAGGCGCGGCCCCCTGCCGCCCTGTCCCAGATGCTCCTTGCCGCCACTGCCCGGCCCCCGCCCGTCACCCATCACCGTCCCGTCCCTGCCACAGGAATGTGCAAAGTGGGCATGGTGCGCCGTGCAGGCCGCACGATGCGCCATGGCGGGACGAACGAGCGACCCGCCCCGACGAAACGGCCGCCGCCGGCCAGCCGCGCAACATTCCGACCGGGTACTCGCCTCATCCGGATGACACGACACCCGCCCATGGCGCTTTCCGCCGTCCATCGGCTTGCATCGGCCGTGTCGCCTTGTCTATCATTGCGCGTTAGCACTCTCCTGCCACGAGTGCCAGGATCAGCAAAAAAATTTTGCTTTCGGCTCTTGTCTTCTGGCTGGCCGTCCCCAGCTTCGATGACATCCCGTCCCGACCGGTGCCCCCTGGCCCGGGAAAGCGGCCCGATCCACCCGGCAGCCGCCCATGGCCAGGACCGCACCCCTTCGGGACAAACCATCCATCCCTTTTCATCCTTGTTCAGGAGTTAACTGAATGAAACTGCGCCCCCTGCACGACCGCGTCATCATCAAGCGCCTCGACAACGAGCGCAAGACCGCTTCCGGCATCGTGCTGCCGGAAAACGCCGCCGAGAAGCCCGACCAGGGTGAAGTGCTGGCCGTCGGCGACGGCAAGATCGGTGATGACGGCAAGGTCCGTCCGCTGGCCGTCAAGGTCGGCGACAAGGTGCTCTTCGGCAAGTACTCCGGCCAGACCGTCAAGGTCGACGGCGAGGAGCTGCTGGTGATGCGCGAAGAAGACATCATGGCCGTGGTCCAGTAAGACTGACCCCTGTCCGACAGAATCCAAAGAACTCAGGAGTTTCCACACATGGCAGCAAAACAAGTCAATTTCGGCGACGAAGCCCGTGCCAAGCTGGTCGAAGGCGTCAACATCCTGGCCAACGCCGTCAAGGTCACCCTCGGTCCCAAGGGCCGCAACGTGGTGCTGGAGCGTTCCTTCGGCGCCCCCACCGTCACCAAGGACGGTGTCTCGGTGGCCAAGGAAGTCGAGCTGAAGGACAAGCAGGCCAACATGGGCGCCCAGCTGGTCAAGGAAGTGGCTTCGCGCACCAGCGACAACGCCGGTGACGGCACCACCACCGCCACCGTGCTGGCCCAGGCCATCGTCCGTGAGGGCATGAAGTACGTGGCCGCCGGCATGAACCCGATGGACCTGAAGCGTGGCATCGACAAGGCCGTCGCCGCCCTGATCGAGCAGCTGAAGAAGCAGTCCAAGCCCACCACCACCAGCAAGGAAATCGCTCAGGTCGGCACCATCTCGGCCAACAGCGACGAAGAGATCGGCCAGATCATCGCCGACGCCATGGAAAAGGTTGGCAAGGAAGGCGTCATCACCGTCGAGGACGGCAAGTCGCTGAGCAACGAGCTGGACGTGGTCGAAGGCATGCAGTTCGACCGTGGCTACCTGTCGCCCTACTTCATCAACAACCCGGATCGCCAGGTTGCCGTGCTGGAAAGCCCGTTCATCCTGCTGTGCGACAAGAAGATCAGCAACATCCGTGATCTGCTGCCGGTGCTGGAGCAGGTTGCCAAGGCCAGCCGTCCGCTGCTGATCGTGGCCGAAGACATCGAGGGCGAGGCCCTGGCCACCCTGGTCGTCAACAACATCCGCGGCATCCTGAAGACCGTCGCCGTCAAGGCCCCGGGCTTCGGTGACCGTCGCAAGGCCATGCTGGAAGACATGGCCATCCTGACCGGCGGCGTCGTCATCTCGGAAGAGACCGGCATGTCGCTGGAAAAAGCCACCATCGAAGAGCTGGGCAGCGCTGCCCGCGTCGAAGTGGCCAAGGAAAACACCACCATCATCGACGGCTCCGGCGATGCCAAGGCCATCGAGAACCGCGTCAAGGCCATCCGTGCCCAGATCGAGGAAGCCACCAGCGACTACGACCGCGAGAAGCTGCAGGAGCGTGTCGCCAAGCTGGCCGGTGGTGTGGCCGTGATCCGCGTCGGTGCTGCCACCGAAGTGGAAATGAAAGAGAAGAAAGCCCGCGTGGAAGACGCGCTGCACGCCACCCGTGCTGCCGTCGAGGAAGGCGTGGTGCCCGGCGGTGGCGTTGCCCTGCTGCGTGCCAAGGCTGCCGCCAAGATCGAGGGCAGCAACCCCGACCAGGAAGCCGGCATCAAGATCGTTCTGCGCGCCGTCGAAGAGCCGCTGCGCCAGATCGTCACCAACGCCGGTGAAGAAGCCAGCGTCATCGTGGCCAAAGTGGCCGAGGGCAAGGGCAACTTCGGCTACAACGCCGCCAACGGCGAGTACGGCGACCTGGTGGAAATGGGCGTGGTCGACCCCACCAAGGTGACCCGCACCGCGCTGCAGAACGCCGCCTCCATCGCTGGCCTGCTGCTGACCACCGACGCCCTGATCTCCGAGGCTCCGGAAGACAAGCCGGCCTCCCCGATGGGTGGCATGGGCGGTATGGGTGGCATGGGCGGCATGGGCATGGACATGTAAGTCCCGCCCGGCCCGGAAACGGGCCCGTCAGGCACCCAGGCAGCAGAAGCCTCTCTGCTGCCCCGGCATCCCCGGGCCCGCTTCCTGCCACTGGCAACACAAAGGCCGTGTACCTGGCCGCCTTCGGGCGGTTCGGTACACGGCCTTTTTATTCAGGTGTCCGAAGCTCAGTCACCCACCTTCAGCACGCCACCGCGGCCCAGGCCGCCCTTGACCTGTTGCGCCTTGTAGTTGCGCAGCGAGATGACCATGTTGTTGTAGGCGTCCATGAAGGCAGCCACCGTGGCCTTGCCTTCCGGCGTGCGCGAGAAACCGGCCAGGCCGCCAGCTGCGCCACCGCCCAGCATGCCCAGGGCTGCCCCATAGTTGGTGGCCGAGGCATTGCCTTCCGAAGCACTGATCTGCACACCCGAACGAATGTCGTACAACGACAGCGTGACCACCGAGACCTTCGACTCCAGCGAGCCGGCCAGGGCGCCCAGGCCGGAACCCAGGAAGCCCGCCAGACCACCGGCCACCTTGCCCGTGGAATCGTTGTCGATGATGATGGCCGGCTCCATCAGGTAGTCGGCCGCCACGCGCTGGCCCTTGTGCTGCTTGGAACCGGCACGGAATTCACCCGAGTTGCGCTGCTTGTCGGTGATCGCCGCCAGGCGCGCCTCGGTGCGGCTGTTGCCGATGGAGGTGATCACGAAGCAGTTGGACTGCTGCACGGCCAGACGAAGCAGCGGCTCGATGGTCGTGACCTTGGTGGCAGAGCCGAAGGCATCGTACCAGTCCTTGTCACGGCCGTCGTCCATGGCGATGGTTCCCAGCGGCGCATCGCAACGCTCCAGCGACGAGTTGGCATTGACGCTGGAGCTGCCGGCTGCGCCGCCGCGTGCATCGCTGGGGCTGTTGCCCTTGGTGATGTGGCCACCGCCCATCTGGGCACAGCCGGCCAGCACGGCCACCGAAGTCAGCGCCAGCGCGCCTTGCAGAAGTTTCTTCGCAACCATCGGGAAAATCCTTTCGTCAGGAGTCAAACAGAGCGTCGTTCACGACACGGTCGAGATCAGTAGTAGTACCAGTACCCTGCCTGCCAGTACGTGTAGTAGTGGTAGGCATTCCACCAGTAACCCATCCACAGCGCCCGGTGGGTGTTCACCCAGCGCCGGTATTCCACTTCATCCTTCTTGGCCTTCTGGGCCTCTTCCAGCAGTTTCTTCGCTTCGGGGTCGCCCTTGCCGGCGGCAGCCAGCAGCCACGACTCGGCTTCGGCCGGATCAGAGCCCATTTCCTCGAAGCCGCTCAGATACAGGCGGCCCAGTGCCACCTGCGCCTTCGTGTTGCCCCGTTCGGCAGAATCACGCATCCAGGTCAGCGCCTTGTAGGAATCACGGCGCACACCGTCGCCCCGGAAGAAGCGCAGCGCCAGGTCGAAGGCCGCGCGCGGGTCGGCCTTGGCCTGCTTCTCCAGAACGGCAATGCGGGCCTCTTCTTCCGTCACCGGTTCGGCCACCGGCTTGCGGCCGGCCTCGCTGCGCGCCTGATCGCTGCAGCCCTCGTCCTGAGTGCAGACGCGGACGGGCTTGCCCGCCTGGGAATCGACAGCCTGCTGCTGGGCGGCACACGCACCCAGCAACACCGAGAGAGCCAACAGGGAAACTGAACGTGCATTCATGATCCGACGATCCCCCACGGGAGTCAGTTGAAAGGAAGGATCAGCTTACCGCCACTGCCCGTCCGCCGCCATTCGCCGAGCGGCCAGTCGGGGCCGACCGATTGACATCCTGCCGCCCGTCAGCGTGCTCAATGTCACATCCTGCTTCAGTTTACCGCCGTCCCCCTCACCAGCCCCCCGATATCCGCGCACGCCCACCCCGACAGGCCATGGCAAATCGCTTCGCGCCCTCCGCCTCTGTCCAGACAACGGCCGGATACGACCATTTGTCACACACAGTGACAAAAAAGTTACACTATCGGTAGCCTGAACACTGTACCCAATTCGCAACACACAAGTCCGATGCCCACAGAACCTCTGCGATCCATCGACCGCGGCCTGCTGCCAGTCGGCACGCCCTCCTCCCTCCCGATCCGTTCCCTGGTCGACACCACGACGCCTGCCGCACGAACAGCCCTGTGGTCCCTGCCCGCCTGGCGGCACACCCTGCTGGCAACCGGCCTGACCCTGGCGCTGGCGGCCTGCGGAGGTAGCGGAGGCGAATCCGGCGATGGCGAGCGCCTCGGCCTTGACAGTGCAGACACCGCCGAGCTGCAGACCCATGACCGCATGAAAGCCGGTCCCACGCAGTCGGGCCAGCGTCGTCCGGGTGCACAGAGCACCGGGACATCCTCGCAGCCGGCGGCCACGGCGGCCGCATCGAACCATCCGCGCTGGACGCTCACCTCGCCAGCCGAGGCCAGCCGCTTCCTGGCTCAGGCCAGCTACGGTTCCAGCCCGAAGGACATCAAGGCCCTGACCGGCAGGACCGCCAACGAATGGATCGAGGCCCAGTTCTCGCGTCCGCCCACTTCGCTGCTGAACACCATGAGGTACTGGCAGCAGAGAAGCGGCAAGGCCATCACGCTGACCGACGCCCACAACGCCTGGTGGTATTCCACCGTCCAGCAGGACCAGCTGCGCCAGCGCGTGGCCTTTGCGCTGTCCCAGATCTTCGTGGTGTCGACCAACGGCGATGTCAGCCACTTCCCGAAAGGGATCGCCAGCTACTACGACATGCTGGCCCGCAACGCCTTCGGCAACTTCCGCCAGCTTCTGGAGGACGTGACTCTGCACCCGATGATGGGCGTGTACCTGACGCACATCGGCAACCACAAGGAGCGCTTCGACTCGACCGGCAAGCTCACGCAGGCGCCTGACGAGAACTACGCCCGCGAAGTGATGCAGCTCTTCACCATCGGGCTGGAGCAGCTGAACCTGGATGGCACGCCGAAGAAGGATGCCCAGGGCCGGCCCATTCCCACCTACAGCAACAACGACGTGATCGGCCTGGCGCGCGTCTTCACCGGCTGGAGCTGGAACGGCGGACGGCTGACCCACGAGTGCTTCTTCCGTGCCGGCTACTGCGCAGAGAACACCAACGAGCGCGAGACGCGACCGATGGTGGCCTATGACCAGTACCACTCCACGCTGGAAAAGCGCTTCCTGGGCACCACCATCGCCGAAGGCCAGTCCCGCACCACCGCCGACCTGAAGGTGGCGCTGGACACCCTCTTCAACCATCCGAACGTCGGCCCCTTCATCGGTCGGCAGCTGATCCAGCGTCTGGTCACCAGCAACCCCTCGCCAGCCTACGTGCGGCGTGTGGCCAGCGCCTTCAACAACAACGGCCAGGGCGTGCGCGGCGACATGAAGGCCGTGATCCGCG
>ERZ772962.1582-NODE-1582-length-12164-cov-10.463540_pt1 | contig 12164 bp, 3 predicted proteins | sample MGYA00580676_ERZ772962 | MGnify/ENA primary metagenome ERZ772962 (study PRJEB29015, sample SAMEA2738049) | human oral metagenome | biome: human oral; feature: human-associated habitat; material: saliva | place: China | collected 2230 ...
AATTTGATTCCAGCTGTGATGTGCTTACTGATGCACTTACTGACGCAGAAACTGAGCTTGATTCAGACTGTGATGTTGACGTTGATTCACTTACAGAGGCTGACTCGGAATTAGACAATGATTGTGATTCAGAAATTGATTCACTTTCTGAAGCTGAAACTGAGTTTGAAATAGACTGTGATGCTGAGACAGAAGCACTTGTTGATGCAGACACTGAATTAGAGACTGATTGTGCCCCTGAAACAGATGCACTCAATGACGCCGACTCACTCAACAATGCTGAATTAGATGTCGAAAGCGATTCACTAGCTGAAATGAAGCTTGAAGCCGAGTTCGAAATAGACTCAACAGTTGAAATAATTGCAGAAATTGAAGCACTGAAAGCTTGAGACTGACTTTCAAAAACAGATGCACTCAATGAGCTTGATGTACTCAATGATACTGATTCAGAAGCCGACACTGATGCGCTTGTACTTTGTGATTCACTCAATGAGGCTGACTCACTAGCTGAAACTGAAGCACTTACAGAGGCAGATTCTGAATTTGAAACTGACTGTGACTCTGAAATTGACTCACTTGTTGATGCTGACTCGGAATTAGATACTGATTGTGATTCTGAGAGTGATTCACTTACAGATGTTGATTCGGAGTTTGAAACAGACTGTGATTCAGAGATTGACTCACTTACTGACGATGACTCGGAGTTCGATACTGATTGTGACTCTGAAATTGATTCACTTTCTGATGCTGACTCTGAGTTTGACTCGGATTGTGACTCGCTGATTGACTCACTTACTGAAGCCGATTCGGAATTTGAAACTGACTGTGACTCTGAGATTGATTCACTTACTGACGCTGACTCTGAATTTGACTCTGATTGTGATTCTGAAACTGACTCACTTACGGAAGCGGATTCTGAGTTGGATACAGACTGTGATTCTGAGATTGATTCACTTACTGACGCTGACTCTGAGTTTGACTCTGATTGTGACTCACTGATTGACGCACTCACTGAAGATGACTCAGAATTTGAGACTGACTGCGATTCTGATACTGACTCACTTGTTGAAGCTGACTCGGAGTTTGAGACTGACTGCAATTCTGATACTGACTCACTTGTTGAAGATGATTCGGAATTTGAAACAGACTGTGATTCCGAAATTGACTCACTCTCTGAAGTAGAAACTGAGTTTGACTCGGATTGTGACGCTGATGTTGATTCACTTTCTGAAGCTGAAACTGAATTTGATTCAGATTGTGACGCTGACGTTGACTCACTCTCTGAAGTAGAAACTGAATTTGATTCCAGCTGTGATGTGCTTACTGATGCACTTACTGACGCAGAAACTGAATTTGACTCGGATTGTGACTCAGAGATTGATTCGCTTACTGAGGCTGATTCGGAATTTGATACAGATTGTGATTCTGAAATCGACTCACTTGCAGATGCAGACTCGGAATTAGACAATGATTGTGATTCGCTTACTGAAGCACTTTCTGAAGCTGACTCTGAGTTTGAAACGGATTGTGACTCAGATACTGAAGCACTCTCTGAAGCGGATTCAGAATTTGATACAGATTGTGATTCTGAAATTGATTCACTTACTGAGGCTGATTCGGAATTTGATACAGATTGTGATTCTGAAACTGAAGCACTTGTTGAAGCTGATTCTGAGTTTGAAACTGACTGTGATTCACTTACTGAAGTACTTTCAGAGGCTGACTCTGAATTTGAAACCGATTGTGACTCAGATACTGAAGCACTTTCTGAAGCTGACTCTGAGTTTGAGATAGACTGTGATTCCGAAACTGACTCACTCTCTGAAGTTGAAACTGAATTCGACTCGGATTGTGACTCAGAGATTGACGCACTTTCTGAAGTAGAAACTGAATTTAACTCGGATTGTGATGTCGATGTTGACTCACTCTCTGAAGTTGAAACTGAGTTTGACTCGGATTGTGACTCAGAGATTGACGCACTTTCTGAAGTAGAAACTGAATTTGACTCTGATTGTGACATTGATGTCGACTCACTCTCTGAAGCTGAAACTGAGTTTGATTCGGATTGTGATGCTGACGTTGATGCACTCTCTGAAGCTGAAACGGAATTCGACTCTGAAACAGACGCACTCTCTGAAGCTGACTCACTTTGTGAGATGCTAGTCTTCAAGGATTCACTCAAAGAACTTGAAACGCTCTCTGATTTCATGGCACTCAAAGAAGCACTTTCTGATGCTGACTCACTTTGCGAAACACTAGTCTTCAAGGACTCACTCAAGGAACTTGAAATGCTCTCCGATTTCACGGCACTCAAAGATGTACTTATTGAGGCGGACTCACTTTGTGAGACGCTGGTCTTCAAAGACTCACTCAAGGAACTTGAAACGCTCTCCGATTTCACAGCACTCAAAGATGTACTTGTTGAAGCGGACTCACTTTGCGAAACGCTAGTCTCCAAGGACTCACTCAAGGAACTTGAAACACTTGCTGATTTCTCAACACTCAAAGACGCACTCGTTAAAGCGGACTCACTTTGTGAGACGCTCGTCTTCAAGGATTCACTCAAAGAACTTGAAACGCTCTCCGATTTCACGGCACTCAAAGATGTACTTGTTGAGGCTGATTGACTTTGCGAAACGCTTGTCTTCAAGGACTCACTCAAGGAACTCGAAACGCTCTCCGATTTCACGGCACTCAAAGATATACTTGTTGAGGCTGACTCACTTTGTGAGACGCTTGTCTTCAAGGACTCACTTAATGAACTTGAAACACTCTCTGATTTCATGGCACTCAAAGACGCACTTGTTGATGCGGATTGACTTTGCGAAACGCTTGTCTTCAAGGACTCACTCAAGGAACTTGAAACGCTCGCCGATTTCACGGCACTCAAAGACGCACTCGTTAAAGCGGACTCACTTTGCGAAACGCTTGTCTTCAAGGACTCACTCAAAGAACTTGAAATGCTCGCCGATTTCACGGCACTCAAAGAAGCACTCGTTGAAGCTGATTGGCTTTGTGATTTTGAAACACTCTGTTGTGCTGATAAACTCAAGGAACTTGAGACACTCTGTGACTTCACGACACTCAATGACGCACTCGTTGAAGCTGATTGGCTTTGTGATCTTGAAACACTCTGTTGTGCTGATAAACTCAAGGAACTTGAGACACTTTTTGAGGCAACCATGCTCAATGAAAGGCTGGTCGATGCAGACTGCTTAGCGGACTCACTTCGACTTTGAGAAATCGATTCCTGCTTAGACTGACTGGCACTTTGCGACACTGACTGGCTGTGATCACTATCCGACAATTTCACCGTCACAACATTCGTCGTACTGTCTTTATAAGTAATCGTTACCGTACCATCACTATTAACCGTATAAGATTTAATACGGTTGGCAGCCTCTGGATTCAAGGCCGACACAGCCGCAATAATCTTGCTTTTATCTGCATCTGTTAAGGCAGTCAGGCTGGTCACCTGAATAGTGCTTGTCGGTGCCACACCCGGCGTACGATCTGCTAAGCGTCCCTGAGTAATACGAATCTCACCCAAGCCATTTGGACGGTTCATATTTGAAGCATTATCAATCGCAGCAACATTACGTTGCCATGTGTTTCGGAAGGAATGGTAAAGGTCATCCTTCAAATGAATAGTCGCTGTGATGGTTGCAGGATTGTCACTCGTTGCTGTGATATCTCCCGTAATCGGTGCAATATTACCTGTTCCATACTGGCTACTACCAAAGAAATTTCCGTTCAAGGCATTGTCATTCAAGTCGGCTCTTGCAACGACTTTCATTTCTTTAAGCTTGCCACTGTCATCTGTAGCCGTGAAAGTCAAAACAGCATCATCGCCAGCATAGATGGTATAGTTTTTCCCGCCACCTTCAAGAGGCGTAGACTCAGGTTCCACACCATTGACAGTCAACTTGGCCGTCACTTCAGGACGCGTTCCGTCCGTTACAGCCACGGAATTGCTGGCATCTGAGTATACCGCATAATCATCATACATGATGCGAGCTTTGGCTGTTACACCACCTGTTTGTAACTTAACTGTCGGCGTCACAATCGCTTGACCCGAAGCATCTGCCACTGCTGTTCCCACTTCGTCGTCATTATTGTATAGAACGACTGTAGAACCTGGCTCAGCTCCTGTCACCGTTACAGGTGTCTGCGTGTAAGCCTTGTCCAATAATCTCGTTTCAACCGTTGGTGCTGCAAGTCGCTTCACTGGAGCCGTCACATCATTTGTGGTGTTATCTTTATAAGTAATAGTCACCACACCAGATGATGAAACCGAATAAGATTTAAAATCCTTTGAAGTGGCAATATTTGGGTTAGCAGTCTTAAAGGCCTCCCAAACCTTATCTTTTTCGGCTTGAGCGAGATTACTTGTGTCATTAACATAAGTCCCAGTTGTCACAGCCGTAATCGGGTTTCGAATGCCATCATTTTGTGGCAAAACCTGAATACGAAGCGTACGTGTCACTGACTGCTTAGCTGTATTAGTCACTACAAAAGAAACATTATAAATTTTCCCAGGCGTTACGACCTCTGTCTGCCCAACAGTCCCCACAATATTAAAGGCGACTGCACTATTTTTCAATGCAGAAGTCTGAGGTACGTTGATCCCATTCACACGATCACTACCAGAAGCGTAGCCAATGCTTTTAATACTATTTCGTGTAGGAATGGTTTCAACAACATTATAAGCCTGATTGATGTAGTCAGAGTTATAAACAGAAATCAAGGCATTGTTAGCCGGACCTAAATTATACTGGGGTGCACGGAGGTTGCTATTAGCATCAATGCGAGAACCATTACGAGGATCACGCTGACCAGATGTCGCACGAAGCACCGCATTGACAAGACTATTTCTAGCCTGACGAGCCTGACTAATCGTAGGAGCCACATCACTATCACGATCAGCCAGACTGACACGAATGGCATCCAAGGCTTTATCTCCCTTAAGAATAGCAGCATCCGTATTTGGCAAATCAACAGCTTGAGCTTTATAGGTATAAATGTCTAAGGCTAAATCTTTGAGACGCTTTTCTTGTTCTAAACGCTCAGCATCAGCCACAACCGAGGCAGCTAGTAGCCCAGTCGCCGTATCAGACAATTTGAGATTCGTTTGCACTTCAGATGTCAAGAAAGCGTTTAACAAGGTTGACTCTGAGCTGACAAGGGACATCCCTACTTTAGAGTCGCTACCACTATCACTCTTGCTAACTGACTGAACAGATGCACTTGTACTATGCTCTGATGATTTTTCAGCTGCAGTCTCTGACAGACTATGTAAAGAAGAATCCGTCTGACTTACTGATTCCGACTTAGAAGTTAATGAAGCTGACAAGGAAGCAGAAAGCGAAGCACCCAATGACAAAGATGTCGATCTTGAAGCTAATTCAGAAGCAGACACCGATTGGCTGCGTGATAAAGACTCACCCAAAGAAGCCTCCGAAGTCTGACTTGACGCAGTTTCAGATGACACTTGACTATTTACCTGACTCTCTTGATCGCTAATTACCGATCCAGTATTCCCTAGAACAACTGAATCAGATGCAGCCAAGAGATCAGTCTTAGCTCCTGCTTCACTTTCCAAAATCGGCTGATCAGTCATTTCATCCGCATGAGCTACTTGAGTCACAACAGAACCACCTAACAAGGCCCCCGTTGCAAGCACTCCCTTAAGCACTGTCTGACCTGAAAAAGCAGGTGCATCCACCTCTACCTGATGGACAGCAACAGACGGTGTATCCACACCCCCTCTAAGCACCTTGAAAAGACCAAAATTCGACGTCGCCGCACGAAGCCAGTGCTTCCCTGACTTAACCAATTTAAAGCGTGTCACACGATCGGTTTCACGATATTGACCTTCATTCCTTCTAAAAAACATATATACTCCATTTATTTTTGATTAAAACACTCCTTTAAATTTTATCATAAAATTAAGCAAAAAATCTCATTTCGAGATTGATTTCTAGCGATTAATCACTTCTTTCGTCCCACTAAAAATACGATAATAATGGTAACCCTAAGACTTATTAAAACCATTTGTATTTTTAGAATATCAAACTAAAAAAATCCCCTACCAATTAGGAAATCACTCTAATCGATAGGGGATATTTGATTATCTCGCTAGAAGATAATGATTAAACTTACTAAGACTTAGAAGTCTTCACTTTCTTCTTCATCTTTCTTACGTTTAGCAAGAAAGGCGAGACCTGTTGCAGTTGCCAAAGCACCAAATGCCATTGACAATGATGAGTTTTCCTCACCAGTCTTCGGAAGTGCTTGGCTACCACGTTTGTGCTTAGGATCTTTCACTTCAGAAGTTGATTCTGAGGCACTTGTTGAGGCAGAGGTTGAAAGACTTGCTGAAGTACTCAATGATGTTGAAATACTTGTTGAAGCACTTGTACTTTCAGAGGCACTCGAGAATGCTGATGTAGAAGCTGACTCTGATACTGAAACAGATTCAGATGCGCTTACTGATTCTGAGACAGAGACTGAAGCAGATGTGCTGGCTGATTCTGACGCTGAGACTGAAGCTGATTCAGATGCGCTTACAGATTCTGGGACAGAGACTGAAGCAGATGTGCTTGCGCTTTGCGACTCGTTCAATGACACAGACTCGCTTGTAGAAATCGAAGTACTTACTGAGGCTGATTGTGATTCACTTAATGAGACACTCAATGATGCTGACTCTGATACTGAAACGTTTGATGAAGCGGATTCTGAGACAGAGGCACTTGTTGAGACTGACTCAGACGTGCTGGCTGATGCTGATTCAGATACACTTGCACTTTGTAATTCGCTCAACGATACAGAGTCACTTGCTGAAGCGGATTCTGATGTAGATACACTTACTGAAGTTGATACTGAGGCAGAGACTGATGCAGACAATGACGCAGATACACTTGTTGAGGCTGAAAGACTTGCTGATGTACTCAACGAAGTTGAAATACTTGTTGAAGTGCTTGTGCTTTCAGAGGCACTCAAGGATGCTGATGTAGAAGCAGATTCTGAAGTAGATGCTAAAGCTGATGTGCTCTCTGATTCTGAGGCAGAGACTGAAGCGGATGCGCTCGATGAAGTCAATTCTGATTCAGAGATTGAAGCAGAGACGCTTGATGATACAGACTCTGATACACTTTCACTTTGCAACTCACTCAACGATACAGACTCACTTGTTGAAATCGAAGAACTTACTGATGCTGAGTTTGAAACAGACTGTGATTCTGATACAGTGGTACTTGTTGATGCTGACTCAGAATTTGAAACTGATTGTGAGTCACTGATTGAAGCACTTACAGATGTACTTTCAGAATTAGAGACTGATTGTGATCCTGAAACAGATGCACTCAATGACGCCGACTCACTCAATGATGCTGAGTTAGATGTCGAAACAGATTCACTTGTTGAAATGAAGCTTGAAGCCGAGTTCGAAACAGATTCAACAGTTGAAATAATCGCAGAAATTGAAGCACTGAAAGCTTGAGACTGACTTTCAAATACAGAAGCACTTAATGAGCTCGATGTACTCAATGATACTGATTCAGAAGCCGAAACTGATGCACTTGTGCTCTGCGATTCACTCAATGATGCTGACTCACTAGCTGAAACTGATGCACTTTCTGACGCTGAAACTGAGGTTGATTCAGACTGTGGTTCAGAAACTGACTCACTTGTTGAAGCCGACTCGGAAGTTGAAACAGACTGTGACTCTGAAATTGAAGCACTTACTGAGGCTGATTCTGAATTTGAGGCAGATTGCGATTCTGAAACAGACACACTTACTGAGGCTGAAATTGAATTCGATTCCAGCTGTGATGTGCTTACTGATGCACTTACTGACGCTGAAACTGAATTTGACTCGGATTGTGAAGCTGAGGTCGATTCACTCTCTGAAGTAGAAACAGAATTTGACTCGGATTGTGAAGCTGATGTTGATTCACTCTCTGAAGTAGAAACTGAGTTCGATTCGGATTGTGATGCTGACGTTGATTCACTTTCTGAAGTTGAAACTGAATTCGATTCGGATTGTGATGCTGAAATTGAGGTACTCTCTGAGGCTGACGCTGAGTTTGAGACTGACTGCGATTCAGATACTGACCCACTCTCTGAAGCTGACTCGTAATTTGAGATTGATTGAGAAATCGATGTTGATGCACTTTCAGATTCTGATGTTGAGTTCGATTCAGACTGTGATGTTGATGTTGACGCACTTTCTGAAGCTGAGACTGAATTTGACTCCAACTGTGATGTTGATGTTGACGCACTTACTGAGGCTGAAGTTGAGTTCGACTCAGACTGTGATGTTGAAGTTGATGCACTTTCTGAAGCTGAGACTGAATTTGACTCTAACTGTGATGCGCTCACTGATGCACTTGTTGAGGCACTTTCAAAAAGACTTTCTGAAACACTCTCTGAAAGGGATGCTGATGCTTTCTCTGATTGAGAAAGAGAAGATGAGACAACCTCTGACTCAGATGCTGAAACTGATGCAGATTCTACCTTACTTGTTGATACAGATTCTGACTCTACTGTTGAAGTACTTTCTACAATGCTTTGAGATGTACTTAAAGATGCACTCGTTGTATCTGCTTCAGACTCTGACTCGATAACCTGACTACCATTAAAGAAATTAACACTAGTCTTATCAGTCTTAGCTGCAAAAGGTGAGAATGTGAAGGATGTGTCATCACCAGTGATTTTAGCAGTCCAAGTCGATGTTAAGCCATAACCATTCTTGGCCTGAAAACCATTCATTTGGAAATTTTGTCCCCAACTGTAACCGCCATTATCCGTTGTTACTGGTGTTGTATAAGGTGAAGGTGTAGTTCTTTGAGTACCGTCTGAATTAGTAATATAAGTTGTTACACTTGTCGGAGGAGTAAGTCCCTTACCTAAAGTAAACATCGTTTGTGTTGATGTTCCTGTATTATAGATAGAATATCCAGGACTCATCTTCGAAATATTCCCAAGGGTTGATGTTGCAGGATTAACATATGTGACAGTGTAGACAAAATTCAGATTTGTCCCGTCATTTGTCACTTTCAATGTATAGTAAATTGGAACATTATAGTTTGAGTCTGTTCCAGTTCCTGTATACACCTTAGTTTCACCAGTCGCTAGGTTAAGGTTTGAAGTGATAGCTGGTGTGCCATTCACTGTAGAGTTCCCATTGAAACCAGCATTTGTCAGCTTGGTCATCATGTTATCGACGGCATTACCAAGACGCTCACGCTGTTCTGCGTAAGCTGCACTTGTTGCTGATGCCGCGATCAATGTCGTTGACTTAGTGACTTCTTCTTGAACAGTTGTAATAGCCGTTTGAATTTCAGCCTTAGCAGCTGTGTCTGTCAATTTTGCTTGATAGTTTTTAGCAATATTAACAAGCAATTCTGCTTCTGAAACGTTTTGGTCCAAAACAGATTTTTCATCATCATGGCTTGCAGTTTCTGAAGCAACTGAGCTTGTTGAAGTTGCTGAATCAGAAGCTGATTCTGAGTTTGAACCACTTGTACTTTCAGTTTGTGATTGGCTATCAGAAGTTGAACTCTCTTTGCTGAGTGATGCAGATTCAGAGATAGCTTGTGACAATTCAGCTGATACTGATTGAGATACTGATTGTGACACTGATACAGACGCATCTGTGCTTGCCTGAGCATCAACTGAAGAGCTTGTAGACTCTTGGCTTGTTGAGGCTGCTACTGACGCTTCAGAAGCTGGTGCCGCACTCAATACCACTGACTCAGAGTTGACCGCCACATCTTGATTAGCAGTTACTTGGCTTTCCAAAGCTGGTGTTGTCGTTTCTTCCGCTTGAGCAGTGTAAGTAGCTACTGCTCCTCCAGCCACTGCACCTGCCGCCGCAATCCCTTTAAGTAGAGCTTGTCCTGAGAGAACTGGTGTTTTCTCCTCAACACTTTGTGCTGAAACTGATGGTGCGTCTGCCCCACCTTTAACGACCTTGAAAAGTCCAAAGTTAGATGTCGCAGCACGAAGCCATTGCTTACCTGATTTAATCAACTTAAAACGAGTCACGCGATCAGTTTCGCGATATTCCCCTTCGTTCCTTCTAAAAAACATATCTACTCCATTCTTGTTTTATGAATTAAAACTCACTGATAAATTTTATCATATAATTCTTATAAGTTCTAATATAAGACTTTATTTCCCTAAAAAAATAATTGCAAACGCTTTATGCTGTACAAACAATGAAAATACTCATTTCATAGCATTTTCATCCATTTTACATTTTGCAATACGTATCTTAAAGTTGTCTTAAAATTCAAAGTATACTTCTTCCACATCTAAGATTTTAGCTTACTAAACTAAGCCTTTACTCTCTAATACTAAGCCTAAATGAGACTTAGACTAACGTTTAAGATAGCCTCTCTTATTTTCAAACACGACAAAAAGACACATCCCATATCGGAATGTGTCTTTTTTAGAACGAAGCTAATCGGCTTATTCTTACTTAAGAGTAGTTAGTTTTTATTAGGACTAGTCACTCATAAGTTTTAGGGGTAAGTCGAAGGAATATTATTCCTCAGTTTTTTTGCGTTTTGCCGCAAGAGCCAATCCAGATGCAGTTGCAAGCAATCCAAGAGCTGCTGTAGCTGCTACGTTAGACTCTTCACCAGTGTTTGGCAATTGTGCCATTTCTTGTGCAGGTTTAACTGGAGTAGCTTTAGCTGGAGCTTTAGGAGCTGGATCAACTGGTTTACCTGGAGTTGGTTGTTCAGGTTTACCTGGAGTTGGTGTTACTGGTTTTTCTGGAGTTGTATCGACAAGTTTGTAAACGTAAGTTACGTTCTTATCACCTTCGATAACTTTACCAGTTACTGGGTCAGTTGTTGTCAAGTGACCATCACCATCTACAGAACCTACTGGGTAGTTACCTTGTGGTACCAATTCGTAAACTTTACCATCAGCAGTAACAATTGTCTTAGGACGGTTATCAATTACTGTATCGTAATCTTTACCTACTGGTTGACCAAATTCATCTGTTACAGATTGTTTGATAGTGTTACCATTTTCATCTACATAGTGAACGTAAACATTACCCTTAGGTTGTGCTGGTTGTTCTTTAAGTTTGTAGATGTAAGTAACATCTTTACGTCCTTCGATAACTTTACCTGTTGTAGCGTCTGATGACTCAAGGTGACCTTGTCCATCAACTTTACCTACAGTGTAGTTACCTGCTGGTACCAATTCGTAAACTTTACCATCAGTTGTTGTGATAGTCTTAGGACGATTGTCTACTACTGTATCGTAGTCTTTATCGACTGGTTGATCTTTTTCATCAACAACTGAAGTCTTGATTGTGTTACCTTCAGTATCTTTATAGTGAACGTAAACGTCACCCTTCACTTCTTTGTAGACGTAAGTGATGATTGAACGTGGTTTATCAACTTTACCTTTAATTGGGTCAGATGATTCAAGGTGTCCATCGCCATCAACTTTACCTACTGGGTAGTCACCTTTCGGTACGATCTTGTATGTCTTACCGTCTGGAGTCTTGATTGTCTTAGGTTTTTCACCTTCCTCAGTTGTGTTATATGGAGTATCATATGGTGAGTTTGGTGTGTCTTGACGAGGTTTTTGAATTTCTTTACCATTTTCATCTACGTAGGTGATGATTACGTCACCTTCTTTAGGTTTCGTTGGATCTTCTTTAACCTCTTTATAAACATAAGTAATCTTAGAAACTGGTTTTTCTACTTTACCTTTGATTGGATCAGAAGTTTCAAGATGTCCTTCACTATCAACTTTACCTACTGGATAATCACCAGCCGGTACACGCTCGTATTTCTTACCTTCAAACTCAATGTACTTAGGTTGTTCATCGTTCTCAGTAGTGTCATAAGGCGTGTTGTAGTCTGACTTAGGAGTATCTTGACGTTGGACTTTAATTTCCTTACCATCATTCTCACGGATGTAAGTAATAATAACTTCACCTTGAGGTTTTTCACTTTCAGAATTTGATGAAGAGTTAGATGCTGATTGTGATACAGATGTAGAAAGTGATGTTGAAGCTGATGTGCTCAATGACGCTGATTGGCTCGCAGATACTGAGGCTGATTCAGACGCTGATGTACTCAATGACGCTGATTGGCTTGCTGAAGTAGATGCTGATGCTGAAGCCGATGTGC
>ERZ772962.1583-NODE-1583-length-12155-cov-4.469256_pt1 | contig 12155 bp, 10 predicted proteins | sample MGYA00580676_ERZ772962 | MGnify/ENA primary metagenome ERZ772962 (study PRJEB29015, sample SAMEA2738049) | human oral metagenome | biome: human oral; feature: human-associated habitat; material: saliva | place: China | collected 2230 ...
GCAAGGTGATTTTTTTGTATAACTTTCGTTGCCGCACCCGCATAGCGGGTGGTTTAATGATTCGCGACTACGTCGCGAACCAGTCTAAAGACAATAATAAAAAAAGCTCTCATAACCATAGCTATGAGAGCTTTTAAATCAACTTATGTTACTATTTTGTTAAAGCACTTACATTATCTAAACGATGTAAGCATTTTTCTTTGCCAAGCAATGTAACAATATTATTCAAATCTGGACCATGCATTTGACCAGTTAAAGCTACGCGGATTGGCATGAATACGAATTTACCTTTCAAAGCAGTATCTTTCATTACTGCTTTAATTGTTGCTTTTACAACGTCAGGCGTAATTTCATCAAGTTCCGCCAATGCACTGCGGAATGCGCCGAGAACTGTTGGAGCTGTTTCTTCATTCAATACAGCACGCAATTCCTCTTCGTGACCTTCTTCAAGGAATACGGTTTCGCCCATGAACATGCCTACGTGATCTTTAATTTGAGCACCATAGCTAATATGGTCGCGGAATGTAGCGCATAACAATGTCAACCAATCGATATCAGCTTGATTTAAGCTATCTGGAGCCAAACCAACCTCTTTCAAATGTGGCAAGCAAAGATGGAATAAATCTTCGTCGCTCAAATTTTTCATATAGTGGAAGTTGATATGGTTTAATTTATCAATATCAAATACTGCTGGGTTCTTAGCTACGCGATCCATAGAGAAAGCTTGAATCAATTCATCTGGTGTGAAGAACTCCTCTTCTCCTTCTGGCGCCCAGCCAAGAAGTGCTAAGAAGTTTACAAGTGCTTCTGGCAAGTACCCTAACTGCTTGTATTGTTCAACAGATGTAGCGCCGTGACGTTTAGACATTTTCTTGTAATCTTTACCAAGAATCAAAGAAATATGACCAAATGTAGGAATATCCCAACCAAGAGCTTCGTAAATAGCCATTTGACGTGGTGTATTAGATAAATGTTCCTCGGCGCGAATAACATGAGTAATGCCCATCATGTGATCGTCCATTACTACCGCAAAGTTATATACAGGAATACCATCGGATTTAACGATAACGAAGTCACCTACACCGTTGGATTCAAAGGATACGCGACCACGCACCATATCGTCGAAAGTATATGTTTTATTCAAAGGCACGCGTAAACGAATTGTCGGTTTACGACCTTCTGCAATATATTTAGCCTTTGTCTCTTCATCCAAGTGATCACAATGACCATTATATTTAGGTGTTTCACCGCGATCCATTTGATCTTGGCGCACAGCGTCTAACTCTTCAGCAGAGCAGTAACATTCGTAAGCATGACCTTCATCTAATAGACGTTGTGTTACCTCTTTATATAGTTCAAGACGTTCTGTTTGACGGTAAGGGCCATTTTCACCACCTACGTCTACGCCTTCATCCCAGTTCATACCAAGCCATTGTAAGGAAGCCTTGATATTTTCTTCACTTTCACGAGTAGAACGAGATAAATCTGTATCTTCAATGCGCAATACAAATGTGCCTTTTTCTTTACGTGCTAATAGCCAGTTAAATAAAGCAGAACGAGCGCCACCAATATGGAATGGACCCGTAGGGCTTGGAGCAAAACGAACTTTCATGGAACTCATGATTATACCTCTCCTTCATATACAGAAACGACAGCTTGTGCAGCAATGCCTTCACGGCGCCCAATAGCACCAAGCATTTCATTCGTTGTCGCTTTAATACTAATGCGATCTAATGGTATTTCCAATACGGACTGTAAATTAGCCTTCATCGTATCAATGTGAGGTTTTAATTTAGGAGTCTCAGAAATAACCATAATATCAATATTATAGGCTTGTAACCCACGTTCTTTCAATAAGGAATTTACCTTTTCTAGTAAAAGCATACTAGAAATCCCTTTATATTGGTCATCTTCAGGTGGGAAGTAATAACCAATATCTCTTAAACCGGCAGCACCTAACATAGCATCCATTAAGGCGTGAATGAGAACATCTGCATCGGAATGACCATCTGGGCCAAGCTCAGATTTAATCCGAACGCCCCCTAGGATGCATGGACGGCCTGCTTTTAATTGATGAATATCATAACCAAATCCAACGCGCATATGCTTATCCTCAATTCCTAAATATCGTTTTGCTACGGCAATATCATTTGGCGTTGTCACCTTAATATTGCAGTAATCACCTTCTACTATATGTACGGACTTTCCTAAAAATTCCACAAGAGATACATCATCAGTCCCTAAATGGTTTAAATCATGAGCCTTTTGATGGGCCTCTTTAAATAAATCTTTTTGAAAGCCTTGTGGTGTTTGAATTTGGTATAGCTCACTGCGTTTTAATGTTTCAATTACGGTATGTTCTGTATCAACACGTTTAATCGTATCAGTAGCAGGCACACCAACTGTAGCAGCACCATATGTGTTAGCTGCGTCAGCGACAGCACCAAACATTTCTGTAGAAGCTAATGGACGTGCTCCATCATGAACAAGGACGATGTTACTAGATTCATCAACCGCCTTAAGGCCGCAAGCAACGGAGTCTTGACGCTCAGTACCACCAAGAACGATGTGAACAGGTACTGTGAGGTCCAAAACCTTAATATGTTCAGCCATATAGTCTCGTTCACCATCGGCTACAACGAGAATAATTTCGTTTAAGCCAGATAAGTTAGCAACATTCTGCAAAGTACGCTGGATAATAGAATAACGGCCAAGGGGTATAAATATTTTATTTTCTTTATATGCCATACGGCGTCCCGCCCCTGCGGCAAGAACGATACAGCTAATTACCTTGTCCATTTTGTCCCCCATCTACACGAGCAAAGATCATGCGACCTGCACTCGTTTGTAGTATAGATGTAACCATAACCTCAACATTTTGCCCTACATAAGGTTTACCATCTTCTACGACGATCATCGTACCATCATCTAGATAGGCTACACCTTGGTGTACCTCCTTACCTTCTTTCATGACTTGTACGCGAATCCACTCACCTGCAATAAGAGCTGGTTTTAACACATTTGCTAATTCATTGAGGTTAAGCACTTCAATACCTTGTACGCGAGCTACCTTATTCAAGTTAAAATCATTGGTCATCAACTTCCAATGCTTATCTAAGGCAAGGCGCATCAACTTAGAATCAACTTCTTTAAGATCATCATAATCGTCTTCTACAACTTCAATAGCAACCTTATTAGCATCTTGCATATCTTTCAAAATATCGAGGCCTCGACGACCGCGGTTGCGTTTCGTAGCATCTGCAGAGTCCGAAATAATTTGTAACTCGTTTAATACAAAGAGTGGAACCATTAGAGGTCCTTCAATAAAGCCTGTATTGCATAGTTCTTTAATACGACCATCAATGATAACAGATGTGTCTAATAATTTAGGCGTACTAGAAGCTTTATCTGATTTATGGGTGGAGAACATTTTAAAGCGACTTATTTTTTTAGTGCCGTCTCCGCCCCATTGTTGTACGTAGTTATTGTACATTTCAGGTCCTTTACGGGCCATGAGCTTGAGACCACTATATCCAAAAATAGCGCTAAGAATTATAGGAATATAAGGTCCTATAATAGGCACTTGATTGAATGCAACACCAATTAAATTTGCAATAATAAGACCGAATAATAAACCGATGGTGCCTGCAATCAATTCTTGATTTGGAATATGTGTGAGTAAGCGCTCTAAACGTTTTGCAATTACTAACCCTTGTTTCAAAATAAATGATGAAATCAAATAGCCAATAAAAACACCTAACAATGTACCAACAATTAATACTGCAATACGTGCAACTGTTAATGACATATCCCCGAAAGTCTCAAATTGAGATACCAAATACGGGTCGATAATAGGCGCCAAACTATCCATCCCTACATAGGCAGCTGTACCTACAAGGATGGCTATTACATAGCGCAAAATCCGATAAATCATCAAATCACCTCCTAATTAAGAAAACACGAGCTGCATCGCCTCTTGAATAGATTTGACGCCTCTAATCTTGATAGAACTATCATTATCCTTGATTTGCTTATAATTGCCTTCAGGAATAATAAACTTTTTAAAGCCTAGTTTTTTAGCTTCATTAATACGCTGCTCGATGCGCGGAATGCTTCGAACATTTCCAGTTAAACCTACCTCTCCTAAGATAACCATATCTGTACGAACAATACGATTTTTTAAATTAGATACTATTGCTACTGCCATAGACAAGTCACAAGCTGGCTCATTTACTTTAAGTCCACCAATAACGTTAACATACACGTCTTTATTACCTAATGTAAAGCCACAGCGTTTTTCTAAAACAGCCAATAAAACGATTAATCGATTGAGATCGTAACCAATCGCTGTGCGTCTAGGCATGCCAAAGGCCGTGGTAACCACCAAACTTTGTACCTCTACTAAGATTGGGCGAACCCCTTCTAAGTAAATCATGACTGCGCTGCCGCTTTCCTCATCAGACCGTTCTGCCAATAATGAAGCTGAAGGGTTGGATAATTCTTGCAAGCCTTCTTCAACCATGGCAAAAATACCAGTTTCAGATGTTGAGCCAAAACGATTTTTGATGGATCGCAATATGCGGAACTGATAAGATCGTTCCCCTTCAAAGTAAAGCACTACGTCTACCATATGCTCTAACATACGTGGACCTGCAATATTGCCTTCTTTTGTGACATGACCAATGATAACCGTAGGAATATTGCGTTCTTTGCAAAATCGAAGGAGTCGAGATGTACATTCTCGAACTTGACTAACACTGCCTGGAGCAGCATCGATATCACCAGTATACATAGTTTGAATAGAATCAATGACAAGCAAGGATGGCGCCATTGCATCAGCTTGCTCAAGGATATGATCCAAATCTGTATCTGCAATAACTTGTAAACGTTCACTATTGATATGTAGTCGTTCTGCCCGAAGCTTAAGTTGTAACTGAGACTCTTCCCCCGATGCATAGAGAACTGTACCTACAGTATCTGCTACCTTTTGAGAGACTTGCAATAAAAGTGTAGATTTACCAATACCTGGATCACCACCTAATAGCATTAATGCACCAGGAACTATGCCGCCACCTAATACTCGATCAATTTCACCAAAGGTTGTAGATACACGTGCAATAGATGAAATCTCAATATCTGGTAAAGCTGTAGGCTTGGTCGTTTGATTTCCTACACCACGGGAAGGTGTACGGCTATGTTTAGTTTCTTTAATAATTTCTTCAACTAATGTATTCCATTCGCCACATTGTGGACAACGGCCCATCCACTTAGAAGATTCAGCCCCACAATTTTGACAGAAGAATACTGATTTTGCTTTTGCCATAATGCCTCAAAATATTTTAATAAGAAAAGAAAGGTCATGAATGATAACCATTCATGACCTTTTATGCATAATTTTACTACATGGTTAACTATCATCATTCTATAGTATACCATTTAACTTATATTTTTTATATGAAAGGTAGTCATTAACTGTATATTTTGTATTTTTTCTATATGCTGACAACGATCTCGTTATCCTTGACATCTGCTTTTATAGTTTTTCCTTCTGTAGCATCTCCTTTCAAAATAAGGTCTGATACAGGGTCCTCAATTAATCGTTGAATAGCTCGTTTTAGTGGTCGAGCCCCCATTGTAAAATCAGAACCTTCCTTAACGAGTAATTGCATCGCCTTAGGTGTGATTTCTAATTGAAGCTCACGCTCTTTAAGTCGTTTTATAACATCACTCATCAAGATAGAGACAATTTGTTGTAAGTCCTCTTCAGTTAATGGTTCGAAAACAATCATTTCATCAATACGATTTAAAAACTCAGGTCTGAAATGACGTTTGACTGCATCCATAACAGATTTCTTAGCTTCTTTAAAATCTATACTATTAGATTGATTTGCAGAAGATTCAGATTTTTTAGGAGCTAAGAATCCAAGCTCTGGAGAGTTCTTATGTAAAGCTTTAGCACCTAAATTACTCGTCATGATGATAACTGTATTTCTAAAATCTACAGTTCTACCTTGGCTATCAGTAAGACGACCATCATCAAGAACTTGTAACAAGATATTAAAGAAATCTGCATGTGCTTTCTCTACTTCATCGAGAAGAATAACACTATATGGTTTACGACGTACCGCATCTGTTAGTTGACCGCCCTCTTCATAGCCTACATAGCCTGGAGGGGCACCAACTAAGCGTGATACAGTATGCTTTTCCATATATTCAGACATATCAAGTCGAATCATAGCAGATTCATCGCCGAACAAGGAGGATGCAAGTGCTCTTGCTAGCTCAGTTTTACCTACCCCTGTTGGACCTAGGAATAAGAATGAACCAATAGGACGTTTCGGATCCTTTAATCCAGCCCTTGCACGGCGCACAGCTTTAGCTACAGCAGTAACAGCATCATCTTGACCTACTACGCGTTTATGAAGCTCTTTTTCCAAGTGGAGCAAGGTTTCAGATTCTTCTTCTGCTATTTTAGCCACTGGAATCCCCGTCCATTGCGCCACTACTGCTGCTATATCATCTTCCGTAACTACTAACTTTTGATCACTTTCTTCTTTTGCTACAGATTTTTTATCACTAATGTCTTTTACTAGAGTTTTCTCTTCATCACGTAGTTTAGCAGCCTTTTCAAAGTCTTGGGATGTAACGGCTGCTTCTTTCTCATTTTTGACTACCTTTAGACGTTCTTCTAGAGCCTTAACATCTGGTGCTGTAGAAAATACTTGCATACGCACCTTAGATGCAGCTTCATCCACTACATCAATAGCTTTATCAGGCAAGAATCTGTCTGTAATATATCTACTTGATAAGGACACAGCTGCTTTTAACGCTTCATCCGTTATTTTAGCCTTATGGAACGCTTCATAGCGATCGCGTAAGCCCTTTAGAATTTCAAGAGCATCATCTTCGTTAGGTTCTCCTACTTGAACAGGTTGGAAACGACGCTCTAAAGCAGCATCCTTTTCAATGTGTTTTTTATATTCATCAAGGGTTGTAGCACCAATAACTTGGAACTCACCACGTGCTAAGGCAGGCTTCAAAATATTAGCTGCATCCATAGCACCTTCAGTGGCACCGGCACCAACTAAAGTATGAATTTCATCGATAAAGATTATCATGTCATCATGTTGTTGTACTTCATCGATAGCTTTTTTCAACCGTTCTTCAAATTCACCACGGTATTTAGCACCAGCAAGCATAGCGCCAATGCTAAGGGAAATAATTCTCTTATTCCGTAAAATCTCAGGTACATTACCGGTAACAATGCGCTGCGCTAAACCTTCGGCAATGGCAGTCTTACCTACCCCTGGCTCACCGATGAGAACAGGATTATTTTTAGTTCTACGGCTTAAAATTTGAATAACCCGTTGAATCTCAGTGTCTCGACCGATAACAGGGTCAATTTTACCTTGTTTAGCATACTCATTAAGATCTGTAGCAAAATCAGATAAATCACCTAATTCGCCATCTCCATGAGAGCCTTCTTGACCATCATTATGGCCCTTGGAATTAGAACCAAGAATATTACGAATAGCATCTACTACATCATTAGTTCTAACATCCATGGATTGTAATATGGCAGCTGCCACACCACTACCATCACTTAGTAAGCCTAGTAGAATATGCTCAGTACCTACATAATTATGGTTCATGCGGTTTGCCATTTGAACTGCAAGTTCAAGTATATATTTGACGCGAGGGGTCATGTATATAGAGGTCGCTTTTTTATTACCGCGACCTACATGGTCCTCTACAGCTTCAAAAATATCTTCTGTAACTATGCCAAGCTCTTCTAAAGCCTTAGCTGCTACACTATTTTTAACCTTTGTAAGGCCGATGAGTACGTGTTCAGTTCCCACATAGTCGTGCCCTAGCTCTAAAGCAGCCTCTTGTGCTAAAGAAAGGACTCGCTGTGCATCGTCTGTGAACCGTTGCATCATAATATCACCTCATCTATCTATGTAAATTGTAATTATATCTCTTCAAATATATGTAAACAATGGTGGGAAACACCATTGGAATATCAATTGAGTATTTGTGAAATTTATACTATTTTGAAAGTTTTTGACGTATTACTTTAGCTCGATAGCTATCGCGATCAGCTTCTGTTAAATCTTCATTACCTAAATATTTAGTAAGGAAATTAGGTCGAGTTATTGCCACCAACTCATTGAAGGTATCATTCCCCCAAGGTGGTAAGATATCTAAATCTACGCCTAATTGAATATCGCTAAGTTTTGTTAATGCTTCTTTACCATTAACACGGCGTGCATATTGTAGAACGCCATAGGATCGCCACAGAACATCTTCTAAACCTTCTTTATCATTATGTAATAAAGATTGACGAGATTTACGCTCTTCTGCAATTATGCCTTCTACAATCTTGGTTAATTGCTCAATCGTTGCTTCTTCACTTATGCCCATAGTACGTTGATTTGAAATTTGGTATATAGCGCCTAAAGCCTCGGAGCCTTCACCGTACAAACCTCGTACAGAGTATCCTAATTGAATAATGCTGCGAATGAGTCGTGTAATTCGACCAGACATCGTTAAGGCTGGCAAATGTAGCATTACAGACGCTCTTAATCCGGTTCCTACATTTGTAGGGCATGCCGTCAAATACCCAAAGCGTTCATCAAAAGCATACGGATGCTTTGCCTCTATAGCCTTATCAATTTGCACTGCATGGTCATAGGCCTGTTGCAATTGAAGTCCAGAAGCCATTGATTGGATTCGTAAATGATCCTCTTCATTAACCATAATTACGATGGATGCATCATCAGATACAACCAAGTTACGATATGGTAATTTTTCTTCAAGAGCAGGGCTCATTAAGTGTTTCTCTACTAATACAGCCCTCTCACTTTGACTTAACTGCTCTAGACTAATATTGGAATATTGATGTCCGTCTGCATCTTTCAAAGGTTGTAACAATCCTCTAGAAATGGCATTTACTTTCTCTAAAGCAGATGTATCATTACGATTTGTAAATAATAGACCATCAAAGTTCCGTGCCAAACGAATACGACTAGAGATTACAATGTGATCTGTCGCTTCTGTATCGTGGCGTAACCACTGACTTAAAGGAGAGTCCAATATAGTATCTAACATAAGAACCTCCTACTCTTTATCGCCATCGATGATGGCTTCTAATTCTTTAATTTTATCTCTTAAGATAGCAGCCTCTTCAAAGTTTTCAGCTTGAACTGCCGTATCTAATTGATGACGCAATCGCTTCACTTCATATTTAGCTTTAAATACATTAGTTCCACGACTAGGTACAGTTCCTTCATATTCAGAACTACCTTGAATACGTTGTAATAAGGGATCTATTTCACTATTAAAAGTCTCATAACATTGACCGCAGCCAAACTTACCTACTCGATTAAATTCGTCATAAGTAATACCACACTGAGGACATCTTTTAGATTGATGAGATTTTAATAAGTTATCTGGATAAACCATGTTTTTAAAAAAATCATTGGTAAAAAAGCTATTATCCCACATATCATTCATAAAAGAACTATAGGGAGATAATTTGCCCTCTTGTTGTAACTCGGTAGCGCAAGTACCACAAAGATGTTGTTCCGTCTTTTGATTATTGACGATATTAGTCATATGAATGGTAGCTTCATTCTTATGGCAATGATCACATAACATCGATCATCACTCCTTCCGCAGTGTATCCACCATTGTTGCGTAAAGCTGACGAACAGCCTCATTGCGCTCTTCAATATCTACATTCTCAATCAAAGTAGCAAAAGAGTTATGCATTAATTGAGCTTCACGACGAGTAATCTTTTCAGATTGAAGTAGTTGGAACAACGATTGATCTACATCTCGCATATCAATTAATCGTTCCACCGTATTTTGACCTTCATAAATACGATATGTCGTTACGGCAGGTAAAGAATCAGAGCTTTCTGGGTTTATTTTTTTGATCCGAATATAACCACCTAAGCCGCGTCTAGATTCAACATCAAAACCGCGCTCATTAGAAAAACGTGTACTCAATACGTAACTAATTTGGGATGGTGCACAATCTAGTTCATCAGCTAATTCGTTACGTTTTAAAATTAGCTTTTCTTGTTCTTCATGCATACGGTCTAATATAAATTTTTCTATTTTATCAGCTATCATACTCATAAAAAAACACCCCTTTAAAATTTTATTTACTATAGCTTTTGACTATTTGTTCTTTAATACAACTCTATTATATTTGACTATTTGACCTTAGTCAATACAAAAGTCAAACTTTATAGTATTCACATTTGACTTTTTTAACTCTTATTACATATTAAAGATGAGTGCTTGCATGATAATAGAAGTGTTTTCCATATATTTTAATAAGTTAAATCAGGCTATATTATTTTGACTTTTTCTTCTACTTTTTAATTCATTCTTATTTGATTGGACTTAATCTTTAATTCTATGTATAATAAATGAGATATTATATTCCGAAAGAAGGTGTTATTATGGCAGAAGCATTAGGACAAGAATTGTTAATTGATTTATATTCCTGTGACGAAGATGCAATTTCATCCGCTACAGCTGTACAAGAAAGTGTAGCAACCGCATTTGATTTAGCTGACCTTGATGTTGATGAAATCAGTTGTCAAGTTATGGACGAGGAGATCGCCCTCCTATCTGTTGCACCAGGCTTTCACTTTACATTGCACACGTATCCTGCTCTAGGCTATGTGGCTGTTGATTTGTATTCTTTTGAGCAATCCTTACCGCTCACATTAATTATGAAAGCGTTGCGTAAATCTTTCAGAGCAGAAAAGGTAAAAGCAACAAGTGTACAACGTGGCGACTTTGGTAACGAACGCGATATGAAACCACGTCGTAAAACAAAGATTACTACACTTGGTCGTGTTTCTCGTACACGTATTCAACTCAAACAAACAGGCGGCAAATTGAAAAAACAAAGTGCTAAGGTTATCAAAACATTAGCTAAAAAAAGCGGTCTAAAAAAATAATACAAAGGACTAACCTTGCTGGTTAGTCCTTTTATTAGATAGATACAAAAAGGCTAGAGGAAATTCCTCTAGCCTTTTTAAGGTTAATATTTTATTTATAAGAGCTTATCTACGAACCATCATTTCTTCAAGATCGAGAACATCAGCAATTTCATCAACATCATCACAGATGTACTCTGCATCGGCTTCTTTTAGTTCAGCTTCTGTACCATAACCATAAGTAACACCGATAGAAATACAACCAAGTTCGTTAGCTGCCTCTACATCATACTTACGATCGCCTACCATAAAGGCCAAACGACGACCATTTTCATCAGTTAAAGGATTGCCACAAAGTTTAAGAGCTTTTTCAAGAATCTCTTTCTTATGCAACAAACCACTTTCATAATTAGCACCTACAATTACATCAAAGTAAGGTGTTAATTCAAAGTGATCTAAAATATCCTTAGCATAATGCTCAGGTTTTGCTGTAGCAACGGCAATAGTATATTGTTCTGTTTTGCATTTAGCCAACAAGTCTACAATATTCGGATACACTTGATTTTCAAATTTACCGATTGTACCATATCGTTCGCGGAATTTAAAGTACGTTTCTTCCGCTTGGTCAAAGGTCATGCCACAATGCTCTTGAAAAGCATCTACCAATGGTGGTCCTAAAAATAATTGCAATGTTTCTTCATCAGGAACATCATAGCCAAAATGTTCCAATGCAAATTTAATACTTTTAAGAATACCGTCTTGAGAATCTGTTAAAGTTCCATCTAAATCAAATAATATTGTTTTCTTCATATTATTTCTTTAAAGCCTCTTTTAATGTATGCCATGCAAGAACCGCACACTTAACACGCGCTGGCATGTTAGAAATATTTTGTAGTGCCATAGCATCTTCTAATTCTTCTAACTCATTTTCATCAGTAATTTCTTTTTTAATCATACCTAAGAAAATTTCTACCAAACGAAGAGCTTCTTCAACAGATTTTCCCTTAATAATATCAATCATCATAGATGCAGACGCTTGACTAATAGCACACCCAGAACCGGTGTAAGCAGCATCTTTGATAATGCCATCTTCTACGTTGAGTTGTAATGTTAGATCATCACCACAACTAGGGTTATGGCCATGTTCAGAAGTTGTGAATTCAGTTAACTCATGTTTATTACGTTTATCTTGGT
>ERZ772962.1586-NODE-1586-length-12152-cov-16.734480_pt1 | contig 12152 bp, 8 predicted proteins | sample MGYA00580676_ERZ772962 | MGnify/ENA primary metagenome ERZ772962 (study PRJEB29015, sample SAMEA2738049) | human oral metagenome | biome: human oral; feature: human-associated habitat; material: saliva | place: China | collected 2230 ...
CGATGATCTCGGCGCCCTCGTCGCGCCTGCGCAGGCGCGCCGCCGCGCTCATGCCGCCCGCGACTCCTCCGACGACTACTACTCGCATATGCAGCTCACTTCCTGGCTCGGGGCTGGTCTTCTTCGACAGACTCCAATAATACCCCCGGGGGTATTATTATGACAACAGGACGCAGATGCTCACAGACAGAAATCCCCGGGCTTCCAACGGAAACCCGGGGAAGGATAGCGGCGTTAGAGGAATCGACACTGAACGACGGAAACACTACAAAATCGGTGGGTTATGTCATCAACGCCCTGTTGACCGTAGTAGACAGCCAGTTCAGCAGGCTCAGTCCTCGACAACCTCCACCTGGCACGCACGCCGCATGACGCTTGTTTCTCCAGCGGCAGATACTCGAGACTTCTCAATTACTTCGACGCGCACTCGGGACCCCGTATGCAACAAGTCAATGTCCTCATCTTGAAGATCCCCCCGCAGTATCTGAACCACACCTGCTCCATCAGCTAGATCAACAACGAGGGCTACGCGCCGTTCACGAAAGATACCGATCAGAGTACCCTCAATGCTTGCGAATTCCTCATCCAGATCCCGCCCATCAATGATCGAGGAGATGCGCGCAGCATCCGCGCTCGTCGTCGTCACTCTCCGGGTAGGATGCTCGGGTTCTTTCCATATAAGGTCTGTGGTGAAGTGCCCACGCACAAGCGTGTCAGCATAAGCCTTCAAAGCGGAAGCAACCCTGGGACCACGTTCTCGTACATCAGCACTGAAGCGGTCAGCAACTGGCTCAACACTTGCCCCCTCTGTCAACAAGGAGACAAGATCTTCGAACGCTCTATCCGTGAGCATCCGCTCGTCATTGCCAGCCACCACCATAGGTGCGTCGCCACCGAGTTCTTCAGACACGTCACAATTGGGACTAAAAACCAAGCGGAGCGAACCAGGTTGAGGATCAGCACTAAGCTGCAGGCGAGTACGTTTACAAATAGTCTCGGGGAGTTTCCCCGCGCCTGTGCGCACCCCCTCAACCGCTGCCCCCATGGCATCTACAAGGCGCTGCAGCGCACTCATGACACTTGCCACCGCGGGAAGACTCGCCTCATGACCACGCACACCGGCGCCGGTGAGTCGCAGTTCCCCTGAAGACCGTAGAATGCGGCCGGTCGCACGTTGCGAGACAAACGATTCTACGGAAAGTCTCGAGAGATCATCAGGGGTTTGCCACTGGGATGTGGGAGCACCCCTTCGAATGCGTTCGCGTAGCTCGTTGAGACCTTCAACGGTTCCCATCGATGATCACCTCCACGTACCCGCGCCGCTGATATGCTTCTGATTCTACTGGTTCCCCAGGTTGTCTGCGGCGCCGCTCCCACCAATCGTCCCAGTACCCCCGTAGTTGCTGGTACCCCGTGACATCCGCGCCAGCCTCGAGCGGCCATGGAACCAGGAAAGAGTCTACTCGGAGGCCAGTTACTTCCTTGAAACGATGGCCGCTCGCTGCAAGTTCGAGGATCCGACTATCGTCTTCTCTCAACTGGGCATGCAGAATTTGATCGGCACGCACAAAGAACACTGCATCCACATCCCCCGGCTCCTCCTTGACGGAGATAAAAGACCCACCTACCCACACCCTGGATACGCGGACTACCGACCGCAGGAGACTAAGCGCCGCCTCAAACTCAGCCCACACCTCAGCGCGCCGAGACGATGAGTCCTGCGCGAAACAGCTCCGGACCTCATCCAATGTGGCTCCCCAGCGCCCTGGGGGAAGGAATCCATCATTGTTCAGGGTTGGGATCATTGACCATTCCGAATCTAACGATACCTTTACGCGTCGCCACCATTGCACCACGCGCGTCTGACTGTCTTACAGACGACACAATACCGCAAGAATCGACACAGGGGGCTTTGCACCTCCCGCCACCGATCAAATCCCATTGAATCTGCACCTGAGTATAGCCTAAGTCCAGCACATCAACTTCACCTCAACCGCCAAGGTCTACCCTCCCAAGCGCAAGCAGCGCCGATGAAGGAAGGCCCCTTAGCGTACTGCTATTTCAGGGCCGTTACATCAACATTCGAACAGCAGAACTAACTTTTCTGGATCGAGCGAAGAGTCCGCGCAGTCCATGAGAAACCTTCGACAAGGAGGTAACTCAACACTTCTTTCCACAAGCTGAGCCACACACTGCTACAGCATGACACACGTGAAGAACACAAGCAGAGGAGCGAAAGTCTTCTAGTTGTAAGAAACCCCGGGCTTCCGTTAGGAGGCCCGGGGAACGATGGCGGAGCTCAGAGGGCACGTGTCGAACTCGTTCTCACGCGAGATCATCTGCTGCTGGCGTAGGCATCCCGGGACTTTCGTGAGGGCACTTGCTACCTAAGAGAGGCAGCCCGGTCACCCAAGTTTCGCGGGGCGCACCCTCAGCCTCGGTGGCGTCAACGCCTGCTGTCCGAACGAACGCGTGCGAGTCCCGACCATTCGCCACGACGACGGTGCTGCGCCAAGCCTTCGAAGACGAAGTCCTCGCCGCCTCGCCCGAGGATTGGGAGGCACTCATCGCCGACTTCACCGGCGTCGTCAACCTCCCGCTGGACACCACCTCGCTGGCCCTGGGGGAGCCCGACGACACTGAGGCCGCCGAGCTGCGAGGCCTAACCGAGGTCAACCGCGCGATGTTCGGGCACCCGCTCGTCATGTGCGTCGAGCACGTCGCCGACCGCAGCCAATTCATCACCCAGGGCTGGCCGCGCATGAAGATGGCCGATGGCCGCGAGACGCGCACCTCTGTAGGCAAGGTCGTCGACGAGCGCTTCAGCACGATGAACACCGACGCCAACCCCATCCGCTCCGCATGGGCGCGCAAGTTCGAGAAGCTCGACTCACGCGGGCATGAAGACGGCCCGTGGACCCCTGGAGAAACGGGCGATGTAAAGAGCACAGCCAAACGCAGTGACGTTCATCATAGCACTCAGTACCCCCGTCGACAGTCTGAGAAAATTCGGGTATGACTGACATACCCTCCCCTACAGACGTGGCAGTCAACATACTGCAGTGGTTGGGCGTTCCCGCCATAATTCTCCTGCCGCTTGTTTTCGCCCTGCAGATCGCCGAGTGGTGGAAGACGGGGCAACAACTGCGAATCGGCATGCGGAACGTAACAGAGACTGCTGCTGTGCTCGCACGTCGACGCCCCTTGCGTCTTATCCTGTTCATTCTGCTGCAGTCGCTGCTGGTGGCACTCGTCTACTCGTGTTTTACGCTGGCCCACGCTATGGGCGTGTCGGACGCAGCAGGAAGAAATATTGCCGACGGTAGTTCATTCACTTGGACGCAACTGTGGATGACAATCACAACATACTCGACGACCGCCGAGCTTCCATATCAGGCCTCGCTCGGCGCGATGGGGTGGCTGATTGCCCTGAACATCACGCATGTGGCACGTACACGGCTATTGGTTCGCATACTGACTATACCAGTGCCCCTCATCGTCATCCTGGCAGCTCTCTCCGGACTCGGCATTGGTATCGTAGGGCTGATAGTCCTCAGCCTCGCCTGGATGCACAGCCCCGGATACAACGTGGGGATGGTGTCGCTGTACGCAGCATGGGTGATCATCCTCTGGGGCATTGCCGCCGCCCTCCCCGCATGCGTGAGTCAAGCCGAGCAGATATACAACGAGGATGCTCAGCCTCAGGTACCTCAATCGTCACGGTAGCATGCTTCAGTACGATGATCGCCGACACCAACCCCATCCGCTCTGCGTGGGCGTGCAAGTTCGAGAAGCTCGACTCACGCGGGCACGACAACAACGTCCCCTGCAGTCCTCTCGGACCGCAGGGGACGTCACAGGTGGAGATGGGGGGAATCGAACCCCCGTCCAATAGCCGACCCCGAATTCTTCTCCGAGCGCAGTCTACGGTTTTATTTCTCAGCCCCCGGCATTGCATAGACTCACCACCGGATAGGCTCAGTTGATTGAGTGTCGGAACCGCCCCACCAACATGGGCGGCTCCCAGTGGCTCCCTAGACGACGCCAGACACCGGGCCGGAAGCAACTCCCGGGCTGACGGACTAAAGGTTCAGGCTGCGATATCAGGCAGCGAGAACGTAGTCGGTGCGATTCTGTTCGGCACCTATTGGTTTGCACGCATCGTTAACGAGTTGAGCGCACATTCTCGGCTCGCTTCACTTCGATCGACGACCACTGTCGAAACCGATCATCCCCTCTTGAGTTTTCAACTCACCGACGCCCCGCATCACGCCAGACCGTCGGACACATCAGCATACGCCCACGCACCCCAAACGTCAAGGGAAAACAGGAGCCACCCGGGCGACCACGCGGAGCCCCGACAACCGGCCACTGCCTCGTCCCCGACGGAGCCCATCAGAGCCCCAGAGACACCCGACGGCGCAAGCCTCACAGCAGTTTCGTCGCCTCCAGCTTCTCCACCATGCGCCGATTCTTGCGCACCAGCAGCGGACGCAGCGCCAGCCCCAGGAACGCGGTGAACAGGATGAAGGAAGCCAGGAACCACATGGCGTCCCCGTACTCGTGGCCCGAATACCCGGCGATCGACGCACGCAGCGCCGTGATCGCATGCGTGGCCGGCAAGAACGGCGAAACCGACGAGAAGAAAGACGGCAGGATCGCCAGCGGGAACGCTCCCCCGGCACCCGAAATCTGCAGGACAAGGAGCAGCACCCCCAAGGCCTTGCCCGCGTTCCCGAACGTCGCGATGAAGGTGTACAGCAGGAACGAGAACACGACGGCCGTCAGCCACAAGGTCCCCATAAACTCCAGCGGGTGCGCGTGCTGGACCTTCAGGAAAAACAGGTCCCCCAGCCCCACCAGGGTCGCCTGGGCCAGCGCGATCGTCCCGAAAATCAGGTATCGCCCCAAGAATCCCGTCGCCAGTCGAAGCGGCTTCGCCGTGAGCGAGGCGCGCAACGGGTCGTCCTCGGCCAGCCCGTCCACGACGTTGGAATCCGTCACGTCCGAACGCATGGACACGCCCATGAGGATGGAGCCGACCCACAGGGCCAGGATCGTGTACAGGGGCGCCATCTGGGAGCCGAAGTTCGCCACGGGGAACACCGGGACAGTATCCACGCCGACGGGCGCCGCGAGAGCGGCCGCCAGCGCCTCGGGATTATTCCCGATGACCGTGCGAAGAGTCGACAGGTCCCCACCCTCCAGGGCCTCACTCAGCGACGAGTGCAGGGAGTCCATCTTGTCCGCGGCCTCGCGCAGCTCCGAGGCCGCCGAGTTCAAGCTGTCACGCAGGCCGCTCAGCCTCTCTCGCGCGCTCCCGGCCCCATCCGACGCGGTGGACGTCGCCGTCTCAAGCGAGGAACGCACCGACGACAGGGACGTCTGCGCCGAGGACAGGGTCCCCGCCAGGGAGTCGAGCTGCGGCTTCAGGTTGGTGTCGTAGTCGCTCGACAAGCCGTCGATGGCCGAGCGAGCATCCGCGATCAGACCGTTCACGGAGTCGTGGTTGGTGGCCGCGTTCGCAGACTTATCGTCAAGGTCGCTGGCAGCGCTACGAAGGTTCGTCGCCAACGTGTGCAGGCGGTCGGCCGCGCCCTGAAGCCGGTCGAGGGAGGCCTGCGAGACGGGCGAACCGGGCAGATTAGCCAGCGTCGACTCGATCGACTCGTAGGAGGCGGCGTGCGTGTCCAAGGCGTCCGCCTGGGAACGCAGGGACGTAGCCGCATCCGACACGCTCGTCTGGCCCGAGGAGTACACGCTCTCCACCGCCGCCGACAACGAATCGAGCGAACTCCTCGACGAGTCGATAGCGTCCGACACGGAGGCCACGGCTGCCGTCGCGGAGGCCGCGAGCCCGCTGGCGCCGCTGCCCGCGCTCGCCTGGGCGTTGGTCGCGGAGGACTTCGCGCTGCCCACACCCGCCACGAGCGCACTCGTCGAATCAATCATGGCCAGCGACGAGCCGGCCAAGGACGAGTAGGACTGCGCGGAATCGGCTGCCGTGCGTAGACGCGACGCGACCGTCTGCACACGCGTATCCAGCGCTGACACGGTGCTCACCGCGGTCGGCGACGACAGGACATCCCCGATAGAAGAGGCCGTATCGAGCGCGACTTCGGCCAGCGTCTGAGTGAAGATCTGATTCACCTGGGCGCTCACGGCCTCGGCCCCCTGACCGGCGAGCTTGGGGCTGATGCCGTTCTTCTTTTCGTTGACGTAGTAGGTCATCGGGGCGCTCGTCGCCTCCCCGTCGAAGAAAGTCAGCATGTCCTTCGAAAACTCGGCAGGGATAACGATGGCCGCGTAAAACTCACCCGAACGCGTCCCCTCGACGGCCTGATCCTCCGTGGCGATCACCCAGTCGAAGCTCTCGTTTTTTCGCAGAGCCGAGACGACCTGGTCGCCGATGTTGAGATGCAGCGGCACGAGGTCGGACTTGTAGCCCTCGTCCGTGTTCGCGATCGCGATGCGCAGGGACCGCGTATTGCCAAAAGGATCCCACGAGGCCGCGACGTTGAACCAGGCAAACAGGGAGGGGATGACGACGAGCCCGAAGGTCACGACGCTCGCGATGAGCGAGCGGCGCGCGCGACGCAGGTCGGCACGGTAGATGGCCCACATGGTTCTCACTTCGCGTCCTCCTCGTCCTCGGCGCCGTCAGGTGTATCAACGAGGCCGGGGCCGGGACCGTCGATCTCGTCGCTTTGCGCTGTCCGTTCCTCATCCACGAGGCCGGGGTCGGGACCGTCGGTTGTCTTTCCTTGCGGGGAACGCGCGGCGTCGGCAGAGTCCGGGGAGTCCTCGTCCGCGGCTTCCCCAGTGACATCATTGCCGTGCTCGGCGTCGTAGTGAGCGAGGGAGGCCTCCAAGGCCGAGGAAATCGACGCGCTCACGGCGGCCGCACCGAGCGCGATACGCGAGCGCGCGCCCTGCACGCGGCGGGTGAGGAGCGAGCGCACGTCCCCCTCATCCATCGCGCCGAGGAGCTGCTGACGCTCCAAGGCCTCGCGCACGTACTGCAGGCCGATCAGGAACATGATGACGAGGAGGACCCACACGATCCAGGCGCCCAGCACGACCGGCACATCGGCGGCGTTCGTCACCGACAGGACCGCAAGAATCACCGGCACGATGACGCCGACGACGATCGACACGCGGCGAATCCTCGGGTAGCGGCGCTCGAAGCGGGACGCCCGAGAACTCACCGAGCGCTGGAAACCATCGTGATCCGCCAGGGCCGCCACGATCTGGCTGAGGCGATAGCGATTGGAGGGGACGCGCGTCGCCTCGGCGAGAAAAAGACCGGAAGAAGCCAGATCGCGGGTGACCATGGCATTCAAGTTGACCAGGAACGGACGCAGCGCCAACCCAATGGCGAAGGCAACCAGCGCCTGCAGGCCGAGAACCGCCAAGCACGCCAAGTAGGCGTGTCCGTAGAACCCCGCGACAGTCTCACGAAGTGCGTTGATCCCGTATGTGAAGGGGAGTACGGGGTGCAGAAAACGGAAGAAGGAAGGCAACATCTCGATCGGATACAGGCCGGCCGATCCGGGAATCTGCATGACCATGATAACGACGCACAGGCCCTTGCCAATGTGCTGGAAGCACGTCGAGAGCATGTACACGATCGAGGTGAACACCAGCGAAATCATGATGGATGTGCCGACAAAAGCAGGACGAGATACAGTCTGGACGCCAATGATCAGATCACCGGTCGACACAACGAGCGCCTGGATGACGCCGAAAGAGGAGAGCAGCATCCATCGGCCCATGTACTTGGCGGCCGACGATGTCGGGCCGATGTCCTCTTCATCCACGTCGAGCTTGAGAAGGAGGACGAGCGAAAACGCGCCGATCCACAGCGCCAAGTTCGTGAACAAGGGCGCCATCGCCGACCCGTAGGAGGCCACCGGGTACACCGCCTGGGTCTCAATCGAGGTCGGCGACGCCATGAAGGACGCGATCGAGGCCGCGTTGGTCCCCAGGGTTTCTGACAGGTCGCGCAGCGTATTCGAGGAGGCCACCGACGAGATGTCCGTCGACACCGTCTCCAGGTCCGACTTGATGGCGCTGACGTTGGTCGCGCTGGTCGACGTCGACTTCTTCGCGTCATCCAGGAGAGAATCGAGCTGATCGAGCAGACTCGAGACCTGATCGCGCTGGCCGCGCAGGGTATCCAGGGATCCGCGCATCGACGAAGAGGCGCTCGAGAAATCGTCCAGGGCGCTCGACAGGGTCGGGACCTGGCCAGAAACCCCCGCGCGAGCGTTCGACACGGAGGTCTGCACGGACGAGGCGGCGCTCGAGGCCGACGAGAGCGCCGTCGAGATCGAGGTCGAAGTGGTGGACAGGTCAGAGTTCAGGGTCGTCAGGTCGCTCAAGGCAGTAGACAGTGCGCTGTTCTGGCTGCTCAGGTCGCTCAGGACGCTGCCCGCGACGGGAAGGTTGCCCACCCCGGCCGCGTTCAGCTCGGACAGGACGGATCCAAGAGAGTCATTAATCGACGTGCCCTCCGACAGGAGCCCGTCGATCCTGCCCGACGCCCCCTGCACGACGCCGTCCATGCTCCCCGCGTCGGCCGACAGGTCGGCCATCGCGCTCGACGTGGTGGAGGAGAGCCCGTCGAGGACCCCACCCATCTGGCCCGAGAAGTCCGCCAGGGAGGAACGTGCATCGGTCACCAGCTCATCGGCCTGGTCAAGGGACGAGGACAGATCCGCGGCCGCCGAGTCCAACTCCGTCAGGGTCGTGCGGGCCGAGGACACCGACGCCTTCGCCGAGTCGATCGTCGTGCCCATACCGTCCAGGCTGCTCGACGCGCTCGCCAGCTTCGACGAGGCCTCCCCCAGCGACGCCGTCAGGTCCGATCGGGCCCGGTCAGCCCGGTCCGCGAGACTCACCCCGGCCTCGGACGCCTTCTCAGATAGCACCTTCGCGACCGCGGACACGAAGGTCGAGTTGATCTGGCGGTCCAGCGCCGTCGCGCCCGCCCCCGTGATCTTCGGGGCCACCGCGTTATTCTTCTCGTTGACGTAGTACTGGATGTTCGGCTGGACGTAGGTGCCGTCGACGATGCCCGTCAGGTCACGCGAGAAGGAGGCCGGGATGACGAACGCAGCGTAGGAGTCACCGCGCTCGACCTCTGCGCGCGCCTCATCGGCGCTCACGAAGTGCCAACCCAGCTGATCGTTTTGCTTCAGCTGCGTCTCCAACATCGCACCGACGTTCACCGTGCCGAGCTTGTCCTTGGTCGCCCCCACGTCCTCGTTGGCCACGGCCACGCGAATGTGGGAGGTCTGCGAATACGGATCCCAAAACCCCACGATGTTGAACCACGCGTAGAGCGCAGGCACGAACGCCACACCAACGATGACAATCCAGGCGACCGGAACACTCACCAGCCTACGAAGATCACGGCGAAAAATCCTGACGGAACCTCGCACGAAATCGCCTTCTTTCCCCTACCTGCGGGCCTGCTTCACGTAGCGGCGCATCGCTCGCTCAGCCTCGCGCTGATCCTGCTTCTCGCGCAGCGCCTGACGCTTATCCCACTCCTGCTTACCCTTAGCCAACGCGACCTCAACCTTGACGCGCCCGCCGATGAAATACAGCTCCAGCGGGACGATCGTGTAGCCCTTCGCGGCCACCCGATCCTGCATGCGGTTAATCTCCGCGCGGTGCAACAACAGCTTGCGCTTGCGCGTGGGCGCGTGGTTCGTCCACGAGCCCTGCGAGTACAGGGGAATGTTGGCGCCGTACAGCCACGCCTCTCCCCCGTTAATCTCAACCCAGGCGTCGACGAGGGACGCGCGCCCCATACGCAGCGCCTTCACCTCGGTACCCATGAGGGCCAGGCCGGCCTCCCAGGTGTCCTCGATCGTGTAGTCATGGCGCGCCTTCTTGTTACGGGCGATCGTCTTCTTCGCGTCGGAGGCAGCCTTGGCGCGCTGCCCCTCCGTGGGCTTGGGCTTCTTCCATTCCTTGGGCATGCTGCCTCCCTCCAGACTCGCCTGTCCGCTCAGTATGCGGAAAGACCCCCGTAGCGCAATCGCTACGAGGGTCCATCCTAACGCGGATTACAAATAATCCATCGGTTCAACATAGCTTCCGTTCTGAAGAACACCGAAATGCAGGTGGCAGCCGGTCGCGTAGCCGGTCGACCCGACCTCGCCGAGCGCGTCGCCCGCGTTCACGTACTGCCCCGGGGACACGTACTGGGCCTGCATGTGCAGGTACTCGGTGATGACGGAATTGCCGCCGACGATGCCGTGGTTGATGTCCACGTAGTTGCCGGCCGACACGTCCGCCGACACGGCGTTGACGTAGCCCGAAGCCACCGCGCGGATGATCATGCCGCAGTCGGCGGCCATGTCAGTGCCGGAGTGACCCTTCATGACGCCGAGGACCGGGTGGTAGCGCATGCCGAAGGGGCTGGTGACCACGATCGGGATGTCGAGGGGGTTACGGAAGCCCGAGGCCGACACGTAGGAGGCGCCCGAGGCGCGGTTTGCCTCGTCGATGGCCGCCAGCTCGGAGCTGCGAGCCTGATAGTCGGCCTCCGCCTGGTCGAGCGAGGCCTGCACCTGGCCCTTCTGCGAATCCCACTGGGCCTGCTTAGCCGAGGCGTCCTCCTTCAGCTTGTTGAGCTCGGTGAGCTTGGAGTCGGCGTCGTCCTTCGCGGACTGCGCCTCGGTCTCCGCCTGCGCGGCCTTCTCCTCGAGGTCGGAGATGCGCTCCGTGATCGCGCCCTGACGCGTGGACTGCGTGCGCTGGGAGGAGGACACGTCCAGCGCCGAGGTCATGGTCTGGTTCTCCGTGCGCAGCGCCATGTCGGCGGCCGCGGCGCGTTCGGTAATGGACTCGGTCCCGCCGGCCGTCAGGGCCACGGCGACCGGATCCACGTTGCCTTCGCGGTACTTGCGGCGCACCAGCTCCCCGATGGCCGCCTGCGCGTCGCTGGCCTGGGTGGTGGCGGCGCTGAGCGAGTCGTCGATGCGTGCCTGTTCGCCCTGTGCGGCGCTCAGCTCGCCCAGGATCGTCGTGTGTTCGCGGGACTTCTTGTCATAGTCGGCCACCGCCGCGTCGTAGGCGGCCTGCGCGCCCGGAATCTGAGCGTTGAGGTTCTGCAGGTCGATGAAGACCTGCGCCAGCGACGCGTCGATACCCTCCAGCTGGGACTGCAGGGCGTTGACCGTGGCCTGGGCCTCAGCGGCGGCGTTCGCCGCGGCCTCGCGATCATCATCCGCGCGAGCGGGCAGCGCCTGACTCATCGCGGTGAGCGAGGCGAGCGCAAGGGCCAGGGCACCCAGTCGCAGGGCGGCTGTGCGGGAACGACGAGGAGAACGTGCCATGAGACTCACGCCTTCGTGTACTTCGCGAGCGAGAACGCCGAGGCGATTACCGCCAGCGCCACCGCCGCCAGGACCAGGATCGGCGTCATGATCGCCACCTCGCCCATGCCAATAAAGTTCGTCCAGCGGAAGGACGGAGCCATCCATCCCTGGACGACGAAATGCACGCCCGCGAACAGCGAGGCGATCGCGAAGGCCGCGCCCACCAGCGCGGCGAGCGCCCCCTCGATCATGAAGGGCGCCTGAATGAACAGGTTCGACGCGCCCACGTAACGCATGATTTGGGTTTCTTGCTCACGGCTCATCGCGCTCAGGCGAATCGTCGTCGAAATCAGCAGGATCGCCGCGACGACCATGATCGCGCCGAGGCCCAGGGCCGCCGTGCGGGCGGCTCCCAGCACGCGGAAGAGCGGCTCGACGACCTCACGCTGATCGCGCACCTCGGACACGCCGGCGGTCCCGGAGAATTCCTCCTTGATCACCGAGTACTGCTCGGGGTTGACCAACTTGATACGGAAAGCGAACTGGAGCATGTCCGGCGTGGTCCACTGCGTGAGCGCGTTGTTGCCGTTGAGGCGCTGGAAGTTCTGGTAGGCCTCTTCCTTCGTCTCCTCGTACACGTTGGCGACGTAGGGCGTCATCTCGGCGGAGGCCAGCTTCTGGCGCACCGCGTCGATCTGCGCGTCGCTCGCCTCGGTCGCGTTGCAGTTCGCGGCCGCGTCGTTGATGGCGCACATGTAGATCGTGACCTCGATCTTGTCGTACCACTCCGACTTCATCTTGGACACCTGCATCTGG
>ERZ772962.1587-NODE-1587-length-12152-cov-8.551211_pt1 | contig 12152 bp, 8 predicted proteins | sample MGYA00580676_ERZ772962 | MGnify/ENA primary metagenome ERZ772962 (study PRJEB29015, sample SAMEA2738049) | human oral metagenome | biome: human oral; feature: human-associated habitat; material: saliva | place: China | collected 2230 ...
TCCGCAAACTGCTGGACGAAGGTCAAGCAGGTGACAACGTAGGCGTATTGCTGCGCGGTACCAAACGTGAAGAAGTGGAACGCGGTCAAGTATTGGCTAAACCGGGTACCATCACTCCGCACACCAAATTCAAAGCAGAAGTGTACGTATTGAGCAAAGAAGAGGGTGGTCGTCATACTCCGTTCTTCGCTAACTACCGTCCTCAATTCTACTTCCGTACTACCGACGTAACCGGCGCGGTTACTTTGGAAGAAGGTGTAGAAATGGTTATGCCTGGTGAGAACGTAGCCATCACTGTAGAATTGATTGCACCTATCGCTATGGAAGAAGGTCTGCGCTTTGCGATTCGCGAAGGTGGCCGTACCGTAGGTGCAGGTGTGGTTTCTTCTATCATCGCTTAATTGAAGGATATCGATAAATGGCAAACCAAAAAATCCGTATCCGCCTGAAAGCTTATGATTACAGCCTGATCGACCGTTCTGCTCAAGAAATCGTTGAAACTGCAAAACGTACCGGTGCCGTTGTAAAAGGTCCGATTCCGTTGCCGACTAAAATCGAACGTTTCAACATTCTGCGTTCTCCACACGTGAACAAAACTTCTCGTGAACAATTGGAAATCCGCACCCACTTGCGCCTGATGGACATCGTGGACTGGACTGACAAAACTACCGATGCACTGATGAAACTGGACTTGCCAGCCGGTGTTGATGTAGAAATTAAAGTTCAATAAATGTTGAAATAAATGAAAGCCGAGTAGTGTTAGCTATTCGGCTTTTTTGAATTAGTCTGCCTTAGTTATCTAAGGCAGACTAATTTTTTTGTGAAATGAAGGAATAGGGGGGAATTATCTTGGGTATTGATTAAGATAAATTTATCATTCCCTTTTTATTTTCTATTCCTAAATTTCAGTAAGAGTATTTGAAGAAACTAATGCTTTTTTAGTGGAATATTTTCAGACGGCCTTTCAGTCGCTAATTTTTATTGTGCGCAGCGAAAGCCTAGGTTATGCACTGAAAATTTTGACTGTAGGCTTGTACGGAAACCATAGCGTAGGAATGCTGCGTAGTTTGTAGGATCAGTAGCTCCTGCTGCTGCACCACTACAGAACATGGCACTATCTACACCTCCGGAGTTTAACAGACTGCTGTTGAAATCTTCAGTCCATTCCCAAATTAGGCCGTGCATATCGTAGATGCCCCAATAATTGGGTTTCATGCGGCCTACATCACGCAAACCTTGTCGACTGCCTTGTGCATACCAGTTAAGGATGGTGTCTTTATAAGCTTTTTCGTTAGCTCCGTTTGGCTTGAGTTCGGATGCTTGTCCGGCATATTCCCACTGGTTGATAGTGGGTATGTGCTTACCTTGGGCAGTACAATAAGCATTGGCTGCAAACCATGAAATAAATACAACTGGTTTGTTCAAGTCTTCTTTTTTGGGAGCAAAACCGTTACCATCTTTAATCCAGTGTGAGAGATAATGTTTGTCACCCTGTTTGCTGCTGAGTTTTCCGCGTTGCCACTGTGGATTTTTCTTTACGAATTCAAAGAATTGTGCATTGGTTACAGGTAGTTTGTCTAATTTATAAGAAGACACTTTAGTTAGTGGGGCATCAGCGGCCAAGTAAAGCGGTCGGTAGGTGCCGCCGCTAATGTCTGCCATATCTGCCGCTGAAGATAATGCTGCGCTTGTAAGTAATAGTGTATAAAAAATAGAGTTTTTCATAATTTCCTCATGTTGGATGATTTACATGTGTCCTGTCGAGAGAGAAAGATTATTTCCCTGCTCGGAAGGCGGCAATTTCTTCAACGGTAATTTCCCCACCTTTGTTGCCAAACATATTTAATACATAGGTAGAAACCGCTGCAAGCTCTTCGTCTTTCATAGGCAGGGCAGGCATGATGCCATCGTATGTTTTTCCGTTGACGGTAATTTGTCCGCGTATGCCTTTGGCGATAGAGGCTGCCAATTGCATTTTATCTTCCGAAAAATAGTCTGATTTAGCAAGCGGAGGCAATGAGTCGTTTGCCCCCATTCCGTCTGCACCATGACAGGCTTTACATCGTTTATCGTAAATGTCTTTCCCTGCCTTTAGTCTCTCATCAACTTGGGGTTCACTTGCTTGTTTAGGTGTAACGGCAGGCTGTTCAGTAACGGCAGATGCGTTTGTATTTTTTGGAGTTTCTGCAGTTGTCTGCTGGGTGTCGGTTTGACTTTGATCGTTACAAGCAGAAAGGAATAAACAGCCGACAATGAGGGTTAATAAGGTAGATTTCATTTTTTGCTCCTCAATTAAATTAGTATTTTATTATTTTAGCTGCACTAATCTTGCAATAAATTGTTTTATCTCAAAAAAATATACTTAGAATGATTGAAAAAAGGCATCTATACTACCTGAATTTCGGTTTGTCTGAATCATATGAATGTTTTCAGACGGCCTCTCATCCAAGAATATAGATGCCTGATAATTGGTTCTATAAAACCAAATTAACTATTAATGACCTTCTTCACCGCCATAAGGATTGGAAGAACCTGAGGCTGAGGAGGCTGGTGCTGCAGGAGCTGAAGCACCAGAAGCACCAGAAGCACCAGAAGCTGCACCTGCTGCTGCGCCAGTACCTTTATAGGCTTCATCGCTCAGTCGTTTGGTCATCACTTCCGGATGATCTTCACCTTCTACAACCAATTGACCCAAAGCACCTTTGTTAAATGCACGGAAGATAGAGTGGTCAACGATGGTAAAGCTGCCAGGAATGTCAACTTTGAATTCGATAATAGCTGCGCCACCTGCAGGAATCAGGGTGCTTTGTACGTTTTCGTTAATCAGTTTGCCGCCTTCAACATATACTTTGTCGAAGATTTCGCCAATAACGTGGAAAGAAGACACCAAGTTCGGGCCACCGTTACCTACGTACATACGTACGGTTTCACCTACTTTGGCTTTCAGTGCGTTATCGCCGGCAATGGCACCAACGTGACCGTTAAATACTACGTAATCTGCATCTTCACGGATGGCTTTATCCATGTCAAAAGGTTGCAAGCCAGGCTCGCCGTATTTGCCTTTGGTGTAGAAGTCGCCTTGAACGATGTAGAACTCTTTGTCTACTTTCGGCAGGCCTTCTTTAGGCTCAACCAAAACCAAACCATACATACCGTTACCGATGTGCATGCCTACTGGGGCAACAGCGCAGTGATAGATGTACAGGCCGGATTGCAGTGCTTTCCAACGGAAAGTAGAAGTGCGGCCAGGTGCGGTAAATGTAGCAGCAGCACCGCCGCCAGGGCCGGTAGAAGCGTGGAAGTCGACGTTATGCGGTACAGTAGAATTTGGGTTGTTAGAAAATTCTACTTCCACAGTATCGCCTTCACGCACACGAATCATTTGGCCTGGAACGTCACCGTTGAATGTCCAGTAAGTGTAATCAACACCATCAGCCATTTTCATGGTTTTTTCGATGGTTTCCATTTTTACTTTAACTAAAGCAGCGTGATCACGGTTAACTGCAGGTGGAACTTCTGGAGCATGGGTCACAACTGCATCGATAACAGGCAGCTGATCAACCGGAACATCGGCTTCGACAGTTTGAGAAGCTGCACCGGAAGCAGCCGGGGTAGAAGAAGCTGCAACCGGAGTTTCTTGTGCAGCAGGTTTTTGTGCTGCTTGTTGTTGACCGTTACAGGCCGCTAAAACAAATGCTGAAGTAATCAGAGCAGCTAAAGTTTGGCGTTTCATAAGGTACTTTCCTTTTACTGGGTTACGTTTACAAATTAAGTAATGGCATTATGGATTACCTATCTTAACATTTATTTGATATAAATCAAATAGGCGGCATTAACATTTTATTTCGTTAGTTTTACATGTTTCAACATAACATAACTAGAGCTTAAAATATAAGAAATCGATTTATTTTGCGCTTATATTTAGAATTGTGCACGAATTTACATTGTTCTCTGCTTGTATGATGTTGGTCAACTGCCACAGATGTTTCAGGCAGATTGCTTTATTTCCCGTGTTAGTCGTGCTACAATTTTTAACATTCATATTTCATGAATTTTAACACAACCACCCAAGGAGTTTTATTATGGGACAATATAAGAAGCTCTGGTATCTGCTGTTTGCAGTGCTGGCAGTCTGCTTTACCATCCTGGGTTATATGGGTTCGGAGGTTTATAAAAAAGCTCCGCCATATCCCGAAAAAGTTGTAACGGCGTCCGGTCAGGTATTGATGACTAAGGACGATATTTTGGCCGGCCAATCGGCTTGGCAGTCTACCGGCGGTATGGAGGTCGGCTCTATCTTGGGTCACGGTGCTTATCAGGCTCCGGACTGGACTGCCGACTGGCTGCACCGCGAATTGGTTGCCTGGTTGGACTTCACTGCACAGGCTCAATTCGGCAAAAACTACGAACAATTGGATGTTGCGCAACAGGCGACTTTGCGTACGCAATTGGCTGACGAATACCGTAACCAGTCTAGAGTGAAAGAAGACGGAACGGTTGTCATCAGCGAAACCCGTCAAAAAGCCATTGAGGCGGTTGCGCCGTATTACATCAAGTTGTACGGCAATGATCCCGACATGGTTCAAACGCGTGATAACTTTGCAATGAAAAACAATACATTGCCAAGCGAAGAGGCGCGTAAAAAATTGACTAACTTCTTCTTCTGGACAGCTTGGTCTGCATCGACCAACCGCCCGGATAAAGAGTTTACCTACACCAACAACTGGCCGCACGAGCCGTTAATCAACAACGTGCCGACTACTGAAAACTATATGTGGTCGTTCACCAGTATCGTGCTGCTGTTGAGCGGTATCGGTTTATTGCTGTGGGGTTACTCTTTCCTGACCAAACATGAAGAGGTGCAACCTCCTACAGAAGATCCGCTGTCTAAAATCCAGCTGACTCCGTCGCAGAAAGCTTTGGGCAAATATGTATTCCTGACTGTCGCCCTGTTTGTGGCACAGGTGCTGCTGGGCGGTTTGACTGCTCACTACACCATTGAAGGCCAGCATTTCTACGGCATTAACTTCTCTGATTGGCTGCCTTATGCCTTGGCACGTACTTGGCACATCCAGTCCGCAATTTTCTGGATTGCCACAGGCTTCCTGACTGCGGGTCTGTTCTTGGCTCCGATTATCAACGGCGGTAAAGATCCGAAATTCCAACGTGCAGGTGTGAACTTCCTGTATATCGCGCTGTTTATCGTGGTATTGGGTTCTTACGGCGGCAACTTCCTTGCCTTGAGCGACAGCATGCCTGCGGCTATGAACTTCTGGTTCGGCCACCAAGGTTATGAGTTCCTGGACTTGGGCCGTTTCTGGCAATTGCTGCTGATGGTCGGCCTGCTGCTGTGGCTGTTCCTGATGGTTCGCTGTACCTTTACTGCGTTTAAAGAGAAAAATACCGATAAAAACCTGTTGGCCATTTTTGTGGCTTCCATGTTCGGTGTGGGTGTGTTCTATGCGCCCGGCCTGTTCTACGGCGAGCATTCTCCGATTGCGGTAATGGAATACTGGCGTTGGTGGGTGGTTCACCTGTGGGTGGAAGGTTTCTTCGAAGTGTTTGCAACCGCATCCTTCGCCTTCATCTTCTACAACATGGGCTTTGTCCGCCGCAATACTGCTACTGCCGCTACTTTGGCCGCTGCCGCCATTTTTATGTTGGGCGGTATCCCCGGTACGCTGCACCACTTGTACTTCTCCGGTTCGACTTCGGCTTCTATGGCCATCGGTGCCTGCTTCTCCGCTTTGGAAGTTGTGCCGCTGATTCTGTTGGGTCGTGAAGCATACGAACACTGGTCTTATCAAAACGCTGCTCCTTGGGCGAAACGTCTGCGTTGGCCGTTGATGTGCTTCGTTGCCGTAGCCTTCTGGAATATGATCGGTGCCGGTGTGTTCGGCTTCTTGATCAACCCGCCGATTTCCCTGTTCTACATCCAAGGTTTGAACACTACTGCGGTTCACGCACACGCGGCCTTGTTCGGTGTGTACGGCTTCTTGGCACTGGGCTTTGTATTGCTGGTTGCCCTGTACTTGAAACCGGAAGAACACTTCAACGACAAACTGATGACTTGGGGTTTCTGGCTGCTGAACGGCGGTTTGGTTGGCATGATTGCCACCAGCTTGCTGCCGATTGGTGCGATTCAGGCTGCCGCCAGCATCTCAACCGGTTTGTGGTATGCCCGCAGCGAAAACTTCCTGCAACAAGACTTGCTGGAAACTCTGCGCTGGATCCGTACCCTGTCTGACTTGATCTTTATCGGCGGTGCATGCTGCTTCGCATGGCAGGCTACTAAAACCGTATTCGGTTTTGGCAAAGCTAAAAACTAACCGTCTTGTTTAGATAACATCAGGCCGTCTGAAAGTTTTCAGACGGCCTTTTTTGTTTTTGCCGACGTACCGGCCAAGCCTTTATTCCTTGCAACGGTTTTTACCTTCATCCTGTTATCCGCACTTTTCGTTCGCACGTCCAATCGATTTTCTTCTTAGGGACATCGGCGGTTTGCCTGCGATTTTCCCACTTATACTTTCCTTTTACATCCCGAAAACCATGTGGCGAAGGCAGTCGAACCGCCCTGTCTTGCTTGATTTCACGTTGAATCGTTTTTTCAGACGGCCTGTTGCAAAACCGCCCATCCTGCCGCATTCTCCGGCGGCAAAAACCGACGGTTTCGGCCGACGGCTTTATAATAGCGGCTTTTTACCGTTTTCAGACGGCCTGCCGTTCCAACGTACGCGGCAGCCGATTGCCCATTCATGATGCTCGAAACCCTGCTCGCTCTGCCGCGCCGTACCAAAAAAATCCTGTTCGTCATCCACGACACGGTGTTGATTTTCTGCGCCTTCTGGTTTACCCAAAGCCTGAAGGCCGATTACGACCACGAATGGTACGACCCCGCCAACTGGCAGGCGTTGGCGGCCACAACGGTGTTTACAGTCTTGCTGTTTGTGCGGTTGGGGCTGTATCGCGCCGTAACGCGCTACATCAGCCTGCGGATTTTGGCGGTTGCGCTGTTCGGCAGTTTCGCATCCATGCTGCTGTTTTTCTTCAGCGTCTTGTTGTTTGAAAAACAACTGCGCCTGGCTTTGCCGGTGGTGTTCTTCTTCTTGATGGTGGTGCTGATTGCCGGTTCGCGCCTGCTGTTGCGGCTGATTTTGGCCGAACGCAGCGAACGCAATGCCGCCGCGCCCGTCATCGTGTACGGCGCGGGGCAGTCGGGGCGGCAGCTGATTGAAGCGATGAAGCAGGTGAACGAATACCGAGCCGTGGCCTTTGTGGACGACAATCCGCGCCTGCAACATACCATCGTCGGCGATCTGCCCGTGTTCAGGCCGTCTGAAACCGCCGATTTGATTGCGCGCTACGGTGTGAAGAAAATCCTGCTGGCCATGCCCAGCGCGGGTGCGGAAAGGCGGCGGGAAATCCTGCAAAGCCTTGATGCTTACCCCTGCGAAGTGCTGGCGATTCCGGGCATGAAGGATTTGGTGGACGGCCGCATCCACATCGGCGTGTTGAAGAAAATCTCGGTGGCCGACCTGTTGGGACGCGAGCCGGTCGAGCCGATGGCCGAACTGATGGCGCGCGACATCGAAGGCAAAACGGTGATGGTAACGGGTGCGGGCGGCTCTATCGGTTCGGAACTGTGCCGCCAGATAGTCGGCCGCCGTCCGGCGAAGCTGGTGTTGTTCGAACTGTCCGAATATTCGCTCTACACCATCGAACGAGAATTGCAGGATTTGGCGCGGCGACAGGGCGGCAATATTGAAATTTTGCCGCTTTTGGGTTCGGTGCAGGACAAAGGCCGTCTGAAAAACGTCATGCAGGCGTTCGGCGTGGAAACTATCTATCATGCCGCCGCCTACAAACACGTCCCCCTGGTCGCGCTCAACACCATAGAAGGCATACGCAACAACGTGTTCGGCACACTGGCCTGCGCCCGTGCAGCACAAGAATGCGGCGTGGCGACCTTCGTCTTAATTTCCACCGACAAAGCCGTGCGTCCCACCAACACTATGGGCGCGAGCAAACGCATGGCCGAACTCGTCTTGCAGGCCTTGGCGGCGGAAACGGACTGCCAAACCCGCTTCTGCATGGTGCGCTTCGGCAACGTATTGGGTTCGTCCGGTTCGGTCGTTCCGGCCTTCGAGCAGCAAATCGCCGCCGGCGGGCCCGTTACGCTTACCCATCCCGACATCACCCGCTACTTTATGACCATCCCCGAAGCCGCCCAGCTGGTGATACAGGCGGGCGCGATGGGCAAAGGCGGCGACGTATTTGTTTTGGACATGGGCGAATCGGTAAAAATCATCGACCTGGCGCGGCAGATGATACGGCTGAGCGGCTTGGACGTGAAAGACGCGGCCAATCCCAAAGGCGACATCGAAATCCGCATCACCGGCCTGCGTCCGGGCGAAAAGCTGTACGAAGAACTGATTATCGGCGACGATGCCGTTCCAACAGGCCACCCCCGCATCCTGACCGCCAGCGAAACCATGCTTCCTTGGCCGCAACTGGAAAACCTTCTGGCGCAACTTTCAGCTGCCTGCGACAGCGGCAACCAAACCGAATTGCGCCGCATCCTGCTTGCCGCCCCAACCGCCTTCGCGCCGACGGACGGCATCTGTGATTTGGTATGGACGGCAGGGCAGGAAATCCATTAGACCTCCCATTTTTTCAGACGGCCTCTTGTTGATGTATGCAGACGGCACTTTCTTTGCAAGCCGTTTGGAAACATCAAACGCTCCGGCGGAATCGATAAGGCATTATCAGCCTTTGCCTTCCATGCGATTAGATACAAAAATCCCCCGTACTTTTCAGACGGCCTTTACTTCGGTAAAGGCTTTTTTGCATCCGGAATTTTATATTTTTAATTTAATAAAAAATTCAGTCTATTAAATGATTGGATAGAATAAAAATGGTTCTTATTATTTAAATTAGTAAAAAAATCTATTAGAATTTACATTTTCAAATAAAAATTAAAATCAATTATTATTTGGGATAATTAAATTTTAATTTTTTAACATGATGTTGTATGTCTTCTTAACGTTAAATAACTTGATTTGTTTAGAGCAGAAAAAATGACTCCGAATTTGAAGCAAAAAATATTACCGATTATGTTGTTAGCCTGTTATCAAAATACTTTTGCCGATATGGCCGAGCCACCCGTATCGGAAGGCGGGTCACTCGAAAGCGTAACCGTTACTGCCACGCGGCGGAACGACAAAACCGAACAAAGTAAATCCTATACCATAGGCAGCATGTCCACCGCCACGGGCCTGAGAATTTCAGGCAAAGAACACCCCGCAGTCTGTGAGCGTCATTACCCGCCAGCAACTTGACGACAAAGCCATCCATACACTTGAAGAGGCGATGAGAAATACCACGGGAGTAAACGTTGTACGTGATTCGGGCTTGCAAACACGGTTTTTATCACGCGGTTTTTATGTGGATCAAATCGGCGAAGACAGCATCACCACCAATGTGGCCGGACGCTCCGGCTATACCGCAAGAATTGATGTTTCTCCCAGTACCGACTTAGCAGTTTACGACCATATCGAAGTTGTACGCGGTGCAACCGGCCTGACACAGTCCAACTCTGAACCGGGCGGCACCATCAACCTCATTAGAAAACGACCGACTTCTGCCTTTAAACATACGGGGGAGATTTCCACCGACCAGCGAGGCAGCAAACGCCTGATGCTTGACGTTTCCGGCAGTCTTAACAAAGAACAGAGCGTGCGTGGCCGATTAGTCGGTGTATACGATGACCATAAATCGTTCAAGGACAAAATGTGGGGCAAAAAGAATATGCTCTACGGCATTGTAGAAACCGATATCGGCGACCACGGCATTCTCACTTTCGGCGGCATGCATCAGAAAAGCAAAGAAGTTCCTGATTTTGCAGGAGTGATGCTGCCATGCGAAAACCCTAAGGCATACAGCGTTTTCGAAAACAACTGCAATAATCCCGTCAGGCTGCCGCGAAATACCTACCTCGGTATGGATTGGTCGCGTTTGCGTGCCGATAAAACCAATCTTTTTTCCGGTTTTAAATACGATTTCGACAATGGTTGGCGGCTCAATGCCGAAGTGTCCTATACAAAAAACCGTTCGGATGCCAAAGTCGGACAGTTTTTCCTGCGCAACGAACACACTGCCGGCATAGCGGGCAGCCCCGCCACGGGAGCCATCCTGCCTAACGGCACCATCGTACCGTATGACACGCCTGATGACGAAGTCAGACGGATACTGGCCGAAGAGGCGCGAAAAGACAGAGAGGCATACGAACAGGCCAAAACGCAATACCGCGCCACACAATTCGACCGCAATGCCTATGAAGCGGCTAAAGCCAAAGCCAAAGCCGAAGCTGCAAACCCCTGGGCATGGTATACCGAAGACAGTTACATCGCCGAAGAACTGAGCAAAATGGGTATTGTCGATTACAGCTACGCTTATGGCATGTTCAATTACAATTTGGCCAAAAAAAAGCGCGATACCGACCACATTCAATTCAATGCCAGCACCATGCGGCATAAAAAGAAAGATGTCCAATACGGTTTCAAACTCGACCTTTCGGGTAAATACAGCCTCCTCGGCCGCAGCCACGATTTTTACACCGGCTATACCTATAATAACGAAAATATCCAGTCAGATTATTTGGAAATCTTCGATCGAAACTACCGTGTCAAAACTTCCAATCCGGGAGCGGGCGTATGTGAAGCCATACCTTTCCAAATGTCGCCGCTCGGCATGACAGGCAAAGAACTGGCCGAACCGGATTGGGATAAATACAATGACAGGGGCAACGTTTGGTTCAAACGCATGGGTTGTGAAAACGCGACCGTGGCCGTCGCCGGGCAGACCGACCCTTCGGCAGCCAAGGCCGCATACAACTATTCCCGCTACATCAACAAAAACGAAACCCATGCCGTTACGGTCAGCACCCGCTTCAACGCCACCGACAGACTGCATCTTTTAGGCGGCATGCATTACACCCGCTACAAGTCCTCGCAATCGAAAGATATGAGCGTGCGCAACGGCGACCCCGCATCCGCCTTCCAAAACCAATCCTCGCTGGCTGCCGATGCCGACCACTACACTGCGCGCATGAAGGGGCACAAATTCACCCCTTATGCCGGCATCACCTATGACTTCACCCCGCAGCAAAGCCTTTATGCCAGCTACACCAAAATTTTCAAACAACAGGATGAAGTGGACGTCAGCAGCAAACAACTCCTGCCGCCGCTTACCGGCACCAACTACGAAATCGGCTGGAAAGGCAGCTTTTTGAAAGGCCGTCTGAACAGTTCGCTGGCAATTTTCGTCCTTGATCAGAAAAACCGCACGATTGTCGATTTCGGCTACGTCCGCGGCGACAACGGCCAGGGGCAATGGCAGACCATCGCCCGTCCGGCGGGCAGCGTCCGCAGCAAAGGTTTTGAGTTTGAATTGGCAGGCGAGATGACCGACAATTGGAAAATTTTTGCCGGTTATACATACAACAAAAGCAAATTTAAAAACGAAGATGAAGTAAACGCCCGGCAAATAGCCAATACCAAACGTGCCGACGATGCCTTCAATTTCAGCGGCCATACCCCCGTACAGATATTCCGGCTGGGGACCTCCTACCGCATCCCCCGCACCAAGCTGACCGTAGGGGGTGGCGTATCCGCACAAAGCAAAACCAAAAGCCTCTATAACGTCAAACAGGGCGGATATGGCCTGATTGATGGCTTCGTGCAATATGAATTCGGCCCGCATGCCAAACTCAACCTCATCGGTACCAACCTCGCCGACCGTACTTATTTTGAGAACAATGCCAACCGCACGCGGGGTATGAACAACTTTTATGGCGAACCGCGTACGGTCAGCCTGAAACTGGATTGGAAGTTTTAAATAAGGCACCTGCTTTGTTTGGAGGCCGTCTGAAAAACTGTACAAACGGTTTTTCAGACGGCCTTTTTACCTCTTGCGGCCTGCCTTTTGTCCGCCAAACCGGATTGCGCCGCATCCCGTCTGTTTTGCCTCACGGAGGGCAGGGCATAAAGGGCCGAACGGTCAAACAAATAAACAGGCCGTCTGAAAAGCACTTCCCTGCTTGAACTGCACCCCAAAAGTTGGACACATCCCCTCCAACTCACAAGGTGCAGTTT
>ERZ772962.1595-NODE-1595-length-12107-cov-8.173498_pt1 | contig 12107 bp, 16 predicted proteins | sample MGYA00580676_ERZ772962 | MGnify/ENA primary metagenome ERZ772962 (study PRJEB29015, sample SAMEA2738049) | human oral metagenome | biome: human oral; feature: human-associated habitat; material: saliva | place: China | collected 2230 ...
TTCTCCAATTCCTTAAAAGAAAGATGAGGTTTAAAGCACATTCCGGCTCCTATTCCCAGCTCCGCAAACTCCCTGAGCAGCTCATTATCCTCAGGATATGCGGGATTATCCGTGAGCAGCCTGTTAAATCTCTCAAAATACTCTTCCGGAGAGAGGTTCATTGCAAGCGTAATCGGAACACCGTCTTTGCTCTCGTCGTAAGAGCCTTCCGGCATTTCACCATTAGACAGATAAACCGACAGAGTTTCTGCATCCATCTCACTTTGCAGTTTGTATATGTTGGATACATCTTCAGGGCCGTAGCAAATTGTTCTTCCAATAAGCCAACCGATAGCTGTAGGAACCTTGATCCTGCTCATTCCTTGAGGGATATCTCCTCTGAAAGAAGGACCCGTAAGTACATATGTTTTTTCTTCTTCCGTATCTCCACCTGTTCCCAGGATTGCCACGGTATTTGACCAGGCATCCATTATCTGAAATGTCAGATACCTATCTGCATAAGGCTTTTTAACGACAAGAGCATCGTCCTTTAAATCGAAAAAGACTTGCGAATACAAAGTGTCAACATTCGGCGTAACAACCTGCCTGAACTCGGATGTAGCAAGAGACTTTGCATGAAGAAACCGGTTAACGGGAGCTTTGGATCTACCCGGTTCGACGGTGTTGGTGCTGACTTCCTTGGTAATGTCCATCAGAACAAGCGGAAAAGAGAAAATAAACGCCTGCTCTATGAGTGCTTTGTTCATATCCGTTTTCATTTCTTCTGTCATCTTAAAATCCTCCGTATTACTTCATATTAGTTTCTTGTACAAATTCACGCATAAGCATGTCTTTGAGTAAAATGAGCTCCCTTTCAGAATCGCCGTCATTTTCGTAAACAAGTCCCACCGCATATCTTGTGACAGCGGCAAGCATGAGATGCATTATAGATAAAAACATTGTTCTTTCACTCATTTCCGTGCACAGTGTTTTGTCATTCTCGCCTTTAACATAAGTTCTATGGAAACGCATTGCAAGTCTGTCAATCATTTCATTATATGAGTTCAAAGCCTCTTGAGGAACTGCTTCATTCCTGATGTAAATATTAAAGAACTGATTGAAGCAAAGCAGTCTCTTGTGGTTTTTATATAATTCAAGAAATGAATCAAGGAAAAATTCAAGTTCTTCCACAGCAGTTATCTTGTCATCATTTCTAATAGGCGTATAGTTTCTTATGAAGTTGCTCCATACATGGGTTCCGACAGCTACAACAAGCTCGGGCTTAGTTCGATAATATCTGTATAGGGTTGCTATTCCTATACCCGCTTTATTCGCAACATTTGCCATAGAAACTTTGTCTATGCTCATTTCGGAAAATATACAGAAACTCGCATCAAGTATCCGCCTATTGGTTTCTTCTTTCTGTAAAGCATCCTGCTTAGGATCAAATCCCATCGTTCTTCTCCTTTTTCTGAGACCGACTTCTCTTGCTGGTGATAGACATTATATCATCAGTGGGGCAAAATTACAAGAAAATTATATTGTCTGACGGTGTCAAATTGTTGTAGTGAATTTGCAAAGTAATTATGACATGGGATTTTACATTTTGCAATTTCATGGTGGGTTTTTTGCTTGATTCTAAGGCTGCTTCTAATGTCGCTTCTGCGTTTTTTCACATCAAGAGTAGTTTTAACGAGAATGACATAGCTTTCCCGGATATTGTTCCTCCGGTTTTAACTGATAACGGTGGAGAGTTTTCAAATGCTGATGCAATAGAACAAAACTTAAATGGGGATAAAGAAACCTCTCTTCTTCTGCCGTCCAATGAAATCATGTGACAAGCCCCATGTTGAAAAGAATCATACCCTTTTTAGAGATATATGTCCAAAGGGAACTTCCTTTGATAACTTTACACATTACACTAAAATTACTCATAACGGGCAAAAATATTTCTCAAACTAAAATCATCTATACCGGAAGTTACCTTGAGAAACATCTTCAATAGGTCTTTTTGTCATGCAATCAATCAGAAAAAGAGGCTGTTAAACTACATAAAACAGCTTAATTCACCTCTTTCCTTAGATTTAATTCCGTTCATTTCTCAGGCTAAATGCAATTTCCACTTGTACCGGAAGTTACTTTGCGAATTTACTGTTACATCCCAGGGGGGTGAAATTTTCACCGGTTATTGACAGACTTTTCTAAACATAGTAAAATACAATTATGTTATTCAATCTGTTAATAAAGGGGTTATAAAAGGTAATGATTTTTCAATAAAAATGGAATTACCAGAAGAAGTCAAATGTCGAGATGGTATTTCTACTAAATCGGGAACAATTGTTTATGATGGGGATAAGGAAGGTGTAAGTGTTGCTGTTCAAGGTACAGAGAAAAAAGAAGGTAATATTAGAGAAATTGGTGTACGTTCACTTATAACTATAAGTAATGCTAAAGCACCAAAGGAATACACCTTTAATTTTTCTATTCCTAAAGATTCTAAATTAGTGTATGGAAAAGATTTTGATAAAGAAGAATTTTATTCAAACCATCTGGGGATGAAAAACTACGAAAGATATATGCCGAACGGATGGAAGATTTTTTCAGGGAAATTCGATCATTTGATCCCCAAAGAGGAGCAATATTGGATTGAAGAGACCAAGAAAACTGAAGGAACTAGTCTTCTATTCATATAAAAATAATACAGTTTAAAAGTATTTCATGAGACTGTGAAATGCTTTAAAATTTCGCCACATTTCAAATCTTTATATTCCGTTTCGTTAGGAATAGCGATGGAAAGCCAACCAAATATGCTATACTGAAGTAGATAGAAGGAGGAGCGACTGATGAGCAGAAAGTGGGTAAAGATCATTGCTATTTTAATTTTCATCCTATCCGGTAGTTACTTTGTCTACAATAAACTAACGAAGCCGAATCTTGGACCGAAAACAACAAAGCTCTATAAGCATGGTTTTCTTTTGCTAGAAGAACAAATCGGAACCTACATCAAAGAACACTATACTGGGATTGAGAAGATTGAGTTCTCCCCAATCTACGTTACTGAAGAAGGGTCAACATTCTCAAATGCCTATGTGCGTCCGACGATCTATGACAAGTATGGAAATAAAGCTACTCTGGGAGATAAAATAAAGAAATTTATTCCATTAAGTTATGGATTGATTTCAGACATTGTTCTTGATTTCGATGGAGGTGGCAATGATGTCATTGAGTTACTGGACTCAAATGACAAACCTGTAGATGTTTCAAATGAGGAACATTTACCTAGGAAAGCTAAACTCACAGAGGCAAGAAGCACAGATGAAAATATCGAATTATTAGTAGAAGATGGTCAGTTGCAAGAAGTCGTAAAGGACGAAAAAGGAAGCCCAAACGCTGAAATTGTTTATAATACGGAACTCCACAAAGGAGGAGCAGAATGAAAAATAAAATGCTAATTGTCAGAGCAGTTTTTGTAGCTTTACTTTTTGGTGGAGTGTTTTACGTATCGCAGTATAACTTCTTAACCGGTTTGAGATGGAAAGAAGAAAAAATTATTAAACATGGCTTTCGTTTACTAGAAGAGCAAATCGGAACCTACATCAAAGAACACTATACTGGGATTGAGAAGATTGAATTTTCTCCAATCTATGTTACAGGGGATGATGGTTCTTACATGTTTAATGCGGAAGTTGTTCCAATAGTTTATGATTCTCACGGAAATAAAGCGGTATTTGGAGGTTCATATAAAAATTTTCAACATCCTGCTTATGGAATTATAGGGTCATTGCGTTTAGATTTTGACTATGATTTGAAAGAATCTATTGAATTAAAAACAGACTCAGGAGAATTTGTAAGTGTTGTTTTTGGTAAACCACTCCCTCGTCAAGCTTTTCGTACATTCATAGATTCAATAGATGAAAATTTTCAAACTTTGATCGAAGAAGGAAAGTTAAAGGTGTTGAGAAATCAGACCTGGGAAGTCCAAGTGCTGAAGTGTTTTATAATTTAGAACTAAAAAAAGGTGTGATTCCGAATGACACTGAATAAAACAGAACTTCAAAAAAGAGGAGCGGAATGAAGAAGAAAATGTTAATTGTCAGTGCAGTTCTTGTAGCTTTACTTTTTGCTGGAGTATTTTATATATCTCAGTATGACTTCTCAACCGGTTTGAGGAGGAAAGAAGAAAAAATCATCAAACATGGGTTTCGTTTGTTAGAAGAACAGATGGCAACATATATTATGGAAAATTATTCAGGAATTTCTAAAATAGAATTTTCACCAATTTTTATCCAAGGCGGTGAAGATAATCCACCATTTACAGCTGATGTACTTCCAGTAATCTATGACGAAGAAGGCAACCGAGCGGTGATGGGTCAGCGAATTGGTAAAAAAGGTTATCCATCATATGGAACAACTGGAGATTTAATTCTTGACTTTGATCAACAGGGGAATGAAAGTATTTTTCTAGAAGTTTCACCAATTCTGGATAAAAAAATCGATGTTAGTAATGCGGATCAGTTACCAGAGGAGGCAAAATTAACACCTCCAATAAAAGGGACAGATGATAACATTGATGCACTGGTAAATGATGGTCAGTTGAGAGATGTTAAAAAAAGCGATTCTGGTAGTCCAAATGCTAAAATTAGCTACAACACGGAAATTAAGCGTGGGAGTTATTCAGAATGGAAACCATGATTTGAAAGCTAATTTAAATAAGTAAAGGTAGAAGAAAATGAAGAATAGAATTTTAGCGGGATTAACCCTCATTTTTGTCTTGCTATCAGGTGGCTTCTTTGTCTATCATAAGCTAACAAATCCGGATTTTGGCTCTAAAACAACTAAATTATATAAGCGTGGCTTTCGTTTGCTAGAAGAGCAAATTGGAACCTACATCAAAGAAAACTATAAAGGGATCGATAGAATTGAGTTTTCACCCATTTATGTAACTGGAGATGACGGTTCTTCTATGTTGAATGCGGAGATTGTTCCAACTGTTTATGATAGACAAGGAAATAAAGCAAAATTTGGAGGATTATATAAAAACTTTCAACATCCTGCTTATGGTACTATAGGTTATTTACGTCTGAGTTTTGATTATGCAGGGAAACCTCTAATCGAATTAAGCACAGATTCAGGAGAATTTAAAGACGTGACCTACGGACAACCACTACCAGAAGAAATAAAAGGGAAAAAAATAAAGGATATTGATTTTAATTTTCAAACCTTAATAAAAGAAGGAAAGCTAAAAGGTGTTGAGAAATCAGATCTGGGAAGTCCAAGTGCTGAAGTGATTTATAATTTAGAACTGAAAAAAGGTGTGCTTCCGAATGACACTGAATAAAACAGAACTTCAAAAAGGAGGAGCAGAATGAAGAAGAAAATGTTAATTGTCAGCGCAGTTCTTGTATCTTTACTTTTGGCTGGTGTGTTTTACGTATCGCAGTATAACTTCTCAACCGGTTTGAGGAGGAAAGAAGAAAAAATCATCAAACATGGTTTTCATTTGTTGGAAGAACAGATGGCAACTTATATCAAGGAGAATTATTCAGGGATTTCTAAAATAGAATTTTCACCGATTTTCATCCAAGGTGGTAAGGACAACCCTCCATTCACAGCAGACGTCCTGCCAGTAATATATGATGAAGAGGGAAATAGAGCTGTTTTAGGAGGAGAAATTGGGAAAAACGGATATCCTTCTTACGGCTTGCTTACAGATCTTAGGTTAGATTTCGATCGTAATGATAATGAAATTATTGAATTAGTAGATTCTGCAAAAGGATTAGGTGTTGATATAGATGTAAGCAATGCACAAACCTTACCAGAAGAGGCTAAAATAAAAACAGAACTAAGTGGTACAGATGAAAATATAAAAGCACTAGTAGACATTGGGAAAATAAATAATGTCAAAAAGGACAAATCAGGTAGCCCTAAAGCCAAGATAGTCTATAACTTGGAGATTAAACGAGGAGAGTATTGGAAATGGGATTAAGTTACGAAAATAGTGTGACAACAAACTTATTCTGAATTAGATTATCCATAGGAGGGTAACAATGAAGAAAAGAATTTTGACGGGGCTAGCTCTCATTCTTGTCTTGTTATCAGGCGGTTACTTTATCTCTCATAAACTAACGAAACCTGACCTTGGACCTAAAACAACCAAACTCTATCAACATGGTTTTCGTTTGTTAGAAGAGCAAATTGGAACCTACATCAAAGCCCACTATACTGGGATCGATAAGATTGAATTTTCTCCAATCTATGTTACCGAAGAAGGGTCAACATTCTCAAATGTCTATATCCGTCCAACTATTTATGATAAGCATGGAAATAAAGCTACTCTCGGTACTAAAGTTAAAAATTTAATTCCAAGTGATATTGGTATCATCTCATACATAATAGTTGATTTTGATGGAGATGAGAATGAAGTTATAGAATTAATGGACTCAAATGGGAAATTTATTGATGTTTCCAATGAACAACACTTACCTAATGAAGTTAAACTGACTAGACAGGAGCTTATTGATGAAAATATAGAATTATTAGTAGAAGATGGTCAGTTAAAGGGAGTCGTGAAGGATGGTAAAGGAAGTCCGAATGTAGAAATTGTTTATAATACGGAACTTCAAAAAGGAGGAGCGGAATGAAGAAGAAGCTCTTTAGGCTTGCCTTAGTTCTTGCTATTTTGTTTGCTGCAAGTATGTTGTATCTTAACAAAAAGATGGAAGAGCAGAAAGATCCATACAACGTGAGTACTGTGTTAGACGACAAAGGAGTGAAACTTTACAAACGAGGTTTTAGATTATTAGAAGAACAGTTGGCGACTTACATCAAAGAACACTATTCAGGAGTCAGTAAAATAGAGTTTTCGCCAATTTTTGTTCAAGGTGGGGATGGGCAGACCCTGTTTAGCGCTAATATTGTTTTTTCTATTTATGATAAGAATCAAAATAAGGCATATGTTGGTGGAGCAATAGGAGATATTACTTATCCAACTTATGACAATGTTTGGGACGTAAGAATGGATTTTAATGGCTGGGATGAAGAAATCATTGAATTAAGAACTAGCGATAAAAAGTTAATTGATGTATCTGATTTTCAGCATTTACCACCAGAGGCTAAACTTAAAGTAAGTGATAAAGTAGATGAAAATCTTGAAGCATTGATTCAAGATAAACAAATTGAAGGAATAAAAAAGAATGCAAAAGGAAGCGCAGTTTCAGATGTAGTCTATAACGATGAAATAAAAAAAGATGATGAGAGAGATTGGCGCTAACCAATGAAAGTGTTTGAGTAAATAAAGGAATGTATAATAGAAAGTGCAAAAAAAATTATCATTCAGGTTATGGTTTTGTAGATTCTCTTTTGTTGAAGATGATCTAGTAGAGTATATTTAATTAAGGTCAGACGCTGTTGAAATGGTCGAGGAAATGTATGTGATCCTCTTTCAAAAATTATGAGACGCACAAAAATAGTAACTATAGATTAAAACATATAATGCTTAATGCTGCAAATAGACTTTAATAAATGTTGGAAAATTATCTAAGAGTAAACCGAATGCTAAAAGTGATTTACTATTTGGAAGTGAAATAGAGAGGCTTACGCATGACACTGAATATTATGGTTTTATGAGTTTTACTATTATGTTAAAAATTTATAAAAGACTTTAAAGGAATGTCTAGAATAAATTCAAATTATGTTATAATAAATAATGTAAACGCTTGTTTAAAAGTGATGTATTATTTATTAGATCGGAGGGAACTGATGAAGAAAAAAGTGTTTGCTATCGGTGTAGTTTTTATAATTATAATTTTGGGAGGAATATCTTATATGACTAAATTTAACATCTCCTCAGGCTTGGAGCATAAAGAAGAAAAAATTATTAAACATGGGTTTCGTTTATTCGAAGAACAGATTGGGACTTATATCATAGAAAATTACTCTGGAATTGCTAAAATTGAATTCTCGCCTATTTTAATCCAAGGTGGCAAGGATAATCCGCCATTTACAGCACATGTCCTTCCAGTAATTTATGACAAGGAGGGGAATAGAGCTGTTTTAGGAGGACAGTTTGGGAAAAAAGGATATCCGGCTTATGGGTTAAGTAGTGATCTTAGGTTAGATTTCGACTATAATGATAATGAAATTATTGAACTAGGAAATTCAGCAGAGGGATTAGGGGTTGAAATTGATGTAAGTAACGCTAAATCCTTACCAAATGAAGCTAAGATTAAGACAGATATTAAACCCATTGATGAAAATATTACAGCGCTAGTAGATACTAAAAAATTAAAAAATGTCAAAAAGGACAAGACAGGTAGCCCTAAAGCCAAGATAGACTATAACGTGGAAATCAAAAGAGGAGAATATTGGAAATGGCATTAACACATCGAGATATTCAAGATTTACATAGCGTGGTTCGAGATTGGAAAGATATAGAACAAGGTACTAGAAAATCAATAACGTTTGGCGGACCAGAATACGAAATCGTTAATTCAATAGACTCTACAACAGAAGCTATTGCTGTAGCTCCTGTTGTAGACGGAAAAACAGATTATTCCAAAACTATTGTTTTAACAGCTGGTACCCAAACAACTTTTACTTCTACGGCAAATGCAGGCTTGCAAGCTTATGTATCTGGTTTGAGCCCACAGTATGATGAAATGGACAAATTTTACTCAGAAACTCAGAAGCGACTCGAGGATAAAGGAGTAGGTGGGGGGCAAATTTATTATTCATCCGCTCATAGTCAAGCTGGAGTACCAAATGCAAAACTTTCAGTAAAATATAGAGTTAAAGAAATTGTTAATTTCTATGATTGGGGTGCAAAAAAAGCTGTAGATAGCGGTGTTTTTTCATCATCAGAAATGAAATATTTAAAAAAACATGCGATTATTTACTCTGATTTTGGTAAAGGTATTACAAGATTTGATGGAAACGGAGGAGCCATTCCTTATGGGCAAGTCCGAGTTTATGAAGGAAAAAGCCATAATATCCAAACTCCATTTTTAAAAGGTAATAATTATGATTTTGATAAGTATATCAAAGAAAATAAATTTGTTTCTGGCATGACTGAAAAGCAGGTCCGAAAGATAGCAGAATATAAAGCAAAGAATTTTAAACCAAATTTAGCTCTTTCCAATTATGGGTTAGAAGATAATTTTGATAGGCCGGAACATTATATTAAAGAGTATTTAGATAATTACGGTCCTTTCGCTCCTGAGCCAACTAAACAAGATTTGATTTCTTTAAATATCAAACAAATCAAAGAATTAAAGGATTCCTTGAAGACTAGTTCCGGCAGTAAAAAAATTAGTTTAAGAGAAGAATTGGTCCGAGTAAGTGCGGAAACCACGAAACTTCAGGCTGAGGTTTACGAAGAAGAAGTTAAATCAAAAATTGAGTCTGAAAAGGAAAAGGTTTCTCAAAAAATTTCATCCCTTAAAACTGAAGCATATAGTATTGCTCGTCACTTACCATCTAGTGAAGTAGAGGTTCTATTATCTGAATTAAGTTTGGATACTGCATGGAACAGCGGGAAAGAGACAAAAACTATCACTGCAGCAAGCGATTATAAGAATAAAATGTCTCAAATTTCAGATAATCTGAATAAGGTTGCTGATAGAATTATTGAAAGTGATCAAATAGGTGCCAAGATTTTTAGCAATTAAAAGGAGTTAATGAATGATTGAACCGAATACTGAAGATCGATTAGAAGCAGAGCGTATAAAAACTGAATACATGAAAGTTCAAGAACGATTGGCAATCCAGGCCCTAGTTTCAGCAACAAAAGGTGTCCTAATGGCTGAAGGGGCTATTTTACAAACTTGGCTGGCTAATCAGGCGTTTAAAATGCAAAATTTCGCCACTTCTCAAGTGCCTGCTTCCCTAGAAGGAGGATTAACAGGGGGTGCTGCTGATGCCATCAAAAAAATTTTAACAGAAGTACCTAAACCAGATCTTTCCAGTCCAATACTTTAGGAGAATTCATGAATATCAATGATAGAATTAGTAAAGTCGAGAGTGATCACCAAGCTTTTAGAAGGAAAGTAGCGGATTATGAATTGGATTATCAAGATATGAAGCGAGATGCAAAAAGACTATCTGAAGATATGACCGATCTTATCATCTCCTTTTGTCATAACCATAATCAAGAACTTCCAATACATGAATTGCGGCAATTAGAAGAAAATAGAGATAACTTTGAAAAGAGTATTTCTAGGTTTGAAACTAGATTAAGCCAAACATATCAAGAGGAAAATAAACTTTACAATAAAAGTATGGAATCTCTTGAAAAAGAGAAAAAGAAGCTATAACTCTGATCACAGTTTATAACACTCTATAACAAAGCCAACTTGTTTATCCTGTCTGAAAATTTTTGTAAATTACAAATTGAAAACAAATCAAAATTTGTTAGCGTTTTCCTTGAATCTAAAATCGGCCAGGAGTATAATAGAGGGTGGAAAAAGTACATTAAAAAGGAGTGTGTCATGATGATCATTAGTGTGATTTTTGCTGTAGCTTACTTTTTGCTGGTTGCCTTTGTTGCGGCTCTTGTTTTCCGAGCGATAGGAAAGATTTTTGAGCTCTTCGATGGCTACCTGATGTACCATTAAGAGATAAACAAGCCCACTCACTATGAGTGGTTTTTTACTATATGATGGAGATAATTATGAAAACGGAATATGAAAAGATGATTGCTGGCGAGTTTTACAGTCCCATTGATCCAGAATTGAGGGAGTTAGCACAAGAAGCTCGGACCAAGCAATTTGCCTTTAACCAAGAAGCAGACGGTGAGAAGCGGAGTCAACTCATAAAAAGTTGGTTCGGGTCCACTGGAGAAAATCTATCCTTGCATCCCTTCTTGGCTTGTGACTATGGGGTCAATATCCACTTGGGAGAGAACTTTTATGCCAACTGGAACCTAACTATGCTGGATGTCTGCCCGATCAGGATTGGTAATAACGCCATGATCGGTCCCAATTGCCAATTTCTTACCCCTCTACATCCGCTAGATCCGCATGAACGGAATGCAGGAAAGGAATATGGAGCTCCAATAACGATTGGAGATAACTTCTGGGCGGGTGGTGGAGCTATCATCCTTCCAGGAGTGACCTTAGGCGATAATGTCGTCGTTGGAGCAGGAGCAGTGGTGACCAAATCCTTCGGGGATAACGTAGTCTTAGCAGGAAATCCTGCCAGAATCATTAAGGAAATAGAGGTGAAAGAGTGAAGTTTTACTTTATCGGAGGCCTCGGAAGTAACGAAAATCATATGAGCGAATTTGCTCACTGCTTTTCCTTCCCCATCACCTATCTAGATCCCTATAAGGTAAAACTGGAATCTGCAAAAGATTTAGTAGATTGGTTTGAAGCCCATGCGGATTCTAATGAAAATACTTGTATCATTGCCCATTCACTGGGTGGAGATTTGGCTCGATACCTAGCATCCAAAATGCCGCAAATTACACACCTGGTTCTGCTAGATGGTGGCTATCTTGATATGGACGAGATCTTACCACTAGAGCAGGAAATTGAGGAGACACTTACCTTTCTGAAGCAAGAGGTCTTTTCCTCTCTTGAAGAAGCAGTTGCGAATGAACTTGGAGATACGGACAAGCCTTCGCAAGCCGCTATAAAGGCCATCCAATCCAGTTATCGTTGGAATCCTGACCTCCATCATTATGAACTGGATTTGGATCCACAAGCTGTTCTTTCCCTGCTAAGAGTCAGAAGGGAGCTTCGATCTTTTCAAGCTCCACTAACGGATACCAAGACCTTATTCATCGGACCTAAATACGAAGATGAGCCCGAATGGAGAGCTAGAGCACTTGAAAGTTTAGATCCTTCTATCAAGAAGGTACTCTTAAAGGATCTCGGTCACGATTTTTATACAGCAGTTCCTGAGCTTGTCAGCAAAGAAATCATCAATTGGCTTTAGATTTGTTCATAAATAACTCAGATATAGAAGTTGCTCCAACTAATCGTCTAGTAATTTCCGAACATTAATTCAATAATCAGCGTTCTAATTGAATCGACTCCGTATCTTTGTTATAATCTTGAATGGAAACGTCGGAAGACGTAGTGATGACCCATCACGATTTAAAATTTAGAAACGAGATTTCAATCCGTATG
>ERZ772962.1598-NODE-1598-length-12091-cov-3.116152_pt1 | contig 12091 bp, 5 predicted proteins | sample MGYA00580676_ERZ772962 | MGnify/ENA primary metagenome ERZ772962 (study PRJEB29015, sample SAMEA2738049) | human oral metagenome | biome: human oral; feature: human-associated habitat; material: saliva | place: China | collected 2230 ...
TTGATGATTTTCTGTCAGGCGCTCAATCGTTCCCTCCAAATAAGTGGTCACTAAGGGTTGTCCTTGACCATCACAAGTCGTAACAGCAATCTTGCGACCGTATTGATCATAGCGCTCGATCATCACAACTTGATTTTTGTCATCCAACCACTCTACACGTTCAACAATACGTTTATAAGAAGCTATATGATAATAAATACGAGCCTTCTCCTGACCATAATAAGTCACTTTCCCCATATTGTTATCACCAGAAATTTCCCAAAAATCTGGAACTAGGACTTCATTAAAATAACGTCCTCGTTTTTCACCTTTTGGCTGTCCTAAGAAATAAAGGAAAGGAGACTCTACACCGTCTGGCAAGAAAGCATCTGGCTCTAGAACGACTGTCGGATGATGAAAACCAGACTCCTGCATAGAATGAAGCAAATCTTGGCTTTCACGAGAATAACTATCAAATACATTCAGCATGTGTCACCTCTTCAATCAATTGAGACCAAGCTTCTTCTACTCGGCTGGTCAAAAAGTCTTCCGCACGCTCATAAGATGCTTGGCGCATATTCGCTAGCTCTTCATTTTGGTAGAGCAAAACAATCTTTTCAGCATAGGAAGAAGCAATATGATCCACCACTTGATCAGAAGAAGATGGAATCAGATAGCCATTTCTTCCTTCTATTACAAAGGTCTGATTGCCATAAGGAACATCAAAACCAATAATCGGAAGACCAGAACCAATAGCCTCCATCAAAGTCAAACCAAAGCCTTCGCTAGTCGATGCAGATAGGTAAACTTCATAGTTCTTATAAATCTCTTCAAGATTGGCATGTCCTTTGAGACGGATATAATCTGTCGCCCCTAATTCATCGATAAGAGAGCGCAACTTTCCCTCTTCTCCACCATTGCCATAGATATCAAAGGATAGCTCTGGTAACTCTTTTTTGGCACAGACCACTGCTCGGACCAACCAATCAATATGTTTCTCAGTTGCTAAGCGAGAGGCGGTGATCATAGAAAATGGCGTGCGATTTTCGTTTTGTGGCAAGCTTGCAAGACTACCAACCGGAATGGTATAGATAACAGGTCGATGGTTTGTGTATTTGACAAACTGCTCTGCCAAGACTTCTTTTTGACGGTCGGTAGCGACAATAAAGAAATCCACCTTGTCCGCATTTGTAAATTGGTAGTCGTAATAGTTATTCCACAAGATGTACTGATCATCAACATTATTGGCACTGAAATGCTCTGCATGAACAACTACACCCAGGCGAGCTTTTTGTGCTTCTTCAAAGATAGGCTGCCCGATATTGGTTTCCCGATCTAAAATAACCAGATCTTGTTTGGTCAATTTAAGGGTCTGCATGAAGTAACGGATCAATTCTTGCCGACCAACTAGGAAACGATCTGGAAAACGGTAGACTTCACGACCATCCGCCATCTGCATGCTGTAAGCAACACTTCCATCTTCATTGTAAAAACGACGCTCAATCAAAGTAGCTTGATTATTCTTAGGAATAAAGTACTCAGTACAGTAACGAGTGTAGGAGAAATAATCCTTTCTCACCAAGATCCCTCTGGAAACATACTCGCAGCGTTCTACATAGGGACTGTTTTCTTCCCGCAGGTAGCAGGTCAAAAAGTTGTCTTGGTCCTCATAAAAGAAGCGCTTGATCTTGCCCTCGACTTCTTCTCGCGTCGGTTTCCCTGCAAATCCTGCTAAAACCTGATCAATCGTATAGGTCGTAGGTGCTATCTTTATATCCGTGAAATGGCTGTAGAGCCATATGATTTCATTATTTTTAAAACCGATATTTTCTGTTAGATGCTGGATATTATCGGCTAAGATCATATCCATAAACACAAATTTGGCTGGTTCATGGATATTGCGTAACAACTGGGCACGGTAGGCCTGGGCATACTCGACACCACTGCTGGCCCAACCGATTCCCAGGTTGATATTATATACTGTCATAATGTCCTCTTTTGTGGAAAATGCAAGGCGTCTTTCCTTTTTTAATTTCTACATTACAGAATGAGGAGGGAGATACATTGCCCCAACCACATTTTAACCGATTAAAAAAAACTAATCATTTCCAATTAGTACGACTAACATTATAACACACAATTTACTATTCAACACTGGATAAATACTTCAAAAAACAACATCCTACTACCTCGAAATACTTGTTCTGCAATTATTATTTTAAAAGTTTCCTTTTAACATATCCATTAAATATAAAAAGGGAGTGAGACTGAACGAATTTAAACTAAATTCATTCGTAGTCCCACCCCTTTAAAAGTTATATAGCATAAGATTATGGCTAAAAGAAACTTTCTTTGTAAGTTCTCACCACTACCTCGAAGCAGTGTTTCAAGCACTTATAACTATTAGTCATCGAAGGTCGGGCACTTTGTTTCCAACCTCTCTTGTACTGAAGAATAAAGGTGAACAAACTTCACTACTGTCCAATTACTCCATCTCCATCTTCATCCTCGTCTTTTCTTCTTTTAGCAACAACTCCCAAGCCGACTAAACCTGTTAGTAAACCAAGTCCAAGGGTAGCTGTATTAGCTGACTGATCACCTGTTTGTGGCAATTTCGCATGTATCTCTGACGACTGTGCTGAGGTTGAAGCTGAAATACTTGTACTTAGAGAAGCGCTGGTACTTGCGGATTCTGATGCACTCGTTGAAGCGCTTTGCGATGCACTTGTGCTTGCTGATTCTGAAGTGCTTGTTGAGGCACTTTGTGATGCGGATGTACTTGCGGACTCTGAAGCACTAGTTGACGCACTCATTGAAGCAGAGGTGCTTGCTGATTCGCTCGCACTTGTCGAAGCACTTTGTGACGCTGAGGTGCTTGCTGATTCGCTCGCACTTGTTGAAGCGCTTTGCGATGCGCTAGTACTTGCTGATTCAGAAGCACTTGTTGAAGCGCTTTGCGATGCGCTAGTACTTGCGGATGCGCTAGTACTTGTCGATGCACTTTGCGATGCTGAGGTGCTTGCGGATTCGCTCGCGCTTGTCGAAGCACTTTGGGACGCTGACGTGCTTGCTGATTCAGAAGCACTTGTTGAAGCGCTTTGCGATGCTGAGGTGCTTGCTGATTCAGAAGCACTTGTTGATGCACTTTGTGAGGCTGAGGTGCTTGCGGATTCGCTCGCACTTGTAGACGCACTTTGCGATGCTGAGGTGCTTGCTGATTCAGAAGCACTTGTTGAAGCGCTTTGCGATGCGCTAGTACTTGCTGATTCGCTTGCACTTGTTGATGCACTTTGCGATGCGGACGTACTTGCTGATTCTGACGCGCTTGTTGAGGCACTTTGTGAAGCGGACGTACTTGCGGATTCAGACGCTGACGTTAATGCAGATTCTGACGCCGACGTTGACGCTGATTCTGATGCTGAAGCTGACTCAGAACGATATTTCTTCTCTGAAACAGTTTCATCTTGGCTATAGACAGTTGGTGGATATGGCTGGCTACCCGATACTACTTTAGCATTATCTTTATAGTAGACAGTTGCAATTCCATCCTCACTTACGTCAATGCTAGAAATACGATCGCGACCGTTTGGAACAACCTTGTCGTGAGCTTTTCTGATTTCTTCGCGAACTTTGTCCTTATCAGATTCTGATAAATGATTCTTATCCTTAACTTCAGTCAAGTCAATAGCAGGTTTATTAAACAAGTTCTGCAACTGATCTTGCTTAACGATAATTTCTCCTACTTCAACAGTGTTTCCACTCGGATCTGTAGCAATTAGCCAACGTCCCCAGCGATTCCCTGATCTCCACGAAAGATCTTTATTAGTAACCGCATTAATGGTAAAGGTGGTTTGGTCATCATTCGTTAAGGTATTGATAATGTTCGTGATAGGACCAGTTCCCCACTCAGGTCTATTTTCGAAGAAGTCTGTTAGGTCTTTTCTATTACCAGAGACCTTCAGTGTGACTAATTTACCACTATTATCTTTACCTGTATAAGTAATCTGGATACTATCCCCAGCATAGAACAGATATCGACCATTACTATCTTTCTTAGGTTCTTGACCATTTACTTTGACTGTGTAAGTGATTGTTGGTTTTACACGCTCTGGAGTGATTGTTCCTGAGGCGACTTCTGAGTTCAATCCATCAACTGTTGACTTAGCTGTCACATTACCTGTCGGAAGAAGACCATTATTACCATCATAAGCTTTCTTCAGATCTTGGGGATCAAAAGTGACGCTAGTATCAGTAGCTTTTACATCTTTAGTAAAAGTATGTCCAGCTAATGTCAGGGTTACAGTTGATCCCGGTGTGACGTTTGTTACCACAATCGAGCGATTTGGCAAACCACCTGTCTCATTAGTTGAATCAATAGAAATTTCCGGAGTTTGCGGATTAACTGTGTAAGTGATTGGAACTCGTTGTTTGACACGTACTCCCGTACCATCGACAGGTAGTTCAACTTCCACATCTTTTGTAAATCGTCCCACTTGTGAAAGATCTGGAGCACCATCAGCCCATCTGAAGTTCGTCTTATTTACATTATAATCAGGCGCACCTGTCACTTTCGTAATAGAATCTTTTGGATTGGCAACTACTTGTTTATATGTATCATCATTTATTTGACCCTGAGTAAAGATATAAGAACGATTAGTCTCAAACTTATAAACATTATGAATAACATCTACTGTCTTGCTGAGCAATTTCGAACTATCTGTCTCACCAAGACGACCTTTAGGATATGTAAAAGTCAATTTGAAGCGTTGTTGCCCAGCTTCTGTCGTAGTGATAGGAGCATCTGACAAGCGAGTTCCATCTTCATTTGTCCATGTTTGTCGTGAACCACTTGGGAACCAAGCATCTCCCGACTTATACACATAGTCAAGCCAGTTTGAACCATTACCATTGTGAGGAGTTGTTCCTTGGATATCATTGATCGGATCTTTAGACTTGATTGTAGTCATGGTACTGTATGTAACAGTAACATCATCTGTAGATCCATCTGCGTATGTGACTGTCGCTACAGCTGTTTTATTATCCCCAGAGTTAGTTGTGTCAATTGGTGTCTTCCAAACAACAGTAGCACCTTGCGGTAATTGTTTCCCACCTTCAAGCTGAACAAAGTTAGCCGCATTTGACAAATCACTAGCTGTTTCGCCTACATAAGTATAGACAGTTGGAGCCTTAGCCACAGCATTATATTTATCCGTCTGATTTTTGATCACAAACTTGACATAACCATTGTCAGCAACACCATTCTTCGTATGAACACTATCTGTGACGCCACGATCATCCGTCGCTATCAAATAGCGTTCAAATGATTTGCCCGCCGGGATACTTTTATCAAGCGTGCCAGTGATGGTAATAGTTGCATTTGACTCGTTTGTTAAGCTAGTAATTGGATTTGAACGATTAATTCCAGTATATCCTGCGTAGTTTGTACCATTAGCATTGTCAGCTGTACCTTGTGTTTCAAACTTCAAAGAGGAAATTTCCCCAGAATCATCTGTCGCACTAAAGGTTAGGTTAGTAGGCTCACCACGATAGATATCGATTTCTTTGACATCTGGTCTATCATATGGAATTACCAATTTTGGCCGTTCATTAACAGTTACTAACTGAGGAAGACTATTACTTGTTAAATCCTTATAAATAATCTTCGCAGTACCATCGTTTGCAACTTCAATGTCTTTGATACGGTGAGTTGTCTGATTATTCTTAGCGTAGATAGCATTCTTGACAGCTGTCTTTTCAGTTTCAGTCAAGTTACTCTTATCTGCAACTGGTGTAATAACAGGATTTGTCACTGCAAGACGGTTCCTAAGTTCCCCTTGGGTAATACGAACATTACCAGTTCCAGTTGTGGCGTTAACGTTTCCTACTTGGTCAGTTGCAACTGCATTTCGTTGCCAAGTATTTCCTGACTTCCACTCCAGATCATCTTTCATATGAGCGTTGACTGTAATAGTTGCTGGACTTTCTGGCGTAGCTGTGATATCTCCTGTCAAGAGTCCTACAGTTCCTGTACCGTATTTAGGGTCTTCAAAGTAGTTATCTCTCAACCCTGGTTGGGTTCCATCTGCTTTCGGAACAATCTTGAACTCTTTTAACTTACCACTATTATCCGTCGCAGTAAAGTTAATGGTGAAGTCATCACCAGCATAGACGATGTGCTCATCTCCACGACTACTTACTGGACTTGGAGTAGCTGGGATAGTCTGACCATCACGCGTCACTGTAACAGCGGGAACAGGTACTTCCGTTTCTGCTCTTACGCTGGCTTGGACGATGTCTACAGTGTTATCACGATAAGTAATAGTGATTTCACCCGTGTTAGATACTGTAATTTCCTTACCACCTTCAGAACCCTTCACGTAGTCAGTGCCTGAAAGGATAGCAGCATTTCTGCTCTTGAAGTTTGCAAGAATTTGAGCTCTCTCAATCTCGCTCAAAGATGATGGATTGTTAACTGTAACAGTGTCACCACTCACAGGTTCGTTACGTTCGTTGAAGCCTTTGATACGAACAGTCATCCGAGCTGTAGAGGTTTGATTGTCAGTATCCGTAACTGTATATTCGAGAACATATGCACCAGGTTTATACGGTTCCCAAGTGGTTCCCTGGCGTCCAATTGTCCCAACAATTTGTACATTATACGATTTCTGGTATCCTGTAAAACGACCACGTTTATCATATGTCCCAAGATCTCCATAACCATTTCTGCTAGTTGCTGGATAGTTAGGTGCACTCAAGCCAGTAATGATTGGATTACTATTTGCAGCATCTAGGCGCTTCATCCCTACATCATCACTCAGCGGCATATTTACTGTATCAATTTTGTCATCATTATAGTAACTAATTTCCGCTGGTAATTTAATAGTTGGTGGTTTACTTCCCAATCGCTGACCCGTTCCAGTAGGGACCGTACCATTCATAACTCGGGTGTAATTGGCCGAAGTTGTAGAACTATCAAACGGTCTACTACTTGTAGCCACTTGGGCATTCAAAGTAGCTTCACTAGAATTATTATTGACCTCTGCGTAGATTAAAATAGTCGCATCTAAGTTTCTATTCAAATCATGCCGCTTATTAAAGACATACTCATTTCCAGAACCAGCACGTTTTTCCATTGGTTCTCCATTGAAAAGAACTCGAGTAATGGTTGTGTTTTTATCCACTTGCGCGATCAGACCCGCATAGTTAAGTGGGCTCTGTGAATGCATATTGATACGCCAAAGAACCTCACGGTTGGCATTAGCAAAACTACCTTTCTCAAGTTCGGCAGTGGTATGTTGATTGGCAGTAACAGGAGCAAAAGCTCTGAAGTTTTCTCCTGTTGGCATAGCTTGCCCGTTACGGGCATCACGTTTACCTGAGTTTGCACGTAAAACCGCATTAGCGATAGAGTTACGAGCCGAAGTAGCGGATTTGATCACTGGCCCTAGGTCAACATTTGGTTCCTTGAGCGCTGACTCAATCTCAGTAGTAGCAGTCTTAACTTTTAGAATAGCTGAATCTGTATCCGGTAAATCTACTGCCTTAGCAAGGTATTCGCCCATTTCGGCAGACAATTTTTCAAGTTTCTTGCGATCTTCATCTATTTTCTTAGATGTTACTTCAGATGTTGATGTCATCGCAATAGTTGCTGTAGCAGTAGAAGTAATATTCGTGGTTCGACTATTTAAATCTACCAAGCTAGAAACCATGTGAGAATCAACAACTTGAACTTCAGAATCTACTGTAGAATTTAATTTTTCACCAGAAACAACTTGAGAGTCAATAGGCTCTGATGACATAGAAAGTGATGAGCTCATCGATTCTGAGGCACTTGTTGAGGCGCTTTGGGACGCTGAAGTGCTGGCAGACTCTGAAGCCGAGGTTGATGCTGACTCAGATGCGGACGTGCTAGCAGATTCGCTCGCACTCGTTGACACACTCAATGAATGAGACACAGAAGCTTCTACAGAGGCTGAATCTGAAATAGAAGCTGACGTCGCTTCTGTTTGTGATTGTGAAGACTCTGATGAGTGACCTAAAACAGCTGAATCTGATGCCGCCAAAACATCTGTCGCTGGACTTACCGCACGCTCAAGAGCAGATGGATCATTCGATTCATCCGCTTGTACACGATATGTCGTAGTTGCTCCAGTTAACAAGGCTCCCGTTGTTAACAATCCCTTTAATAAGTGCTCTTTTACTGAAGAAGGTGCGTTTTCTTCGAGCTGTGGTACTTGGACGCTTACCTTGTCAACTCCGCCCTTGAGGATCCGGAACAATCCAAAATAAGAAGTCGCAGCACGGAGCCAATGTTTTCCTGATTTTATTAATTTGAAACGTGTCACGCAATCTGTTTCGCGATATTGACCTTTGGTTCGTTTAAAATGCATTCGTTCTTTTTCCTACTATTTAATATTTTTTTCAACAAATTTTATTATATCAAAGCATCTATGCTATGACTAGTATCTTGTTATGTTTTTTCAACTTTTTAAATATCCAAGTTCTCCTTCTAGATACTATCCCTATCCAAATAAATTACTGGTACTACACACTCATTTTTGTTCTAAAAAAGCTGCGCAAAAATTGTCCAGCCTTTGATGTTAAATAGGCATAACAGTATGACGCAGTGGTTGATTGCTCAAAGCACTGCTTTGAGGTGGCGAATAGGACTTGCAAAGTAAGTTTCCTAAATCTTCGTTCGCTTTTTAAACTCCAAAAATGACCTAATGTGACGGAAACGATGTTTCAACCTCCAATAGTCTCACAGACTGTTGGAACTGTATGGGGATGGGAAAATTGAAAAGGTTTGGGAAACCTTTTCAACTTTTTTATTAGTCAGAGTTCTTCCCCACTCCTGACTCAATCTTCATTTGACCACTAATCGTAAACGAAAATCATCAGGAAAAGTAGTAACACTAAAAGAGCTAAACTCGTCACCAAGGTCCCGATCTTTAGCAAAGGCTGGCTTGACCAATAACTACCTTTTCCGATATTGCTCATAGCATCATTAGAAAAAATCTGTGTTTGCCGGGGCTGTAGTGTAATCAATACAATTAGTAGAACACTTAAAACAATCAATAGGATTAAACATAAAACTTCCATAATCACCTCAACAAACCAAGCAGGGTAAAGAGAAGACCGACGATAATCACCAAACCAAATAAAGTGGTGAAGATTTTATTAATCCTTTCGCCTGTTGTCGCTTTTTCTTTTTTGATTGGCTTTTGCTTTAATTTTTCCATGCGCCCTTCAACTTCTTCGTGAAATAGATCTTTATTTGACATAGTTTCCTTTCTTTTTATGGGAAATGGGCCACAATCTCACCATCTGGTGAGACTAAGATTTGGCTTAGCAGAAGATTACGTACCATATCTTTTTTAATTTGTGATTTCATTGCCTCAAAACCAGCAAAGGCTTCTTGATAATATTCAACGATAGGGTTCTTACGGCTTGCTTGTTGCCCACCAATAGCCTGTTGCAACTGTTGCAAATAGTCTACCTGTTCAACCCAGTTATCATCGATTGCTTTTAACATCGCTAAACATTGGAAATAGCGAACCAGGTCAAAAGCTTCTAAGATTTCTTTTTTTCGATTCAATTCTTCATACGCAAAATGATAGATCAAAGAAGCAACCGCTCTTTCATCTAGTAAATCAAGATTTTCTGGTATTTGATCAATCTGAAAACTGATATTGTTGAGAATAAAGTGATACAAATCTTCCTTTTTTGTTAGACTTCCCTCTTTTACGACATTTTCTATATAATCATGAAGGACAGCATCTATGGTCTCATTCAAGTCTTGGTCTTGATAAATCAAGTGGTCACGTTGTCCATAGATTAACTCCCGCTGGATATTCATACACTCAGCATATTCTAATGTCTGACGCCGTGAAAAACGACTTGCACTATCACTTGCTCTTTGAGCTTTTTCAACCAACTTACGGTAACGACGCCCTGTTAGTTCCTGATAATGAACACGATCCTCCACATTGTAATCTTTGTAAAAATTATGTACCCACTCAGGCCCGAATTTTTTGATGACATCGTCTTCTAAGGACACAAAGAATTTCGATATTCCTGGATCTCCCTGACGTCCAGAACGACCGCGAATCTGTAAATCTATCCGTTGACTTTCCATTCTTTCTGTCCCTACGACCACAAGACCGCCCAACTCTGCTACACCAGGGCCCAATTTAATATCGGTCCCTCTTCCGGCCATAGAAGTCGCAACCGTAACAGCACCCATCTGACCTGACTCCGCAATCATCTCAGCTTCTCTGGCAACATTATTGGCATTTAAGAGGTTATGAGCGATTCCTTCTCTGAGGAGCAAATTCGAATAAAGTTCAGACATTTCAACGGATCCAACAAAAATGAGAAGAGGATTGCCAAGTGCATGGTAGGTCTTAATACACTCTAAAGAAGCATAAACTTTTTCTGGCAAGGTCACATAGAGATTATCTGGATAATCTACCCTTTGTTTGGGACGATTGGTCGGAATCTGAATGACTTGCATTCCAAATGTATCTAGAAATTCTTTCTCAGCTGTCTTCCCGGTCCCAGTCATTCCTGAAATCTTCTTGAATTTTCGAAAGAGGCTCTGATAAGTAACGGAAGCCATCGCACGCGTCTCGGGAGAGAGTTTGACTAACTCTTTTGCCTCAATCGCTTGATGGAGCCCACCTTGTAATTTGGTCAACTCCATTAGGCGACCTGTTGCTCGATCAAGGAGGACAACCTCAGCTCCCATATCTCCTTGGCGAACGATGTAGTCTTTATCTCTTTTAAAAAGTTTATGAGCTCTTAAAGCATAGATGAGATGTCGGGCAAATTCTCCATTATTTTTGGCATAAAGATTATCGATTCCCAGATAAGCTTCTGCTGAATGAGCTCCTATTTCTGTCAGCCAAACCTCACCTTTTTCTTCTTTAAAGATATAGTCTTCCCCTTCAACCATTGTGGTCATAAGGGTATTGATCATGCCATAATAATTTGATTGTACACGAGGAGACCCCGAAATGATTAATGGCGTTTGAGCACTATCCAATAAAACTGAGTCAACCTCATCGATAATCGCGTAGTTAAATGGACGTAAAAATTTCCCTTCTTCATTCGATGCCAGATTATCGATTAAGTAATCAAATCCGAGACCACTATTCGTCGTATAGATAATGTCAGATGCATAAATCACACGTTTATCTGATGCTTCCAGATCTTCTCCATCTGCTGCAAATGGAACGCCGATAGATAAGCCTAGAAACTCATAGACCTGTCCCATCTCTTCCGCGTCACGTTTGGCTAGATATTCATTGGTTGTGACAAGAATAACCCCTTCACCCGTCAAAGCATTTAGATAAATAGGCATGGTAGCTGTCAACGTTTTTCCTTCTCCAGTACTCATCTCAGCGATATGGCCCTGATGCATCACAATAGCTCCCATGACCTGTACATCGTAAGGAAACATCCCTAAAACACGCCGATCGGCTTCACGGACCACTGCATAAGCTTCTGGCAATAGATCATCTAACGTTTCACCTTGTTCAAGCCGCTTTTTAAAGGTAGTCGTCTTGTCCCTTAATTGTTGATCTGTTAATAGTTCGATCTGCTCAGCCCAACTATTGACTTGATGAAGTAATTCTTTGACAGATTTCATCGGTCTTAAACGTTTAAACATGTCCATCACCTATTTCTTCAATGACCATCCCTTTAAAGTTCAACTCCAGCACGCCTGCACTCAACAAAGCAATACTATAATAATAGGCTTCCTTAGGGTAGACAAATGTCACCGAATGACTCTTTTCGATAATTTGTTTCACTTCCTTATCATAGCGATCCCAAAAACTTACTTTGAGATAAACTGAGTCTTGTGGAACCGTCGTATAAAAGGCATCTAGTCGGTAGGTCTGACCTTTTTTCAATAAAGGCAAGACTGGCTGGGTCCGACTTCCTTGATAATTTTGTATGGCAGTCCAAGAATGTATCTCCGTTCCTGAAGCCACTAAAGGATTATAAAAACGAACCGAACCATCTTGAAATTGTTCAACTTGTGAACCATGCATATAGGTTCTCATATTCGCTCCCCATAAAATTTGAGGTGTTTTCATATATGTCA
>ERZ772962.1599-NODE-1599-length-12087-cov-6.978142_pt1 | contig 12087 bp, 8 predicted proteins | sample MGYA00580676_ERZ772962 | MGnify/ENA primary metagenome ERZ772962 (study PRJEB29015, sample SAMEA2738049) | human oral metagenome | biome: human oral; feature: human-associated habitat; material: saliva | place: China | collected 2230 ...
CTTTCGTGGACGATGCCGCCAAGGCTTGGGATAAGTGGGCTGCTTTGACTCCCGCTAAGGGCGGGGCCGCCTTGAAGGTGACCGAGGCTTCTACCACTATGGGTACTTGGGAGAGCTATGTGCCCGCTAACGCGGTTGATGGCCGGGAGGATACTTTCTACTGGTCTAACTCTGCCCCGCAGCCGGGTTCTTATTTCCAGCTTGATCTTGGCAGCGAGCAGGAGATTGGCTTGGTGCATGTCAGCCAGGGCCGTAGTGCTTCACAAACTGGCGACATGATCTATAACGCTGAGGTTGAGGTTTCTGCTGATGGTTCTAACTGGACTTCGCTGGGCCAGTTCACTAACCAGGCTGAGATTACGGCTAAGGCGCCCGCCGGCACTATGGCGCGTTATGTGCGTCTGAAGGCCACTGCGGCTAATGGTAATGGGGCTTGGGTGCAGATCCGCGAGTTCCAGGTTTCTAGCCCCACTAAGGGTTTGTCTACCACTTTGGTTACCGCTAAGGATCACCCGCTAGATAATGCGGTTGACGCTAAGGGGGCTACGGCTTTGGTGGCCACCCAGGTGCCTGAGGGCGCTAATTTGGTGCGTGAGCTGCCTCAGGCGGCTGACGGCAAGGTGAGTGTGGTTGTGGCCGGCCAGGTTGGGGCCACGGTTGAGTATCAGCGCAGTGATGGTACTTGGGTAGCTTTGGGTAGTGCCGACGCCGCCAAGCACTATCAGGTGTTTGCGGTTGAGGGCCCGGTTAAGGCGATTCGCTTAACTTCCATTAAGGGCGAGATTTTGCCCAACATTTTGGAGTTTTCTTACCGGGCTTGGCGTGCGGGTGATCCTCAGCCAGGCTCGACGCCGGCGCCCACCCCTGCCCCGACGGTTGCGCCCACTGCGTCTCCGACCCCCACGGCCAGCCCAGCGCCCACGGTAGCGCCCACCAGTCCGGCACCTACTGTGGTGCCCACGGCCACTCCGACGCCCAGCCCGGCACCAACCAGCCAACCCACGGCTAGCCCGGTGCCCACCCCAACACCGACCAGCCAACCCACGGCTACTCCCACGGGCCGGCCTAGCGCCCTACCCAGCGCCTCCGGCAGGCCGGGCGCGCTGCCTTCAGCTAAGCCGTCCTTGCTGCCTGGACAGCGGATCACGCTAAATCCGACCCCTGGCCAGGCCCGCTACTCCAATGGAGTGTTGGCCCACACCGGGGCCAACCTTGCGGTTGGTTTAGTGGCCCTAGCGGCACTGGCTAGCGGCGGCTTGCTGCTGGCCCGGCGTCGTCGCCAAAGCTAAACCAAAGGCGCCGGGCAAGGGAACGGTAACCAAAAACCTTGCCCGGTCCTAAAAACACTTTTGGGTGGGACGCTTACAGCATCCCACCCAAATCTGTATCTAGCCGCTACAGCCACAGCACTCAGGCAGCAACCAGGGATCCAGCGCAGCTAAGCACGCACTTAGCAGCACATCAGGCACCAAGCAGGGACCTAGCGCAGTCAAGCAAGCACTTAGCGGCGCAGCAAGCCACAACCAGGGCTGCGGCGCGGCAGGCAACGCGGGGCGCTGCGAGGCGGCAGTGGTTGTTACAGCGCCAGGGGCTTGCCGGTTAGGCGCTCATAGGCCTCCAGGTAGCGCTCGCGGGTGCGCTCAACTACCTGCTCAGGCAGGGCCGGGGGCTGCTGGCCACTGTTACGATCCCAGCCGCTTTCCTTAGCTAGCCAGTCACGCACAAACTGCTTGTCATACGAAGGCGTCACCTGACCCTCAACCCACTGGTCAGCCGGCCAGAAACGGGAAGAATCAGGGGTCAGCACCTCGTCACCCAAAACCAGTTCACCCTGGCTGCCGCGCCCAAATTCAAACTTGGTGTCAGCCAGGATAATGCCACGCTGCTTAGCGATATCAGCGGCGCGCGTGTACAGCTCCAAGGTGGCCTGACGCAGCGCCTGGGCCGGCTCTAGGCCAACCATTTGCGCCACCCGCTCAAAGGAAACATTCTCGTCGTGGTCGCCCAGTTCAGCTTTGGCGGCAGGGGTGAAAATCGGTTCCGGTAGCGGCGATGCCTCCACCAAACCAGGCGGTAAAGCCACCCCACACACCTGCTGACCGGCGCGGTATTCAACCAGGCCCGAGCCGGTTAGGTAGCCGCGAGCTACGCACTCTACCGGATACATGTCCAGGCGACGGCAAATCATGGCGCGCCCAGCTACCTGCGCGGGCACATCCAGCGACAGTAGGTGGTTAGGCACTACCTGCTCCAGCTGCTCAAACCACCACACGCTCAGGGCGGTTAGCACCTTGCCCTTGTCGGGAATCTGCGAGCTGAGCACATAGTCATAGGCGCTGATGCGGTCGCTGGCTACCACCAGCAGCACATCCTCGCCGTCCCACGGCCCCTGGGGGGCGGGCACATAAACGTCACGGACCTTGCCGGAAACCAGGTGTTTCCAGCCGTCTAGAACCGGTGCGGCAGGTAGTTCAATTCCCATTTTTAGCGCTCCACATAGGCGGGGGCGGCGATATCACTACGGTGATAGGCGCCGTCGAACTTAATCTTGCTTACCGCCGCGTAAGCCTTAGCGCGCGCTGCGGCCACATCTTCACCCAGTGCCACCACCGACAGCACCCGGCCACCGGCGGTAACTAGCTCGTTGTCGTCATTACGGGCAGTTCCCGCATGTAGCACATGCACGTCAGGGTCAGCTTCAGCCTGCTCAATACCGCTGATCACATCCCCAGTGGTGGGGGTGGAGGGGTAACCGGCAGCGGAAATAACCACGTCAACCGCAGCCTTATCGCTCCACTGAGGCTCAGCCACCTGATCTAGGTGACCCACCGCAGCCGCGTGCAACAGCTGGGGCAGCGAAGAGTCTAGACGCGCCAGTACAGCCTGAGTCTCAGGGTCACCAAAACGCACGTTAAACTCCACCACGCGCATACCCTTGCTGGTTAGCGCCAGGCCGCAGTAAAGCAGACCAATGAAAGGCGTGCCTCGGCGAGCCATCTCGTCAACCACCGGCTGTGCCACCTGTTCTATCACCTGCTGGCCCAAATCAGCCGGGGCCCAAGGCAGCGGCGTGTAAGAACCCATACCACCCGTGTTCGGGCCGGCGTCGCCGTCACCAATACGCTTAAAGTCCTGGGCGGGGCTCAGTGCGCGCACAGTGCGCCCGTCACAAACACAGAAAACTGAAGCTTCCGGGCCGTCTAGGTAATCCTCAACCACCACGGCGCCGCCCTCGCGCGCTAGGCAAGCCAGGCCGTGCTTAAGCGCCGCCTCACGGTCAGAAGTAACCACAACCCCCTTACCGGCAGCTAGCCCATCTTCCTTGACTACATAGGGGGCACCGAACTCATCTAAAGCCTGCTCTAGCTGGTCAGGGCTAGTGACAATGCGGGCACTGGCGGTAGGCACATGGGCGGAGGCCATAACTTCCTTAGCGAAAGCCTTAGAACCCTCCAGGCGGGCAGCTTCCTTACTGGGTCCAAACACCGCAATGTCTGCCTGACGCAAAGCATCAGCCACGCCTGCTACCAGTGGCGCCTCCGGGCCCACCACCACCAGGTCAGCCCCCATCTCGCGAGCCAAGGTGACTACTTCATCAGGGCTATTGGGGTCAATGAACAAGTTAGTGGCGATCTGCGCAGTGCCGGGGTTACCCGGCGCTACAACAAGTTCAGTGGTCTCAGGGTCACGGGATAAGGCACGGGCCAGCGCATGTTCACGTGCGCCAGAGCCCAGAAGCAGGATTTTCACGTACTCACTTTAGCCGCTCACTGGCCCTAATTAAACCGCTAACGGTCCCAAATGTCCGCTAGTAGTTAACTAGCGATACTTAAACAAAAGTTTCCCCCCGCCCAGTGGGCGGGGGAAACTATCTATGGTTAGCGGCCAGCTAACTGGTAAGCAGCTGCTGTGTTAGCGCTTGGCTAGCTGGGTGCCCGCTAGTTGGTACTAGCTAGCTGGTACTAGCAGCGCTCACTTGGCGGCGGCGATGCGCTCACGGAACTTGGCCAGCTGAGCGGTGATCTCGGCGGGAACCTTGTCACCGAACTGAGCCAGGTACTCCTCGGTGGAGTCCATCTCAGCGGCCCAAGCCTCGGGGTCGATAGCGAAGAGCTTGTTCCAAGCAGCCTCGTCTACCTCGTCCAGGCCCTCAAGGTTGAAGTCCTCGAACTTGGGGTAGCGGCCGGTGACGCCGTCGATGGCCTCTACCTGGCCAGCGGCGCGACGCACGATCCAGTCCAGAACACGGCTGTTCTCGCCGTATCCAGGCCACAGGAAGTTGCCGTCCTCGTCCTTACGGAACCAGTTGACCTGGTAAACCTTGGGGAACTTGTCGCCAACCTTGTCCTGCATCTCCAGCCAGTGGCCCCAGTAGTCGGCCATGTTGTAACCGCAGAAGGGCAGCATGGCGAAGGGGTCGTGGCGCAGAGAGCCGGCCTTAACGTCGGTGGCGGCGGCGGTGACCTCAGAGGCCACGGAAGCACCGATGAACACGCCGTGAGCGGGCTCGTACTGCTCGGCTACCAGCGGCACGTTGGTGGCGCGGCGGCCACCGAACAGGATGGCGTCGATGGCTACACCCTCGGGGGCTTCCCAGTCACCACAGATGATCGGGCACTGAGCGGCCGGGGTGGTGAAGCGAGAGTTGGGGTGAGCGGCCTTCTTACCCTCGGCAGCGTCAGCCGGGGTGTAGTCGTTGCCGTGCCAGTCGATCAGGTGCTCGGGCAGCGGAGCGTCGATGCCCTCCCACCAAACGTCGCCGTCGTCGGTCAAAGCAACGTTGGTGAAGATGGTGTTGGCCTTCATGGTGTCCATGGCCATCGGGTTGGTCTTGTAGCTGGTGCCGGGGGCGACGCCGAAGAAGCCAGCCTCGGGGTTGATGGCGCGCAGGCTGCCGTCCTCACCAGGACGCATCCAGGCGATGTCGTCACCAATGGTCTCAACCTTGTAGCCCGGGATGGTGGGCTGGAGCATGGCCAGGTTGGTCTTACCGCAGGCGCTGGGGAAAGCGGCAGTTACGTGGTACTGCTTGCCGCTGGCCTCATCGGTCAGACGCAGGATCAGCATGTGCTCGGCCATCCAGCCGTCGCGGCGGGCCATGGTGGAGGCGATACGCAGGGCGTAGCACTTCTTGCCCAGCAGGGCGTTGCCGCCGTAACCGGAACCGTAGGACCAGATCTCGTTGGTCTCGGGGAAGTGGGTGATGTACTTTTCCTCGTTGCAAGGCCAGGTGGTGTCTTCCTGACCGGGAGCCAGCGGGGCACCTACAGAGTGCACGGCGGGAACCCAGGGGCGGCCTTCGTTGATGAGGTCCATGGCCTTGGTGCCAATGCGGGCCATGATGCGCATGTTGACTACCACGTAGGGGGAGTCGGTGATCTCAATACCCAGCTGGGAGATGGGACCGCCGAGGGGACCCATGGAGAAGGGGATCACGTACATGGTGCGGCCGGCGTAGGTGCCGTCGAACTTCTCGTTGAGGATCTTCTTCATCTCAACCGGGTCGTACCAGTGGTTGGTCGGGCCGGCGTCTTCTTCCTTCTCAGAGCAGATGAAGGTGCGTGACTCCACGCGGGCGACGTCGCTGGGCAGCGAACGGGCCAGGAAGGAGTTGGGGCGCTTGTCGGGGTTTAGGCGAGTGAACATGCCAGACTCAACCATTTCGCTGGTCAGACGGTCCCACTCTTCCTGGCTACCATCGCAGAAGTAAACCTTCTCAGGCTTACCCAGTTCAGCGATGCGGGTAGCAAAAGCAATGACGTCTTCGGGAGCGTTGGCCGGAGCAGCGGCGCGAACGTCCTGCGCGGTGACAGTCATATGATTCCCTTCCTTGGGGTGCTTAATTATCTTTTGGCTTGCGCCTATTAACGCGCTTATTCTCTCTCAATAGCCCCGGTCACTTCTTCCCAAAAGTCCTATGGTTCATGTCACATACGTAGAAAAGGCGCAGATAAACCGCGAGATTTACCTGCGCCTGAACTACTCAAAAGCCAACAAAAAGCTTCTAAGCTGCTAGGAAACACGCCCTAGCGGGGTGGGTTTAGCTAAATAAGGCTTGCCCCACCATAGTGTCTGATTGGCCAATACCGGCAGGAATCGCAAACAGGGCGCGCGCCTGGTGCTGCAAATATTCACTCAGGGCGTCCTTTTGAGTCATCTTATCCAAGATCGGGTAGAAGTTTGTGCGCGGGTCACGCACAAAGGCAATGAAGAACAGCCCTGCACTCAAACGCCCTAGTGCGTCTGAACCTTCGGTGTAGTTGTAGCCGCGACGCAGCATCCAGCGCCCCTTGTTTTGCTCGGGGTTAACGATGGCGATGTGCGAGTCTGCAGGGACCTCCAGCTCTCCTTCCTTATTCTTAGCCTTGAAGTCGATCGGCTTGAACTCGTCTTTGCCGCTGGTGGGGGCGGCAACGTTAAGCGGGGCACCGTAACGCTTGTCACGCCCGAAGGTTTGTTCCTGCTCGATTAGACGCAGGTTGTCCCACATTTCAGCGAACATGTGGATTTTGCGCACCACAAAGTAGGTGCCACCCGTCATCCAGTCTGCGCCGCTGTCATCTCCCTTTTGCACCCACAGGTGCTCGTTTAGCTTGGCGTCTCCGTCTTCAGACTTAATGTTGTTGGTGCCGTCCTTGAACCCAAACAGGTTACGCGGGGTTTCCTGAGCTACCGAGGTGGAGGAGGTACGTCCATAACCGGTCTGGCTCCAGCGCATTTTGGCCGTACCCATGGCAATACGGTTTAGGTTGCGAATGGCGTGCACACACACCTGGGCGTCGTTTGAGCAGGCCTGTACTAGCAGGTCGCCGTCTGAATCAGCAGAGCGGATGTTTTCGTTAGCGAATTTGGGCATGCCTTCAGACAGGATCTGGGGCATTTTTTTGGCAATGCCGAAACGGTCTTTGCCGTCGCTGTCTACAAACAGCGAGCGCCCGAACCCGAAGGTGATGGTTAGTCCGTTGGGCTTGTAGCCCCAGGCTTCACCACTGTCACGGGGCACAGCCTGCTTGTTTTCGCTGGGTTCGCCGCCTACTAGTTCGCCGGCGGTCATTTGCTGTGCGGCTACGGTCCAGTCGCTTAGCAGCTGTTTGAGCTCTTCGGGGTCTGTGGTGGTGACATCGAAGGCAGCGCAGAACATGTTGTCTTGGGCGGGGGTGAGGATGCCGGCCTGGTGCTTGCCGCGGAAGGGGTAGGTGTCCAGGATTTTGTCTGCGGGGGCGTCTTCTCCCCCGGCTGCGTAGCCACCGGCGGCGCCGGCTAGGGCTCCGGCGGCTAGGCCTGCTCCGGCAAAACCGAAGGCGGCGCGGCGTGAGACGTGGTGGGCGGCTTTGTCCTCGTCTGCTCCGCTGTCAGTGGCGACGACGGCGTCGCCAGTGGTTTCGTTAGCCGTTTCAGCCGCGTTTTGGGTTGCGTCCGAGGTGGCTTCAGCGGGAGTGTTGGCGCTTTCGGCAGCGCCTGTAGCCTTGTTGCTCATTAGGTTCTCCTTGGCTAAATACAAATTTCCCAGTCATTATTATGGGTGTAAATAGCCCGCAGATCAGCCCCTAGGGCCTAAATCTGCGGGCTATTTAGTCACATTCGCCTTACCTTAATCTGCTCAGCCTAAGCAAAGTGTTAGCTAAGCAGAGTGGGCCCAGTGGTTAGCGGCGTATCAGTGCAGCACGATGCCGCTGATCTCGCTTAGCTGCTTAGCCAGGGCGGCAACTTCGCTAGAGAACTGCTGCTGAGCCTTGGTGTAGGAGTTCTTGGCGGGAGCCTCACCGGCGTCCTTCTGAACCGAGGCGATGGTGTCGTAGCCGACGTACTTGGTGGCACCGTCGCTGGTCTTACCGTCAGCGTGGGAGTCGATCAGCTTGTGCACAGCCTTGAACTTGGCCTTGATCTTCTTGTCCAGCTCAGGGTTGGACTTGGCCACAATTTCAGAGACGTTGCCATAGGCTACCTCGGCGCCTTCAATGTTGGCCTTGAAGTCGTAGAGGTCGGTGTGGGAGAAGGTGTCTTCTTCACCAACAATCTTGGAGTCGGCCACCTCGTTGACTAGGTCAACGGAGCCGGTTACTACGTCGTTGATGGTCAGTGAGAACTTCTTGCCGTCCACACCGGTGATCTTGCCGTAAACCAGGTCGTAGAGTTTCTGGGTGTTTTCTTCCAGGTTGGTAGCGGCGGCCTTGCGGTCAGCGTCGCTGGCGAACTTGAACTGGCTGGCCCCCCACAGGTCGGCCTCGATGCGGTGCCAACCGGTCCAGCTCTTGAGTACCTCGGGGTCGGTGACAGACTTGCCGGCGTCGGCAGACAGGTCCTGGACGCGCACGTCGAGGGCGCCGTCGAGGTCACCGGCTTCCTTGATACCGAACTTCTCAGCGGTCGGCTCGATGCGCTCGTAGTGCTGGCGCGCTAGCGGGAACAGTTCCTTAGCCTTGGCGGTGTCGCCGGAGGTATAGGCGGCAGTGAAGGCCTTGGTGGCGGTTAGTAGCTGACCGACCTGGTCCTTAACGTAGGAGGTGTAGTTGGCTACGGCCTGCTCTTCAAGCTTCTTGACGTCGCTGCCGACGGCCACTTCCTTACCCTTGGTGACCTTGAGCTGGGTAGCTCCCACCAGGGCGCCCACCATGTTGGGCTTGCAGGCACTGTAGTAGGTGCCTTCCTTGAGGGCGGTGGTTAGCTCGGTGGAGGTGCCCGGGCCGATGTTCTCCTTTTCGGAGACGATCTGTAGCTTGTTTTCGGTCAAAACCTCAAACTCGTTGGGGACAGTACCCTCGTTGGAGATCTTGAAGGTCACCTGGCCCGCAGGGAAGGACTTGGAGGAAACCTCGCAGCCCTTGTCAGTGATTTTGACGTTGATGGTGTTGGAGCCGGCTGCGTTAGTGCCGCCACTGCCACCCTGGTTGTTTGCAGTGCAGCCGCCCAGGACAGACAGGGCGACTACCGGCAGCGCCACCAGCGCGGCACGTACTCGACGTGTAATCATCTATTTTTCCTTGTCGGATGGGTTTTGGGTTGGGAAGGAAGGGGTAGTTGCTGTGGTCGCCAAGCTTCCTTCCCGACGCCGTCGACCACAAGTCTTTTAGGCTGCGGCTACCTCAGCCGGCCTTGTTCTCCACCTTGGGGGCTTTACCCAACTTGGTGTGTGCCACCCGGGCGAAGAAGTACAAGGTGGGCCAGAAGTAGATGTTCCAGCCGATTACTTGCAGCCAGGTGGGGGTGGGGTTGACCTGGAACAAAGCCACACTGACCTCGTAAAGCCAACGCAACGGGTTGACTGAGGATTGGGGCACCCAGTCGGATACGTCCCAGGCGTGGTGAGCCCAGCCCGGCAACAGCGAGGCTTCCTGAAGGTCACCAAAGCCGTAGGAGATAATGCCGGCGGCCACCACAATCAGGAAGTAGCCGGTAACCGTGAAGAACACGGAAAGATTGATGCGCACTCCCCCGCGATAGATCAGGTAGCCCAGCACCATGGCTACCACCAGGCCACCAACCACTCCGGCGGCGATAGCTGGCGTGGATTTTTCTACAGCCGAGCGCACGGTCGCCCAAATAAATAGGGCGGTTTCGATACCTTCACGACCTACCGCGAAGATAGCGATCCAGATAATGCCCCAGCCACGCCCGTCTTTTTCTAGTGAGGCCGATAGGCTGTCGCGCAGACCTTGGCTCATTTGGCGTGAGTTTTTGCCCATCCAGAAAATCATCCAGGTAACCATGGCCACGGCCACCAGCGATAGTGAACCACCAATGATTTCTTGGGCCTGGAAGGTTAGGGTTTGTGGACCCCAGGTCAAGATGGCGCCAATGGCTAGCGGCACCAGCGCAGCGGCCAGCACCCCTAAAGTCAGCTTGCCAAACAGGTCTCGACGACCAATTTTGGCCAGGTAGGCGGCAATCACGCCTACCACCAGGGCGGCTTCTAGACCCTCGCGTAGGGCGATAATAAAGTTCGCAAAGAATAGGGACATGCTCTTACTTTTATTAGGCTAGACTCACTTCCGAAAGGTCAGCCTAACCTTTATCTGGCCTGCGCTCAAGCAATTTCAGCCAAGTTGAGACGCTCAATCAGCGTAACCTGACTCACCCTTAAGCCCGGCGCTACAACTGCCAACGTTTAAACATGCGAAAATAGCTTTATGCGAGCATCAGCCAACCGAAGGCGTTTTGCGGCACTAACCTGCCTAGCCCTAGTCCCTACCCTTGGCGCCTGTCAGGCCCACATGGATCTAACCGTGCACCAAGAGGGCACTTACGACGCCGTCATCCGCATGGTGGATAACACGTCCTCGCAAATCACCAGCACTTCACAGTGCAAGCAGCTGGCTAGTTCCCTGCGCAGCTCGATTGCCACTAATAAGGGCAGTGAAATTAAGGTCAAGTCCATCAAGGGTGACGAGGGTATTGGCTGCGAATTCACCTTTAAATCCATTCCGGTAGCCACCGCCGCCACTAAGCCGGCCCCCAATGCCAGCGCCACTAGCACCGCCAATGCCTCAGCTAACGCGAACGCCTCGGCGAGCCCCACCGGCGCCACTAACGCACTAGTGTGGCGCCAGGGCAACAAGGTTTTTGTGCGTATTCCCGGGGTAAACACTGGCGGAGACTCTGATGCCGCCGGCGCCTCCCCTAGCGCGGGCACCTCAGCTGGCTCTGGCGGCTCTGGCGGCTCAGGAAACTCAGCTGGTTCGAACGGCTCTGGCGGCTCTGGCTCTGGTAACTCTGGTGCATCCGGCGGCTCTAGCAAATCCGGCGGCAGCGATGATGTGGTTGAAAAATACAAGTCGCTGATCGACACCAAACTGACGGTAACTTTCCCCGGCGCAGTCATTGATGCTGGCGGCGGCAAGGTGCAGGGCCACAAAGTCACTTGGAGCGGCCCACAGATCCTAGCTACCGGGGTAAGCGCCTCAGGTTACGCGCTTGGTAATGGCGGCATGCCCTGGTATTCGGCCTCACGCCCGTGGGCTTGGTTGATTGTCGGCTCGGTCTTTGCGTTGACGGCATTTGGTTTTTGGCGACGACGCCGTGCCCGCAGCTAGGGCGACGTCGTCAGCCCCAGCAGCGCCGTCGGCCCCAGGCAGCTAAAACAGCACCACGACACCAAAAAACCAATAAATCGCCCCGGAAACCTGACGGTAGCCGGGGCGATTTATTTAAGCGTTCGCGAGGCTCAGCGAGCCTGGGCGATCTTCTGCTTGCGCTTGGAGCTGACCACTACGGCCACAACCACAATCGCGATCACCAAAACCGCAGCCACGCCACCGATGATCAGGCCGGTGGACAGGCCAGAGTCGGAGGACTTCTCAGCAGCGGTGGCCTTAGCAGTGGCGGTGGGTTCAGCCTTCTTCTCGGCGCTGACCTTACCGGTAATAGTGCTAGCAGTGGTGCCATCAGCGAAGGTTACGGTGTTACCGGAGATGGTGCCGCCCTTAGCGGAGGTTACGTCGCCGGGGTAGGTTACCTTCATGTCCATCTTGTAGGTACCAACAGCCTGCAGGCTGGATAAGGAGGCAGTTAGCGTGGAAGCATCAAAGGTGAACTCGCCCTTTTCTTCCTTACCACCCAGGATGGTGGCGGTATCGCCCTTCACCACCAGGCGGCAGACCTTACCGCCGTCAGTGCCATCAACAACCGTAGCATCGGTAGTGGTGCCCGCAGTGGCCGGAATAGCAGCCTTAATGTTGGGGCACACCTGGGTGATAATAGTGCCGTTATCGCCGTCAACAGCGATGTCAACCTGGTACACCGTGTTGGTCATGGACTCAATGTTGACGTTTGCGTGGATGGTGAAGGCCATAGCAGCCTGGGCCGGAGAAGCTACTAGCGCGCCGCCAACAGCCAGAGCTGCAGCCGCTCCTAGGGAAAGCGCCTTGGTACGAATACGCTTAAAAATAGACATTATCTACCTTTCTTTCTGCCCGGTTCGGGGATAAGCAGAATCCTCGGCAATTGTATGGGCTCAAACTTGATACTTGCTGGGACGTGTCCGACTTGTTACCTAAGTGGGTAACATATAAACCAAAACGACGATACAGCCCGGCTATATCGTCGTTTTAGTTTTAAACAGCTAACAAATACGGCTTACTGCTGCGGGTA
>ERZ772962.1611-NODE-1611-length-12042-cov-3.771836_pt1 | contig 12042 bp, 9 predicted proteins | sample MGYA00580676_ERZ772962 | MGnify/ENA primary metagenome ERZ772962 (study PRJEB29015, sample SAMEA2738049) | human oral metagenome | biome: human oral; feature: human-associated habitat; material: saliva | place: China | collected 2230 ...
GCGACGGCGAACCGGTCGGCGGCGGCGACCGGACGGCCGTCCGGGTGGCGCAGTTCCCCGATGCGCCTCCCGACCGGTTCGTTCAGGTTGATCTCGTATTCGACGCCCCAGGCGATGTCGTACTGGTAGTCCCAGATCGTCTGGCCGTCACGTTCGGCGCCGGTCATGGTGGCGGGGTCGAAACACCGGCCGCGGGGTAGGTCGGCGTAGTAGCGGGCGGCGTGTTCCAGGTGTGCACGCAGCTCGGCCCCGGTCAGCAGCACCGCGGCGAGGGTGTTGTCGAAGACGTAGACGCCCGCCAGGTCGCGGATGCTGACCGGCCCCCGCGGGATGACAGCGGTTCGTGACGTGGGGGCGGTGAGGCTGACCACGGGAAGAGCCTCGTGCTCCCCGCCGGCCAGCGCCTCGGCGACGGTGGTGGCCTGGACGCGCTGGATGAAGTCGATGACCCCGGTGGCGCGCCACCGGGAATCGGCGGTGCTGAGTTCCCGCGGGGAGACCGCGACCTGCCGGTTCACGTGGGCGCGGGTGGCCGTGTGGGCCTCGGCGACGGCGTCGAACACCCGCGGGTCGGGCACCTCCCCTCGGGCGTGGTGGGGGGTGGCACCGAGTACCTCGATGCGCCAGGAGTCACCGTCGTGCTCGGCCTCGATGACGGTCTCCGTCAGCCCTGCGGCGTGGGCCCTCGGCTGGGTGAGCAGGACCGGACGGCCCGTGGCCTCGCACGTCACCCACCGCTCGGGTTCGTCGCGGTGCGTGTGGCCGATCACCATGACGTCGATACCGGGCACCTGCTCCGCGATCTCCTTGGCCGGGTTCTCGGCGGGCGCGTCGGCGTTCGTGGCGTAGGTGGTCTGCCCGATCCCCGCGTGGCACAGGACGACGACCACGTCGGACAGGAACTCCTCGCGCAGTTTCGGCACCCAGTGGGATGCGGCGGCGACCATGTCGGTGACGTCCACCTTCCCGGCGAGCTGCTGGCGGTCCCAGATCATCGCTCCCGGCGTGGTCAGGCCGAGCACCCCGATCCGGATCTCCCGCCCGTCGAGCCTGCGGATCAGGGGCGTGAAGGCCGGGAACACCGACAACCCCGAGCCGGGATCGACGACGTTGGCTCCGAGCAGCAGCGGGTCGAGCTGCTGCTCGAAGGAGTAGAGGAAATCGAGGCCGTAGTTGAACTCGTGGTTTCCGATGTTGACCGCGTCGTAGCCCATGACGTTGAACGCCGCTGCAAGCGGGTGAACCAGGTTTTCGGTCCCGGATTCGTGCCGGGCGAAGAAGGTGCACAGAGGGTTTCCCTGAATGGTGTCGCCGTTGTCCACCAGTGCCACTGTCTCCGCCCCGCGTTCGGCCCTGATGCGTTCCACGACGGTGGACAACTGGGCCAGCCCGGCTTCCGCCTCACCGGTCCAGGGCTGGTCGCGATAGTAGTCCCAGTTCAGGGCGGCGCCGTGGACGTCCGTGGTGGCCAGCAACGTGAGTCGCGACATCTGGGCTCCTTCATTCAGGGTCGCAGCGAGCCTATCGCCTCCGTCGGATGAAGACCCCGGGGTCGTGCAACGGATATCGCACAGTCACAGTGGAGACATGCGTTTCGCCCTGGCACAGCTCCGTTCCACCATCGATCCCCGGGAAAACCTGGCGTTGGTCACCGACGCGGCCAGCCGCGCCGCCCGCGGTGGGGCCGACGTGGTGGTGTTCCCGGAGGCCACCATGTGTTCCTTCCTCCGGGCACCCACCCAGGTCGCCGAGGCCTTCGACGGGCCCTGGGCCTCGGCCGTGCGACGCCTGGCCGGTGACCTCGGGATCACCATCATTGCGGGCATGTTCACCAAGGCGCCCGGCGCCCGGGTGCACAACACGCTCCTGGCGACGGGCGAATCCGAGGGTCGCTACGACAAGATCCATCTTTTCGACGCTCTCGGTCAACGCGAGTCAGAAACCGTCGCACCGGGGCTGCGGTCGACGTCGATCGAGGTCGCCGGGCACGGGCTGGGGCTGGCCATCTGTTACGACGTGAGGTTTCCCACCCATTTCATCGACCTGGCGCTGGGAGGAGCAACGGTCATGGTGGTGTGCGCATCCTGGGCGCCCGGCCCGGGGAAGCTGCACCAGTGGCGAACTCTGACGACGGCCAGGGCGATGGATTCCGTCTCTTTCGTGGTCGCGGTGGATCAGGCGCTCCAAGGCGATGCGGAGGCCCCCGGCGGCCCGACGGGCATCGGCCACTCGATGGCGGTGGATCCCACCGGGCGGGTCCTGCTGGAGCTGGGCGCGGAACCCGATCTGGCCTTCGTCGATGTCGATCCGGAGCGGGTCGCCGTTACTCGTGAGACACTTCCGGTGCTCGACGGGAACCGGCTCCGGTCGCTGTGACGTTGCTCCCAGAGGGACTCCGTCCCGGGTTTCATCAGTTCTCCACGAGCCCGTTCTGGTAGGCCAGGATCACGAGCTGGGCGCGGTCGCGGGCACCCAGTTTGGTCAACAGCCTGGAGACGTAGCTCTTCACCGTCGCGGGCGAGAGCGAGAGTTCCTCCGCAATTTCGAGATTGCTCAGGCCCTGCGCGATCAGACGGAGCAGTTCCTGGTCCTTCTCGGGCAGTTCGCTGATGGCCTTCGACGGACGATGTCCTCGCTCATAATTGGTCAGGACCCGGGTGATGAGGCTGGGTGAGAGCATGGACTCACCGAGGTGAACCTGCTGGATGGCGTGCATGATCTCGCCACGGGAGCTGGTTTTGAGCAGGAAACCGGCAACCCCTGCACGCAGCGCATCGTGGAAGGTGTAGTCGTCCTCCAACGAGGTGAGCGCGATGACACGGGCTCGGAGTCCCAGGTCGACGATCTGTCGGGTGGCATGGATGCCGTCGAGCACCGGCATGCTGATGTCCATCAGGATCACATCGGGGTCGAGGCGCTTGGCAGTGGAGACGGCCGTCAGCCCGTTCGCGGCCGCCCCGACCACGACGATCCCGGGCATGGCGTCCACTATGCGTTGGATGCGGGCGCGCACCTGGTCGTGGTCCTCAGCGATCAGAACACGGATCTCGGCTTCGTTCATGTCACGCAATCTAGTCGTTCGACCCGGACCGTCTGCCGCGTCGATCTCCCAAAGTTGACGTACGCGTGCCTTGATGCGACGGGTCGGGTTTTATTGGGATCAACGAGATCAGCCCACACTGAATCAATGCTGAAACGGAATCACTCTTCTCCCAAAGTCTGCAATCAGGGCAGGGCTGCTCGCTGAAACTTAAACTCTAATCCCTGTTCAAAGTGGAGCATACCATGAAGCACAAGATCATAATCACCCTCGCAGCCATGTTCGCCCTCTCAACGCCCCTACTCGCTCTGCCGACCGAGGCCAACTCCGCCACCACATCCAGCACCAACACCTCCGGATTCTCCATCTGTTCCTTCATCCCGGGCTTGCGCGGAAGGTAGCACGTCTCTACACCAAGGGTGTATCATCTGCAAATGCGGCAGCGACTTGCTTCATCGACTTTCAACTCCATCAAGCGGATTCCCGTCGAACCCGCGGTTGGCGCGGCGCTGTTCGTAATGACTCTGGGAGTTTCAAGGGGAACAGCGGCAGCACCTTCGCTAACTGTCGCCTTGGTGATGCTCGCGGCCTCTTTCCTGCTCCCTTGGCAGCCTTGGGCGGCCTTGACCTTGGCATTATGCTACTTCGGTGCCTGGATCCTTCTCGACATAACCGGAGTTGGCATGGGACTATGTGCAGGATTATTCGCATATAACTGGTTCAAACATCACCGACCCGGACGCTGGACAATAGCTGTGGCATGCCCCATTCTCATGGTGGTCGCATGGAAGGTTCACGATTCGTAGAATGACGTCTTGGCAAACCTCATTCTGTTTACCGGCATCACTCTGTTCAGCGCCACGACCGGCGCAATCTCGAATCAGCGACGCCGGGCCGAGGAGAAGGCTCACCGGGAAAGCGAGGAGACCCTGCGATCGACCCGTCTCCTCATGGCGAGCGAGCTCCATGACAGCGTCGCCCAAACCCAGACCTTGGTGGTGATGAACCTCGAGGACCTCGCGGAGGACCCGCGACTTCCCGGGGAACTGATCCCCGACCTACTCGACACACTCGAGTTGTCGCGCCGCGCCACCACTGAGCTCCGCGCCGCCATGGTGGCTCTTCGAAACGTAGATCAGGACTTCAGTTCTTTCGGACGCCAGTCGACTCACTCCCTCGACACACAGTTGACCCAGGCATTGAGCGCCCTTCAGGACAACGGATTCAATACAGAAACTCATTTCGACATCCCTGGCGACAAGCTCTCCCCCGACCTCGAATACGGCATGTCCAAGATTTTGGGAGAGCTTGTCGCCAACGTCGTGTGGCACGGAGCTCCCGGAACGTGCACCATCGAAGCCCGCGAAGACGACGGTTGCGTCATGCTGCGGGTGATCAACGACATCGGCACCGCAACTCCAGCGAAGAGCAACGGAGGCCATGGGCTGCTCGGCGTCAAGGAAAGGGTCGATCTGCTGAACGGCACGCACTCCTTCGCCCCCAAGGGACATCAGTGGCATGCCGAGGTCAGGGTGCCGCTGACCGTCAGAACCGACGGATAGGTCGAGCACGCGGGAAACACCGCTCGGCGGGACCCTCGGCACAGAAACCCGAGCCGGGAAATGATCACAATTTCAATTGCTCCTCCCTTGCCGAGTTGAACCGGGCACGATCGTCCACCCCGGGAAGCCACCCCGCCCACCCCATCGCACACGCCCCTCACCGCCGCCCGCGAGGCCGTCAACTTTCGGAGTATTTGCTTTGACGCCGTCCGGACAGCTCCGTAATCTCATGGTCAAGAAATACACATCCAAATGAATCCGGAAGACAACTCGACACACCTCGAGCGAGTCTTGTGCAAGCCTGAATGGTACCCGCTCTTCTGCCAGATCAACTTCGCGACGGGCAAAGAGAAAACCTACCACTCAGAACCCGATCGGACAGGAACATCTCTCTCCTGACCGCATATCCGGCGACGGAAGCCTCCGCAGATTCGAGAAGTTGTCGAGCAACGCATCGTCCATGATTGATGCACCTGAAAAATCAATCACAATTACAAATGTTTGATGGCTTCCGAGGTCTGACCGCGACGCCACGCCTCGCCTCTCGATCAAACACACCCAGCGATTTAGTCATTGAATGTCGCAGACGCCGTTTTAGGAGTTTTTCTCCCATGACCGAACCCACCCTTCCCATGTCCCCTGCCCAGCAAGGCATGTATTTCGACAGCCAGCTTCGACAGTCCGCTGACTATCACATCGCGATTGAGCTGTACACAGAGCGTCTTTCCCGTTCACGTCTGACCCAGGCGGTCAGCGCAGTCGTGGCGGAACAACCGGCATTGCGCGCGTCAGTCGCCAGAAACGAGTCCGGGCCCGTGTACATGATCGCCGAATGGGACACCGCGAACCCACCGGGGCACGGACCCAGCCCGGTGCCGCCGCTGACCGATCTGGCCAGTCTGCGAACCCACTACCTGGACGCGCTGCGCGACATTCTGAAACCGGATGCGGTGTTCTGCGGTCACAGCATGGGCAGCGTGGTCGCCTACCACCTCTTGGCCTGCATGCACCGTCTTCCGGCATTCGCTGACCGCATGCCGTCGGATCTGGTGCTGTCGGGTTCCTGCGCCCCACATCACCTTCCAATGGCGGGCAAGGCCGACCTGGCCGATACCGATCTCGTGCTCCATCTCGCATCCTTCGGAGCCATTCCCGATGAAGTGGTCAAGGACAAGTCCTTGATGGATCTGTTCGTGCCTGCTTTCCGAGCCGATTACAAGGTTCTCGAGGAAATGAGAACAACCCCCACGGAAAATCTACCGATACGTGCCCGCCTCGTGTTCGGCGGACGGGACCCCCAGATTCCGGAGGATACCCCTGCGGCCTGGCAGAAATACTTCGCCTCTCCTGTGAAAACCCATGTGTTGGAGCGGGAGGAACACATGTTCGTTCTCCATACCACCGATGCGTTGAACCAGATCCTCAACGGGCTCTGACCTTGCTGATACACCGAAAGGAACGCCCATGAGCGTCATCACCCATCCATCCGAGGATGCTGACACCCTGTCCGGCACCCCTTCTCCAGGCCCATCCACCGATACCCGCTCCCGCCGCCATTTCCGCAGTTTCATGGTGATCTGGGCAGCTCAGCTGGTGGCCAGGGTCGGAAACGGGCTCACGGCCTTCGGGCTCGGGGTCTACGTCTATCAGCAGTCGGGCCTGAGCACCGCCGTGTCGCTCGTCACGCTGGCCGCTTTCCTGCCGTCGCTGCTGTTGTCCCCGTTCGGGGGTGTGCTCGCCGACCGATATGACCGCCGCCTCCTGATGATCTTCGGCGACACCTTCTCCGCACTCGGTCTTCTCGCCATGATCGTCGCCTTCCACACCGATTTCGCGAGTGTTCCCGTCATCTGCGCCTGTGTGGCGCTGAGCTCCGTGTTCAGCTCCGTCATGGATCCCGCCTATCGGGCCACCGTCACCGACCTGCTCACCCCCGAGCAGTACGCCCGGGCAGGAGGGCTGGTCCAGTTGGCCTCCGCATCCCAATACCTGATCTCCCCCGCCATTGCCGGATTGCTCATGGCCTCCTCCGGAATCACGACGGTACTCACGATCGACATCGCCACCATGGTTCTGACAGTGGCGTGCATGCTGCTGGTGTGGCGGACCGTCAAAACCCCGCCCCGCCGGACGACAACCGGCTTCTGGGCTGACTTCCGGCAAGGAATCAGCTTTCTGCGCCAGCATTCAGGCATCACCGTGTTGATGGTCCTGATCACTGTGGTCACTTTCTGCATGGGCTTCCTGCAGACCCTGCTCACCCCGATGCTGCTCGATCTCACGGACGAGTCCACGCTCGGTGCGGTCCGTTCCGTCGCTGCCGTGGGCATGATCGTTGCGAGCCTGATCATCGGCGTGTTCAACATGAAGGGGACCCACCTCACCTACATCACGTGTTTCCTGGCAGCAGGTGGTGTTCTCATCTTCCTCCTGGGAACCACCACCAGCATCCTGGCCATCGGAGTGCTGGCCTTCGCCTTCTTCATGACCCTCCCCCCGCTCAACACGAGCGTCGAGGTCATCGCCAGGTCCTCCATACCCAACGAGACCCAAGGCAAGGTTTGGGGTCTCATGGGACTGATCTCCCAACTCGGCTACGTCGTGGCCTACGCGGTCTCCGGTGTTCTCGCCGACAGCGTTTTCAACCCTCTGCTCCGTGAGGGCGGCGCGCTTGCGGACTCCCTGGGTGCCCTCATCGGAGTCGGCACCTCGCGCGGCATCGGGTTCATGCTCATGATCGTCGGAGTCCTTCTGATCGGCATGGCGGTTGCGATCCCCCGTGCCCGCAGCATTCGCTCCCTCCAGAACAACCTGCCCCTCACCGAGAAGAAGGGCGTGTGACATGTGGATCCTCGTACTCATAGGGCTCGGCGTCATCACCGGCCTGGCGCAACTGGCCCTGGCCGGCTTCCCGTCCGAGACCGCCATCATCATGCACACGCTGTTGTTGCACCAGTTCGCGGTGACCCACGGACTCCTGGCCGTCATCGGATTCTTCACCAACGTCATCACACCCAGACAGACGGCGGAGAAACTCGGTTGGGCCACCAGCCCCTACCAGATCAAGTACGGTTTCCAGCGGCTCGGCCTCGGGGTCATCGGCGTCCTCACCATCTGGTTCCAGGGAAACTTCTGGGCCGCCGCGCTCATCACCCTCTACATCCACGGTGCGAGCGGCATGTGGACCCACACCCAGGAAGTTGTTCGGAAACATCGTGAAAACGGCACCACGGACTGGATAGAAATTGGCAACATAGTGCTTGACGTGATCTACCACGTCGTCCTGACGTGGATGTCCCTGCTGATCCCCGGCGTCTGGAGCCTGGCATGAAAGACCGTTTGTACCTGCGGTACTCCCGCAACGATCTGAAAAGGAACTGGGGTGTCAACACGGCCCTGATGGCCATCCTGGTCCTCAGCGCCTTCCTCATGGCAACAGGCTGCATGGTGATGGAACGCCTCCTCGGCGGCATCAACCAGCTCTTCGAGGAGGCCAAACCACCTCACTTCCTGCAGATGCACACCGGGGACTACGACACCAAGGCTCTCGACGACTTCGCAGCCGCACATCCCGAGATCGAGTCGTGGTTCATCGAGGACATGGTGGGTTACGACTCCCCCTCCCTGACATGGTCCCGGTCCTCGACAGGTGAATCCGGAAGCCTGGCCGCGAGCCTCATCGACAACCTGTTCATCACGCAGAACAAGAAATTCGACCACCTGCTGGACGGCTCGGGCACCGCCGTGGAACCGGGCAACGGGGAGGTCTACGTCCCCGTTGCCTACCAGGAGAAGTTCGGCCTCCAAGTCGGCGACACCCTTTCGGTCCAGACGGACACAGGGCCCCGTGACTTCACGATCTCGGGTTTCGTCCGCGACTCCCAGATGGCCTCCTCACTGTCCTCCGCGACCCGGTTCGTCATCTCGCCCGACGACTTCGCCGCCCTCGGTTCCGCGGGCGGGGGGAGCAGCGAGATCATCGTTGAGTACCGGCTCGCGGATGCTTCCAACGCCAGCGCCTTGCAGACGGCATACGACTCGGACCACTCCCTTCCCCGCAACGGCCCGGCCGTCACGTTCGACATGATCCGCCTGATCAACGCGTTCAGCGACGGGCTCGTCGCGGTGGCGCTGGTCTTCGCCAGCCTCCTGCTGGTGGTGATCGCCCTGATCAACCTGCGTTTCGTCATCCGGGGAACCATGGAGGACGAGGTCCGTGAGATCGGTGTCATGCGAGCCATCGGGCTCCCCGCGCGAGCGGTCACGGGGCTCTACCTGGGCAAGTACAGCATCATGGCGCTCCTGGCATGCGTCATCGGCGGGCTGCTCGGCATCTTCGCCACGAATCTGTTGACGGCCAGCATCGTCAAGAACTACTCCGCTTCGGCTCCCGGCCCGGCCACCGTACTGACACCCTTGATCGCCCTGGCACTGGTGTATCTCCTCGTCGTCGGAATCTGCCGCGGCATCCTGCGCGGGATCCGTCGCATCGAGGTGGTGAATGCTCTGGTGCACGGCAGCACCCTGAATGACCGGCAGACCGCGAGGAAAGCCGCTGGGCAGGCCCGCAGGGCGCGCCGCACCACCCTGGGTGCGGGGCGAGGCAGCATCAACCGGCGCCTGTCCCTGGCGGATCTGCGCGCCGAGATGGGACAGTGGATCCTAATTCCCCTGGTGTTCTTCCTGACCTCGCTGTTGCTGATCCTCCCCATGAACCTGCTCAGCACCTTCTCCAGCCCACGGTTCGTCACCTACATGGGGGCTCCCGAATCGGACATCCGCGCCGACGTGCAGTTCTCGAAAGAAGTCGAGGCCACACGTGGCAAGCTCGTGAGGGCGTTGGAGAACGACCAGCGCCTCACCAACATCCGGACCTACGCGAACGTCCTGTACGAGACCCAAGGGAAAGAAGGCTGGGAGACGCTGCGCGTGGAGGTCGGTGACTACTCGGCCAACACCGTGAAGTTCCTCACCGGCAGCCGCCCGGAAAACGGTCAAATCGCACTGTCCGCGTTGAACGCGAAGAAATACAACGTCAAGGCCGGTGACACCATGACCATCAGGCTCGACGGGAAACCGAGCACCGTCACGATCTCGGGCACCTACCAGGACGTCACCAGCGGCGGCCACACCGCCAAGATGCAGGGCTCCGTCACGGAGGGAGCAGCAAGCTACGTCATCTACGCCGAGACGGTCGGTGGCGCTGATCCCATGACGATCGCGGCGGAATACGACTCACAGTACAAGCACGCGAGCATCGTCCCGATGCAGGAGTACGTGAAACAGACCCTGTCGTATGTCACCGATGCGTTTCGCAGCGCCGCTTTGCTGTCGCTCGTCTTCGGCCTGGCGGTGTCGGCCCTGATCACCGGGTTGTTCCTGAAACTGCGACTCACCCGGGAACGCCGCCGAATGGGTGTGCTGTCCGCGCTCGGGTTCTCCAGGAACGAACTCATCAGCCAGGTCCGGTTCAAGACGGTGCTCACCGTGGCGGCCGGCACCGCCGTCGGCACGGTGTTCGCCGCCACCCTCGGGGAGGGACTGATCAGCGGATTGATCTCGCTGACCGGCATCGGCCTGACCAGTCTGAGTTTCATCCCCAATCCGCTTCTGGTCTACCTCGGCTACCCCTTGCTCCTCATCACGGTTGGCTTCCTCGCCTCCGTGCCGCTCACCGCCGGGTTGCGCCGCGGCGAATCCAGCGAATGGCTCAACAAGTAAAAGAGACGATCATGCCAACCATCACGCTCGACTGCACTGAAATCACCAAGACCTACACCACCACCGACCCACCGACCCAAGTTCTCCACGGAGTCGATCTCCAGGTGACCGAAGGAGAATTCCTGGTCATCATGGGAGCTTCGGGATCCGGCAAGTCGACTCTGCTCTACAACATCAGTGGCATGGACCGGCCCACCGCAGGAACAGTGCGTCTCGAGGGGCGGGAACTGACCGGTCTCAGCGACAAGGAGATGAGCCGGGTCCGTCTGACCCGCATGGGATTCGTGTTCCAGCAGGCGTATTTTCTGTCCAATCTCACCATCCGTGACAACGTGCTGCTTCCCGCGCTCAAGGCCGATCCGAGAAGAGCCGGCGAAGCGGCCTCCCGGGTGGATGCGCTGCTCGACCGGTTCGGCATCGGGCACGTCAAACAGCACGGAATCACGGAGGTCTCCGGTGGGCAGCTCCAGCGCGCCTCCATCTGCCGGGCGCTGGCCGGTGAACCGGCAATCGTGTTCGCCGACGAACCCACCGGAGCGCTGAACAGCTCCATGACGGCGGAGGTCATGGACGCCCTGTCCGGTGTTCACGCCGAGGGGCGGACCATCGTCATGGTCACCCACGACCCGGCTTGCGCGGCCCGCGCGGACCGGGTGGTGTACCTGAGGGACGGGCGGCTCGTGGACTCGCGCTCCATGGAACGCTGGCATCCTGAACAAGCCACTCAACGCGAGGACGACCTCCTCGCCTGGCTGCGAGGTCTCGGCTTCTAGGTCTGCTGCGAACAGTGCCGTCCGGACGAGCACTCACCGGACGGGATGAGACAGCGTTCCCACCATCGTGTTCCCGTACCGGACGTACCGGTAACAATGGTGGAACACCAGATCACCCGATCCGGTGCACCGCAGCCGGACACGACTTCCGAAACAGGCTCCAGGGCCGGTCGTCGACACGAAACGCGTGGCGTTCCGGTTTCCTGAAATTCTTTTCCGTTCTGTCCCCGCCACGTACTCATTCTTGCTAACGTCATGCGGTGACACGCTTCGCAGCGGTCGTCTCACGGAGGAGATGTCCCCGCGACAAAGTTGTCACGCCGATCGACCTGCGCCACGTGCAGCAGCACCGCACACCCAGGGGGTCGGCAAAGTCGTGTTTATGGTGGGGTGACTAGGAGTTTTGTGGCTTGGTCGGGGTGTCTGGTGTGGTGTCTGAGGCGGGTGGAGATGCTTGTGTTGGGGCCGTGGGTGAGTCGGATGAGGCTGATCGCGAGGGTGCGGAGGGTGGCCATGACCTGTGGGGTTGCCGGTGTGGAGGTGGTGACGGTCTTCGTTGTAGGTGACGTCTCGGATCCAGTGGAGGGCTTCGATACGCCAGTGGCCTTGGAGCCAGGTCGCGATCTGGGAGGGATGGGCCTGGCAGACGGGGAGGGAACACAACAGATACACCGTCTCGGTGGTGCGGGTCGTGTTGCCCTGGCTGGTGCGTCTGGAGCAGGTTCGTTTCACCTGCGCGATCTGGGCGAGACCGGGGAAGGTGATCCAGGCCGGGGCGGCGATGACCTTGATCCTGCGGTGGACACGTCGGCCATGGCCACGGTCACTCCACGCCAGGGGCGGGATGTTCTTCCAGGGCAGCGTTTTCAACGCCTTGAGAAGACCGGGTTGGTTTCTCTTGACCATCATCAAATCAGGGAGGGTGTCAGATGGTTTGTGTAAAAGG
>ERZ772962.1612-NODE-1612-length-12039-cov-2.735731_pt1 | contig 12039 bp, 16 predicted proteins | sample MGYA00580676_ERZ772962 | MGnify/ENA primary metagenome ERZ772962 (study PRJEB29015, sample SAMEA2738049) | human oral metagenome | biome: human oral; feature: human-associated habitat; material: saliva | place: China | collected 2230 ...
AATTGTGATACCCGAGTCAGTCAATTCCTTAATTTCGAGTTTCCCTTCTCGATTAAAAAAACAAGACATCCCGAGCATCTGAGTAGCAAGACTCAAGACGTCTCTGAATGTCATTTTTTTCTCTTTCGGGATCTGCTCGATTCTGTAATTCATGGATGAAATATCCATGTATTCATTTGCCAACTCTATACCAGTCTTCAGACAAATTTCTTTGATAACGTGCCTGATTTCTGCCGGATAAGTTAAATCCGTAACGTGTTCGCGATTGAGTTTGAACATCCCATCCATCAAATCAAGAGTAGTTGTATTTCGATTGCGGTCAATCTCAATATCATTGACGAAGTGTTCACCCATTTTGACCCATTCGTAGGTTCCGTCTACCAAAAGGCCGATTTCAGGATAAATTTTATCTAACTTATTGAATGTAGTGATAATACTTGTGAACGTGATTTTACCGCTACCTGCGCAAGTTCCGCCCGGCTTGTAGGTATCACCCTTGATATAGCCATAATCAAAATGAGCCTCTTTAATCTCGCTTGACTGATACTGCCCTACTCTGATAGCAAGAGTACGGTTTTTAGCAAACATCGCTTCATCAAATTTCTTCCGTCTGAATATATCCATGTTCTACCTACCTTTCTACCAGATTAAACTTAGCTCCTGACCAAGGCTTGAACTTATCAGTAAACGAATAGCTTGGCGCTGTCCTATCACCGACATAGAAAGTCCCAGTCGTCTGACCTTTAACAGGGTCGGGGTATGAAACCTCGAAAAAGACTGCTGACACGGAATTTAAAAGTTGACTCATTTCATCTTGAGTCAGCATACCCCATTCACAATCTAATTTACGCTTGGTTGTGATACGGTCACGCACCATGTCTCCGTTTGCATTTCGACCTGTTTCTCCATCGATATCTTGGATACCGACTTGAAAAGATTTGGGAGGCTTAACAGCCATCCCATTGATAATTAAGCGTGCCATTTTACCTCCCTCTAAATGTTAAGCAAGACTTGTCCTGCACGTTCTTGTTCTCGATTGATTTCTTGGATGGCCACACGACCAAATTCGTGTCCGCCGATTTGGATGACGATGTCACCGCTACCGATGAAGCCTCCAGATTGTGGCAAGCCACCGCCCAAGGCATTGACTACAGCACCACCTACGATACGACCCATAGTCTGTAAGAAACCAGTATTTTCAAGAGGCATAACGACCTCTTTACCAGCTTCACCAATCATGGCCACAGTAGGGCTATCAACGATACCACCACGGGCTAATCTAGGAAGACTTACATACCCAATACCACCAAGAGATACGCCAGGGATTTTGTTAATCATGCCAATAACGCCGTTGATCATACCGATGAAGCCGTTGACTACATTTTCAATCGTTCCAAGAACCGCATTGACTGCACTTCTGAAGGCCCCACCTACAGCACTACCAACCTTTTGGCCGGCATTGACAAAGATGCTTTGAACCGTTGACCATACACCACTGAAGAAGCTACCAATGTTGCTAAAAGCATTCTTGACTGCATTATAAGCACTAGTGAACGTGTTCCCGAACCAAGAAGATACATTCGCAAGTGCACTTGTAACATCGTTCCAACGCTCACCGAACCAGGTTCCGATTGAAGAGAATACATTTGTTAGGGCGTTCCAAGCCTTTTGGAACATATCACCAAACCATTTAGCCACGTCAGCTAAAACAGTTGTGATATCATTCCAACGCGCTGCGAACCATTCGCCAATTGGTGTAAAGATAGCTACGATACCGTCCCAAATTCCTTGGAAGATTGCCACAATCGTATCCCAGATAACTTTCAAAACCGCTACTGTTAAATCTAACAAAGCTGTAAGGAGTGCTGATAGGATGTTCATAATAGCATCGCCCGTTTCAGTGAAGCCGTCGAAAATCTTGCTCATATCACTTGTGAGAATACCAGTGATAATATCAAATACACCTTTGAGGAAGTCAGCTATTCCTCCAAATATATCAGCAATCGTGTTGAATAATACACGGAAGACTTCTCCGATATATTCAAGAGTTGGAGCTAGAACTCTCGTTAATTGTTCAACGACAAAACCAATGACTGGTGCAACATAGGCAGTAATAACTTGTGACATTTCTTGAAAACTTGCGATCATTTCCAAAATCTTCTGTATCATTGGTGAAATGTGTTTGCTAATCGTGTCCGAGAATCCTCGGCCAAGTTTCTCAATAACAGGTTGAATATGATTATTCCAACCTCCTACAAATAAACTGATAATGCTTGATATAGCTTTCGTTGATGATTCGATCGATGGTCTAATATAATTATCATACAAGCTACTAATTGAGTCGGACATATCATTGATTGCTTGTTCTGCGCTCTCAAAAACAGGAGCGATGGCAGATAGGGCATTTGAAAGTGCATTGGTGATACCAGGCATGTTATCCGTAACAATTCGCTCGATTCCTTGCATGAGGTCGCCACCAAATTTGAAGCCAATCTCTACAATGCTAGATTGAATTGCTAGAATGGCTGACACAATTGAACTTCCAATACGAATGGCTCCATCGGATGTGATTACATCATAGAAGCCGTTTGCGAACGCCTGAGCGATGTTTCCAGCCGAAGCAAACATATTGCCCGTATTCTCAAACTGAGCTACCAGCGAACGGATAATACGCTCTTTTTGACGTTCTAGACCATTCGCTATACTTTCAGCAAGAAATACACCAATACCAACTCCAATTGTGCCGATAGAGCCCACTATCTGCCCTAATGCATAAGCGATTTTCTCGGTCATGACATTAAAAGCATTGACTACTCGTGGATCAGTTCCAATTTCTTCAAGTGTCTTCTTAATTCGACCTAGAGCATTCTTGATGCGTTCTAGACCCTCGGCTCTGAATGCGGCATTAAAACCTTTTTTGAAGAGATCAAATAGACCTTTCAACTTGTCTCCAAGGCCATCAAAGATACTCTTGAATTGGTTGTCCATGTCGGTTAAGGCTACTTCCGGCAAGATGTCCTTGAAAGGTCCACCGCCTCCCTTTCCTTTACCGCCTTTGCCTTTACCACCACCCCCACCAGAACCGCCAGATCCTCCGTCGTCTGGATCGTCTTTCTTGTTCAAAAGGTTGATTTCATCAAATCCCATCAGACCAAGCAATTCTTTGACTGCTTTTTTAGCATTTTTGGCAGAGTCTCCGAGATTATCAGCTAGACCACCAGACGCATCGTCTGCGTCGCCCATGGCATCAGCGAGGTCTCCTGCTCCGCCTGCAGCATCTTTCATGGCATTGCCCATGTCTCCGACTGCTCCACCGACACCGTCTTTCACGGTCGCTTTCTTGTTGAACATCAAAGCGATAAACTCAGCAAGTTTAGCGGTCACATTCTTCAAAATCATAGCAAACGAGTTCAAGACTGGCATGATAGCGTTGATAATCGGTAAGAATGCGTTACCGATGTTGAGAGCTGAGTCTTTCAGCAAAGACTTGAACAAGCTGATACTACCATTTACAGAATTTGACAGTGTATCTCCGTATTTAGCAGTTGCCTGCTCCAAAATCGCCATAAGACGGATTTGTTGTTGGGTTTGATAGTCCAATTGTTGCCAGCTCTGTCCGTTCGCAAAACGCTTGAACGCCTCAGTGGACTCAATCATAGCTACTCCAACGTTGATTCCTAGGTCCTCAATTGCTTCGGTATTTCCAAGCAAACCAGAGCGAATACGCTCCATAGCGTCGGTAATGCTACGCCCTGAACCTTCAGCTACAACTGCAGATGTCTGAAGCATCTTAGCAGTATATGCGCTAAGTTTGTTTGAGTCTTTGATAAAGCCAGAAAATAAGTTTGAGTAGACCGCCCCATATTTCGTTGCTTCACCAACGCCCATATTCATAGCGTTTGCGTTATCGTTAACCCATTTTAAGAATGTCTGTGAGCTCTCGCCCATCTGACGCTTGATTTGGTTAATCGATGCTGTAACTTCAAGTGCCATCTGCGTAGAGTACATGCCGACATCTAACAATTTCTTGCCAAGATATGCAAAGCCAGCGAATTTAGCTAGCTTACCAAAGACACCTAGCATTGAGCCAGACTGTGCCTTGATTTTGTTGGTTGAGGCTTGAACTTTGCTAGAAGCATCCTTGACCTTGTTCTCGACTTCTTTCATCTTGTTTTTGAAAGGTGCAATTTCAGCATCAATCATAACCTTGAGCTCATCAAGAGTAACTCCCATCTATTCTCCTTTCATCTTCATTCTTCGGTTGTGGCTCTCGGCAAACATGCGCATGCGTTCCTGATGCAATTTCAGCTCTTGTGCCAATCTCGCTTGTTCGACCTGCTCTCGCTCTTTCTCAAAAAGTTCAGGAGCGTAATCCCACACTTCAAGCGGTTTAGCATCTTTTGAAAGCAACAAGGATACGTTATTTGCTATCATCTGCGAAAGCCTGTAAGATTCAACTATTTTTTCTTTCTGTTTTTGAATCGTGACACGATTGTAGCTTTCAATCATGTCTCTGATTTCAAGTACCGTCAAATCCCAAAAATCGAGAGGCTTGCCCCCAATATCTAAAAACATTGGGTATAACCTCTCGACCATTTCTTTTACTGAATTGACAGTAGTCTCTTCTAATCGACTACTTCCATTTTTGCTTTTGATCTCTTGGGAGTTTTCTTGCTTGTCTTCTCCCGTGGCATAAAACCCGATACTTGAAGCATCGGCAAGATAACGTCTGCCATGAATGCTGCCTGATCTCCACCATTATCAACATAATCGTCATATAGATCAGATACATCTTCGAATGAAATTCCGTGTTCATATTTTTGAAGTGCTCCATGAGTTAAGAGCAGCATTACCTTCAAAGGTGGCAATGTGAAAGATTCGCCTTCTGCAGGCATAAACACCTTAAGCAAATTCATTCCGATTTTTTCTTCGACTTTCGTCGCTTGCAAGGATGTGAGACGGAGCTTTAACTCCTTATCCTCACTGACTTTCCAAGTTGCGTATGGTAGAGCCATCTATTAACCTCCAATTCCATCAACGAATGTCAATTCAGACTGCAAGGCAATCTTGAGCGTGAATTCAATAACAGAGTTCACTCCGCCACCACCAAGCTTAACGGACACTTGACCTTCAAAAGTAACCTTGGTATTGTCTGGGTAGGTTTGTTCAAAGTAGAGTTTCTCCTTATCCTCTGCTGCCTTGCGCAAGACACGGTAAGGTGAAGTGGTAGTTGTGTTATCATAAGCGAATTTATACTCAAGTTCTCCAGCATCACCAACACCAAATTCGTATTTCTTAACCTTGTCTGCAAGAGTCGTATTCTCGACTTTTTCAGGTTCAATACCAAATTCAGGTACTTCTTTCAAACCTACAAGATTTTGATAATCGCCTTTAGTTTTACTAAAAGCAAGCTTAATTCCGTTTGCTAACATTTAATTCTCCATTCTGTATTGATAAACCAGTTGCGAGTCTAGGTCAACGATTCCCTCGAATCGCATCAACTTATGACGCAAGTGTGATGGATCCGGCACATCTTGACAGTCAGTTCTTCGCAATCCTAACGATGCAAAAATCTTGTCGATTTCAACTGCTAGACTGCTTGTACTGTCTTTATCGAATATATCAACTTTGTAGCGGATATTCGACTTGCGCTCCTTCTCGTCATACCATTCACCTGGTTTGTTTTGTTCTTCTAAAAAAATGACGACTGGGAAGTTCTCCCAATCGTCCGGATAAGTATCGGTCACATTATCTGCGACCTTTTGCAATTCTTTATAAATTACGGGTTTAATATTGATCATTATATCTGTTCTCTAATCTTTCTACTAACGTATTTTGAAATGTTATTTGATACACGTTCCTGGTTGTCCTTTAAAGCAGGATACAAGTAAGGTTGAGCTGGTTGACCATACATCTTGTAAAACTCGCCTCTTTTTGCGAAGTGGTAAGGTCCTACGTTGATTTGGTCTTCATGCACATACCATGGACTAGAGCGATAAGACACACTCACTTCAGGCGATATACCCGAATGATTTGCTAGTCCTTTTGGACCTGTTCCGAGCTCGACATAGGCGCCGTGGTCAGAGTTTGTAAAAATCTCGCTTGATATCTTATTGCCGTTTATTTTCAATCGGACTCTGATGCTATTTCTCAACTCACCCTCATTTGCTGGTGCTCTGAGTTTAGCATCTGCTTGTACAACTGTTTTAGCAGCATGCAAGACCGCTTGTCCTACTATCTCGTTGCTCTTTGCACCGTATAACTTACGACATTTAGCGATTAGGCTATCTGCTCCGATTAAACCTGACACGTTCCAACTCCAAAACTTGATGATGACTGTATACTTTCTTCGAGATAACCCGATGCGTGACATCTGTCTTGCTATCAATACAAATACCATCTTTGACGTTGATATCTGCATCATTGCTCGCATTCGCATTCAAGATATCGTTGATACGGTCGCCGTAAATCTCTGATTGTAGCTTACTACTAGCTGGCCACAACTCAAGTCGCACTTCTTCAACCTCGTCCGCATATCCCTCTTTAGCGACTCCCTCATTTGTCACGGATTTCTTGAAACGCTTGAGGTTATATGGTTTCAGTCTATTCTTTTTCAAAAACATGACCTGCCACCCTCGCTAAGCGATGCATCCGAATACGCTGTAAAAGGCCCATAGACAAGCCAGATTCTCCGTAGGTAACAGAGATACCACCCTCGCTCCTAGATTGCTCTCCCTCACTTCCTGAACGATTGTAGAGCTCGATTACAAGCTCAGGTAGTAACCTTTCTAAAGCTGGGGTCAGCTTTTCTCGGTTCGTCTCAGATAAAATGATATTTTCAGCCCTTAAAAGTAAAGACGAGAGGACTGTTTCGTCACTCTCGCCCGTCAATTTTTTTAGTTTTTCAAGTTCCATAAGACCTCCTAATCTAAAGGAGTCGTCTCGTCTCCTTGTGTTTCGGTTTCTTCTTCGTCAATGATTTCAACCACATCTGCAATATCAACCGAGAACCCTTCCTTGAGATTATGCGACAGTTCGTCAAAACGTTCTTCTGTCATCTCAAAGATTTCGTTCTCTTGTCGAACCACATTAGCTTGCCAATCATTGAACGCTTGCTTGACTCTGACTTTCATAGGTCAGACCTTATTTCTTGATTTCTGCAAGCACGACTTTAGAATCGTCTGAAACAGCTACTGTGTAGAATTCGTCGATTGAGATTTCAGTAGAGCGTTTCAATGATTTACGGTCTACTTCGACGTTTGGATCACGTTTGAGATAGACTGTTAATGCTGCAGTGTCTTTTTCAGTTTCGTCATCATGAGTAAGTTTGATGATAGGGCAAGTGTAGAATGCGCTAGTTGTATCGAGAGTAACCTTTTTAGTAGGAACGATGCGAGTGTTTGCAATTGTACCGATCTCACCAGTCATAACAACTTGGTTCGGATATTTATCAGCTGAAATGAAATTAGGATCTTTACGAAGAGTTGTAACTTGTTTCGGATTGACAAACATTACTTTTTCAGTATTGACTTCTTCTTCAAACAAATCAATAGCATCTACAATTACATCATAGCTGATTGCTTTTGTTTTAGAGTCATGCTTGCGAGTGTTTGTTTTCAGAAGAGCATCCATTGCATCGTTATCGATTTTAGATGCGATAGAAAGTGCGAGTTGATTTTCTGCGTTTCCTACTGGGTCACCATAGCCAGAGAGAACGGCTTCGTCTGTCAATTCAACAGCTTTCATAGCCTTCTTGATTGTAGCCGTCTTAGTAGATGTGCCAAGGACTACAACACCAGCTTCTACACCTTCGTTTACGTCTTCAGCATCACCAATATAAGTGTAAGATGGTACAGTGATTGTGTTTCCTGGCACGCCTTCAAGTGTACGGTCGATTGCTGCAAATGGGATTACTTGCAATTTCTTTGGTAGTTTAGCTGCAATCATATCTCCCATTACTTCAGGATTTACTAGATTTGCAATTTTAGTTTGTGTCATGTTTTAAATTCCCCTTTTTTAATTAATTCAAAAACGAGTTATACAATTCAGGATTTGACTGTTTCAATGCAGCCTTCTCTGAATGACTCATTTGGAAAAATTGAGCTCTTGAGAGCCCTGTTGATTGTTGTGGCGCAGTCTTGATAGGTGCGCTACCTTTCATTCGGTCAGATACACCTTTCTGAACTGCATCCTCCCAAGTTTTCTGAATGCTTGCGACTGATTCAGTCACGGCTTCAGCGTTTGACAAATCAACCACGGACACTAATTCAACTGGTAAGCCACGTTCGCTTAACATTGCTTTAGCTTCTGCGGTCAATTCTTTGCGAGCAATCGCTTGTTCACGCTGATCTAACTGATATTTCTGTTTCTCGTCAGCGTTCATCTTGGCAAGCTTCTTCGCTTCGTTTTCTTTGGCTTCTTGCTCTGCTTCCCATTTAGAGCGCTCGGCAGATAGCATCTTGCCGATTTCGGCACGAGTGAAAGTTCGTTCGTGCTTTTCTTCCTGCACTGTATCAACATTTCCTTGAGTGTCGACAGTCTCAGTTGATTCAGTAGATACAGTTGCATTGATTTCTTCTGACATAATTGTCCTCCAGCGATTACGTCGCCACTCGATAATCTCGCTTTACGTCCGGCGACGGAACAGTACAGCTTTTAACGTCATCGGTACAGCCTGGACAATAGAAAAACCGCATCAAATCTGACACGGTTTATAGCAATTTACAGTATTTTATAGCAGTCTATTCCTGCCAGTCAAGATGTCGGATCACCTACTTTCTGTTTTTGAACTCTTTGTTTAAGTTTTTAATAAACAAAAAGATAAAAGATATTAGCAGCAGGAATACCAACCACCCAAAAGCAATCAGTATCCATTCCCAAATAAACATGTTTTTTACTCCTTTCTAAATTACAATCAATCAACTTCATACGATAACGAAGAAATGTCGGTTAATATTTTAGGTAGTAACTCAATCGCACTGAACGTATCCGCCCCATAAATTTTTAACTCTAATTTCACTGTCGCTGATTCAATTTCGCCTGTTCCTAAAAATTCTACGTTTTCAATCCTTTCTGAGCATGAAAAAAGCACTTAGATTTCTCTAGGTGCTTTCTTTTTTTGTCAATTCGATTATTTCTTTTAAACTTGGCTTCGTTTTTCGTATCCTGTCCCACGCTCTCATTTTTAAAAAAGTCGGTAAATAGATACCGTTTATTTTTGGCATTTCGTTAAAAAGATTGTACTTCTCTCGAATCTCATCTTTATGGATTTCTACAAATTTACTATGGGGCAGACAATAAAAGATACCCTCGCCAAAAAAACTCAAATCCTCATCAGATATTTCAATAAGTTCTTCAGGTTCTACAAAAATAACTCGATTAACTCTATCTTCAGGTCGATAAAAGGCTTTTTCAATAAACAATTTATCAAGTCCCATCTTCTAACACCTCCAAACCATAAATTATCATCCCATTTTCATCTTCCATTTTTGAGATGATATTATACTTCAAATTTGGTTTCATTAAATATTCTTTTTCAAGATTAAAATCTGCTAACTCAGCTATATACGCTCCTGTTTTTTGACCTTTTCTAACAGTAACTTCAAATAAAATATCCGCACCTTCGCCATCTATCGCAAATTCTTTTGCATAGTTCTTGTCTAAACTAAATGAAGTGAAAGTTTTGTCCAGTCTAATAGATTGACCAACTTCAAAGTCCAAATACCCTAGATCTTGTCCGAGTGCAGAGATAGAGCCACTTCCACGATACGCCTTAAAACTTTCTTCGGACACAAATTTTGAAATAGCTTTCTCTAAGATTGGAATATTCGACTCAGTATCTTTTACGATGTCTAAAGCAAAAGGTAGGTCTTCTATACTTCCGTCATTTTCAAACCAGAACTTTTCACGTATTTTTAAGGCTTCATCAAGTCCATAACGTTTTATATTATTGAAATTATGATAATTTTCTGTTGTATAAGAATAAATAACGCTTCTTTCATCATCTGTAAGTTCATTATACCACTTTTGATATGACTTTTGTTTCTTAAAGAAGTCATCTATTTCATTTGGTTTATCAGCGACAAAAACCTTGTCATTCACTTCTGGCTTAGATTCCTTAACAACTTCCTTACCATCAACATACTTGCTATACCACTCTTTATAAGTCATATCAGCAGGCACGTACTCGACCTTTCCTGTTTCAGGATTTCTAGCCCTACGTTCTAACTTGCTGTAGTCAATATCATCATCGTGTGCAATAGTCGTAGACCGACACCACGGATGTAAAGGTGGATAGTTCACACCAGGAACAGCCTTGTCCGTATCGTAGACCTTGTTATCATGTTCTTGGCAAATCTCAGACGTCCGCCTGTCCAAAACTGCTACGAATTTATACTTTGTAATCTCAGCATCTTCATAGCTAAGTAGTTCCATTTGGTTATGGAAGAACGCTGACTCGGTCCGAATCAAGCGCCTAGCTTTGTTCTGTCCAACCTCAAAACGTTCAGCGATTGCTTGAGATGTATCTCTTACGCTTCGGCCAGTCATGAGACTTACTAAAAGCTCGTCTTTCACACTTGAAGCGAGCGCCCCAGTATTTGACCATATCCTATCTGAATAGGCTTCTCCTGTCCACTTTAGACCTTGTAGACGTTTGATTTCTGTTTCAGGTAAGTCGGAGAAACTATAAGCGAGCCCTGTCTGTTGTTGTAGGTCGAAGGTAGCCCTATAGTAGCTATCCTTCATCAAGTCGCTATAAAATGAATCTGAGCCTTTCTTCTCAGAATGATAGATAGACTCACGCATCAAATCTAAGTCAGCACTTAACCGTTCAAGTCGCTTCATGCGATAAGCATAAGCTGGACTGTCCAAATCAGCAAGCAATCGTTGAATATTTGGATCATTTGGTCTAGCTTCAAGAACCTTGCGAAGTTCATTCAGGTCCTTTTGGCCCTTCACGTTCTTTAAGACATGACGAGCATCACGTTCGCTCAAACCATAATCGCGTTGAAACTTGTCAAAGATTTTGTTGATTTGCTTGTCTAAATAAGCTTTTGACTCTTTGTAGACTTTATCAAACTTGTCAGCTTGCTTCTCAGCTTTGTCCATCTGCTCATAGATGAGATTAGCCTTCCTCTGGGTCCAGTAGTCCTTGTTGTTCATCTGTCACCTCTTCGTCTGGCTTCGTGTTTACCTGGTTAAAGAATGGCACACGCTCCATATTCTTTTCTTTCTCTTCCTCGAGATCTTCCAATTCAGCGTCAGGATCTTCAACGAATGGCAAGAGTGAAATGAGTTGTCGAAGGGATACTTTACCTTCAAGATTATTGATAATCTGCGATAATTCAAGCAAGTTCTTAGGCAATCCACGGCTAAATTGAGGCACGATTGAATGTGCTTCAAGCGCAATCTGCTGCATGCCCAAATAATGAGCGAAGATAGCAATCCGTTGTCTAAGACCTCGCTTGTAGTTCGCTTCCTTGGTCTTAGTAATCATCTCAAGACCTAGCAGCTTGAATTCCATGGCTACCCCAGAACTATTGCCTGCGAAATTCTCGTCTGTCAGATTCGGCACATGGCTGAATGTGTAGATGTCTTCCTTCAGAGCTTTACGCAAAATTTCAGTAGCATTCTCATCAAGTGCATTTTTTAAGAAGTCAGCCTTGGCATCTATTGGTAATTCCAAAAGACCTTCTTCAACAAGGATTTTCATCGCTTTTCTAGCATCTTCCAGGCTGTCGGCCAATTGCGCACCGTACAATACGAGAATAGACTCGACTGCTTGTTCTTTGTCGTTTACACGGTTACCCATCAACGAATTGTAAGCATCAATCAAGCTAATCTGTTGCTCGTAATCACCAATCGAAAAGTTATTATTTCGGTATTCGATAATCGGAACCTGACCAAGATTATGCGGTTCTACTTGTTCATTCTGTGTTGTTCCTGTGCTTGAATCCCGCAACACAATGTGATAGTGTAAGTTTTGAGTAAAGACTTCCGCTTGATACTTAGTCGCATCCTTCGTATCATCCTTGATTT
>ERZ772962.1613-NODE-1613-length-12036-cov-5.473583_pt1 | contig 12036 bp, 11 predicted proteins | sample MGYA00580676_ERZ772962 | MGnify/ENA primary metagenome ERZ772962 (study PRJEB29015, sample SAMEA2738049) | human oral metagenome | biome: human oral; feature: human-associated habitat; material: saliva | place: China | collected 2230 ...
GTCGTCCAGTCCGTCCGCAGCATCGCCAGGGGCTTCAGGAGCATCGCCTACTTCAAGACGATGATCTTCCTCCGGCTGGGCCGTTTGGACTTCACAGCCCAGAAGAAGCTGGCATGCGCTACCCACTAGAAACAGCGAAGAGCCCCGAATCTCCCCTCCTACAATGCAGCCAAGGGCGGCGTCAACCTTATGACCCAGTCTGCCGCGCTCGCGCTTGCCAAGTACAATATCCGCGTCAACACCGTGAATCCCGGCTACATCGAGACCGGCATGGTGAACGAGGACGTAATGGGCAAGGAGGCCATCGACCACCTCGTCTCGCTCCATCCGCTGGGACGCCTCGGACGTCCGGAAGAGATTGCACATGGTATCGTCTTCCTCGTCGAGAACGAATTCACGACCGGCATCCACCTCTACATCGATGGCGGCTATACAGCACAGTAGAAAGCGCGACATCCATCCTTTCGGGCGGGCAGCAGAAATGCTGTCCACCCTTTTCTGTAAGCTGCCTGTCATCCTCCGACACTCTCGCCGAAAAGTGTCTGACTCTGAGCAATGAACCGCTGCTTCTCAGGAAGAATCCCTCTATACGCAACCAAAGAAGGGATGGCATATGCTTCTGCCCAAGACCTACCTCGTCCGCATGAAGGAACAGGAACGCTACCGCTGGTGGAAGCCGATCGTCTGCTTCCTTCTGGCTGGCCTCCTCTTCGTGGTGTTCATGGCAATAGCGATGTTCGCGCTCGGGACCTCGGGCGTGCTCTCCCCCTTCGAGGTGCTCATCCAGGATGCGGACAGCATCACCACAGACGAGCTCATGGAAGAGGCCATGGACCTCATGACAGGAAGCGGTCTGGGCATCGCCCCTCTCTTGGGCTCCATCATCCTGCTTCTGCCTGCTCTCTGGATTGCAATGAAGGCGACACGCCTCGGCGGCCTCAGGACCCTGAGCTCAGTGGAGGGGCATCTCCGCTGGAAGAGGATCGGACGGCTGATCCTGCCCGTGCTCCTCGTCTTTGCGCTAGGCAATGCTGCAGAGCTTGCGATAGCCTCGGTCCTCTCAAGCGAGATTCCCGCCTTCTCGCTTCCCAGCCTCTCCTACCTCCTCACGATCTTGATCCTCGTGCCGGTGCAGTCGGCAACGGAGGAATATGCCTTCCGCGGCTTTCTCATGCAGACCTTCGGCAGCTGGATCCCCATAGCCGTGATACCGCTTGTGCTCCAGACCGTCATATTCATGGGGTCGCACACCTACAACATCTGGGGACTTCTCTCCATCCTGGTCTTCGGCCTCATCGCAGGAGTACTGGCCCTCAAGACAGGAGGCCTCGAAGCCTCCATCGTCTTCCATGCCACGAACAACATCTGTGCCTTCCTCATCTCGGCAGCGGTCGGTGCCAATGCGATGGTAGCTGAGGCAACCATCCTCGATATGACGATTTCGATCGCCCTTGACCTCGCCGTCTTCCTGGTTATCCTCCATGTCGCAAAGAAGCAGGGCTGGCTCGTCGATGGGACAGAAGAAGAGCATGTGCCTTCAGCACCGCGACACATGAAGAGCTAGAAACTGCATATATCTTATTATTCATGGGTAATATATGCTTGTAATAAGCTTATCAAGCTTAAGATAGGATGGCAATGAAAGAAGATTATGAATTTGAATGGGATAGTGAGAAGGCAAAGACGAATTCCCACAAACATGGCATCAGTTTCCCAGAAGCTGAAACTATCTGGGATGATCCACAAGCTCTTGAAGTCCACCTTGTCTCCGATCCCGAAGACCGATGGGCCATTATCGGACGAACCGCGAAAGACTGTTATCTGACCGCTATCTTCACATGGCGCGATAGCAGAATCCGAATCATTTCAGCGCGCAAATCGACCAAAAAGGAGATAGATAGCTATGAAAAGTATCAGTAACGATGAACTTGAACAGCGCTTCGACGCTGGTGAAGACATAACTCCATACATGGATTTCTCAACTGCAAGGCACCCCAATAAAGAACGTGCAGCACGCCGCATCAGCATGGATATACCAGAAGATATGGTACGCGGCCTTGATCATGCAGCTGCTCGCATGGGCGTAAACAGACAGGCGGTAATCAAGGTATGGCTCTCCGAGCGTCTTGATGAAGAAGCGGACCGCGAAGACAGACGCTACAGGAACGCACCAGCATAATAGCTGCAGCAATACGATATTGCTCTCTCTTGATTGTGTTCGACCTCGCCGTCTTCTTCGTTATCCTCCGTATCACGAAGAAGCAGGGCTGGCTCGTCGGTGGAACAGAAGAAGAGCATGCGCCTTCTTCACCGCAGCACATGAAGCACGAATAGCCTGTCCCGGCACAGAGACAAAGAGGAGGCCTCCCGCATCTGAACTGCCTCCCATTTCCTATGTCCAGGAAATGGGAGGCAGTTCACAAAGGCAGAAGCATCCTTCCTTATCGTGAAGCGGCGCTTCTGCCCCTTAAGGACACGCTACTAGGGGATAGAGAAGAACTCCTGTATGCTCAATGTCTTTCTCGCCCTTGCAAACCTTGCCATGTGTATCTCTGCCGGCAGGCTGCACCTCCCGGCTCTCAGCGTCGCTTGATCCGTCTTGGAGCCTTCTTGCGGTGCATGGGGCAGGACAGATGTAAGGATAGCGGCTCCTGCACGTGCTGGATGAGCATCCTTCCCTGCCTTTCCCGCATTCCGGCCTAGAAAAGTCGTGTGGTCGGTCCCCTCTGACACGTTATGGGGCATTAATCATCGTTTCCCTAGATACTGTCGTCGCTTGCGGCAAGGTCTGAGTACTGCATCGCGATGCAGCCCTGATATCCCCTTCGAAGACCAGTGCTCGTTCCGCATGAGCCTCACGGACCAGAAAGCGCCTATGCGGATTGTCCATGAGATTCAGAGGCCTGCAGCGCAGCCACCTTACGTCCGCACGCCTCTGTGTGCTCGATGCGCGGTAGCGCCTTCCCACCCAGTGCACCTGATCTTGTGGGATATGGTCGACTTGTCCCGTCCGAGCTCCCTCGTATCTGGCTGACCCCCTCATAGCCCTTCCAGCAAACCATGATGTCCTTGCGCTTCTCGATGCTAAGATGGCTGTAGCCGTCCATGGTGCCTGCAATGGATGCATGTCTTTGCAGGCACCATCGTAGGTCGTACCTGGACAGCTACCTTGTATTTCCCTGTTGCACTCGGAGTATAGATTCGCCAATGTTTCGTCACCGATATTTATGTTGACAAAGATAATGCGAGGTAATATAAAGTCATATAACGTAATATAACAATAAGGAGGTATAGACAGGATGAAGCAGGAACACATGCAGCAGATAGCGGCAGCTCGTCAGGCGATCGAAGGCCGCATGAAGGAGGGGAAGATATCGCGCATCTATTTCGTGGCATGTGGCGGTTCACAGGCAGTCATGATGTCAGCTCAGTACATGTTTGACCGTGAGTTGAATATCCCGTCTGCTACCTACACATCCAATGAGTTTAACTACGGTACGCCGAAGGCATTTGACGCAAGCTCGATCGTTATCACAATCTCGCATTCTGGGACGACACCGGAAACCGTTGCAGCAGCTCAACGTGCTACCGATAGCGGTGCACTTTCGATTGCATTCAGCAATGTTGTCAATTCTCCGCTTTGGAGAGCTGCAGGATATCCTATCCATTATGATCACGGCGAGGAAGCTGACGAGGTCGACAAGGGAGGAACCGTCGAGCTCAGGGCATGGTTCGAATTCCTGAAAGCGCTGGATCCGCAGAATGTTGCCCGTTGGCAGGCCGCTTCAGATGCAGTCGAGAGCCTTCCTGACCTCAAGGCGAAAGCTGCAGAACTGTATCGTACCAAGTGCACAGAATATGCAGACAGAACAAAGCGCGAGAAGCTTATCTATACCATGGGCTCTGGCGCAAACTACGGTGAGATGTATTCGCTTGCTATCTGCTGGCTCATGGAGATGCAATGGGTCAATTCTAACTGCATTCATTCGGGAGAGTATTTCCATGGTCCCTTTGAAGTGACGGACTTTGATGTCCCCTTTATTATTTCAGTCGGAAATGGCGCTACTCGCCATCTTGATGAACGTGCACTGGCTTTTGCCAGCGAGTTCTCCAAGGAACTCCTTGTGATTGACGAGCGGGACTTCGACTATTCTGGTGTGCCCGAAAATGTGCAGGAATACTTTGCGCCTGAGCTGCTTGGCGCTGTCATCCGCGTGTTTGTTGAAGCTCATGCACATGACACTGGACATTCGCTTTCTGTCCGTCGCTATATGTGGCAGATGGAGTACTAGAGCATACTATACAGCATGAGAGTGCGCAAAGGAGGGAGGGAATTGCGATGAAGCTTATATCGGTTGGCGACTGTGTCTGCGATTGCTACCTGGATGATGGAATCTACTATCCAGGTGGTCAGGCAGTCAATATTGCCGTCGACGCACGTCGCTCCGGTGCGGAGGCTTCAGAGTTCATTGGAATCTTCGGCAATGATGACGCTGCGCGCCATATTGAGTCTTCCTTGATGGAGGAAGGAGTTTCCACCGGGCGCTGCCGGAGAGCCATAGGCGCTACTGCCATGCCTGGAGTTCGCATTATTGATGGCGACAGAGTGTTCTTCAGAGGAAAGCGAGATACCATTGCCCATCTGATGCGCATGAGGATTTCGCAGGAAGATCTGGACCGTATTGCAAGGTTCGATGTCTGCCACGCTACCAATGAAGCGGGGATTGACGATGAGCTCGCCCGTATCCACGGTGTCACTTCTCTTTCATATGACTTTTCAACCGAGTACGAGCGCTCGATGCTGGAGAGGCTCTGCTCCACGGTTGACATCGCCTTCTTCTCTGGTGCAAGCCTGCGTGAAGAGGAGTGCGAAGAGCTCGCAAGAACGGCGGAAGGCTTCGGATGTACTGTTGTGATCGTGACACGTGGAGCTGAAGGCAGCATTTGCCTTGCAAAAGACGGTATGCATCATCAGGGCATTGTGAGCTGCGATGCAATCGATGCGATGGGTGCTGGAGATTCCTTTGCTGCGGCATTCCTTGTTCGCTATTTCGAGACGCATGATGTCGATAGGGCACTTGCATTTGCAGCCGAAAGAGCGGCCCTGACCTGTACTTACCACGGAGCCTTCGGCCATCCTCACCCTTGCAATTAACTGTTATTCAATAAATTGCCCAACTGGGTAGGCGGAGTCTTTCTGCCTGTTTTTGATAGCTATTTTTATTGCTCTGACCAAATGATCGTTAGGCTCGTTGGCAGATTGGAGTACAAGATGAACTTCAAGTATGGTATACCCACTATGAGTAGGCGTGACTTCCTGAAGGTAGGCTCTACTGCCGGTCTTGTGTTTCTGGGCGCGGGACTTGCTGGATGTGGTGGCGGTACAAAATCGGGAGCCTCTGCGAACATATCAGCTCAAAAGACGGTGAATATTGCCGTATCAAGTGCTGTCATGGCGCTCGATCCTATTGTTGCAGGAGATTCCGTCTCGATGGGCTTAATCTCGAACTGCTGTGAGGGGCTCTTCGTCAAGGATATCGACAATCAGTCGGTAAATGGCCTCTGCGACATGTATGAAGTGTCGGATGACCAGATGACGTATACATTCCACATTCGCGATGGTGTGAAATGGAGCAATGGCGATCCTGTCACTGCAGCTGATTTCGTCTATGCCTGGCAGCGCAATGCCAAGGCGGAGAATGGTGCTGCTGACTTCCAGTACCAGATTGAAATGGCGGCCATCAAGGACTACAGTGACGTCCTTGAAGGCACAAAGGATGTGAGCGAGCTTGGCGTAGAGGCCAAGGATGGCAGCACCATCGTCATGACCCTTGAACACCCTGTGCCTTTCCTGCTTGACCTGCTTGCATTTACGCCTTGGGCTCCGGTCCAGCAGAAATTCCGCGAGGACAAGGGAAGCAGCTTTGCGCTTACGAAAGATGACATGCTGTGCTGCGGCGCTTATACGTTGACACAATACGATGTTTCTGGTAATACCATTACGCTTACAAAGAATCCTGATTATTGGGATGCCGTGAACGTCGATGTCGATGTCATCAATCTGCAGGTCATCTCGGATACCCAGCAGGCAGTCATGGCATTTGAAAATGGCACGGTAGACTATGTGCAGCTGACGGGAGACCTTGTCAACCAGTACAAGGATACTGATGGATTTGCAAAAGAAGCAGGCAACTTCAACTACTACCTGATGATCAATACGACGCTTCCGGGTCTCAGCAACCTCAATTTCCGCAAGGCAATTGCATATGCCCTGAATCGTGAGGATATCTGCAACAACGTCTTGAAGGACGGATCCACTCCGGTCAATCAGATGTGCATGGTGGGGCTCTTTGCCAAGGAAGATGGTACAGACTTCGCAGCGGCAAGCCCGCAGCTCTATACATACGACGTGGAAAAGGCACAAGAAACCTGGAAGCAGGCGCAGCAGGAGACTGATGTGAGGGAATTCACGATTCTTTACGATCAGGAGAAGGACTTCGCTCAGACAACCTGCGCCTATATACAGGACACTCTGCAGAAGACATTGGATGGTTTGACCATTAACCTGGAATCCACGCCGAAGAAGAATAGGATTGCCCGAGAGGGAACGCATGATATTGAGGTTTGCTTCCACGCCTGGGGTCCTGACTACGCCGATCCTACAGCAATTCTTGCCATGTATGAATCTGATCATCCTTCCAACTATTCGTGCTGGAAGAACGACGAGTTTGACAGCGCCTATGAGAAGGCCAACACGACTGATGCTGGCAATGCCGATGCGCGCTGGGATGAGCTTATGCGTTGCAATGAGATCTGCACCGAGCAGGCGGTCTGCATCCCTATCTATCAGACAGGGGCTGCAACCATTACGCGCAGCGGCATCGAAGGAGTGACGCAGCATATCACTGGCATTCCTTGCTACTACAAGTTCGTGACTTCGAAGTAGCAGTTTCACTCCAATAATCTGCCGGATCATGCTGGCGGGCAGAGCAGATTGATTGCTACTGCTCGCTAGCTATTGCAGAGGGGCATTGCGGTTTGCCAGGAGCGTTGAGCATCTCGGCATAAATGCAAGGAGGGCTTCATGACAGCTAGAGCCATAAAACAGGAGAGAAAGTTTGTCAGGCGTAATGGCATGGGACGCTATATAGTGAAACGACTCAGCATAGCAGCGATTACGCTGTTCCTCATCCTTTTCATCCTGTTCTTGCTGCTGTCATTCATGCCAGGATCTCCATTCAACAACGAGGAGAAGCTGTCGTCCGATCAGATAGCCGCGCTTAAGGCGTATTATGGGCTTGATAAGCCTCTACTTGAACGGTTCTTCATCTATATCGCTAATATGTTACATGGCGATTTTGGTGTGTCCTATAACATCCAGATCAATATGCCTATTTCGGCAATGGTCGGGCCCAGAATCTGGACTTCCGTCTCCATTGGCCTCGAAGCCGGCATCTTGGGAGCGCTTGTTGGCCTGGTGCTCGGCGTTATTGCGGCACTGAAGCAGCACACTGGCTGGGATACAGCTGCAACTATCATTGCTGTTCTCGGTGTGAGCCTGCCGTCATTCGTCTTTGCGTTGGCGCTTTCTTATTTCCTTGGATTCAAGGCAAAGCTCTTTCCTCTGATCTTCGATTCAACGCATCCCTTCATCTCGTCAGTTCTGCCTGTGATCGCGCTTTCGATGTTCACTCTCGCCAGTGTCGAACGCTATACGCGTTCAGAAATGATAAGCATCATGGAATCGGATTTCATGCTGCTCGCTGAATCGAAGGGTCTTTCGAGGGGGAAGCTCATCTTGCATCATGCGCTGCGGAACACGCTTATCAGCGTGATAACGGTGCTTGTACCGCTGTTGGTGAGTCTTATGACAGGATCGCTAGTCATCGAGAAGATATTCTCGATTCCAGGATTGGGAAGCCTCTATATCACTGCAATCCAGTCGAACGACTACAATGTCGTCCTTGCAATCAGCTTCATCTATAGCGTGGTGTTCATTCTTGCCATGCTGCTGGTCGATGTCTTCTATGTGGTTATCGATCCACGCATCCGTATCACTGGAGAGGAATAGCGCATGGAAACCACTAATGACCTGTTCCGACTGAGCACAACATCTCATGAAGAGGCAGACAACCGCGAATATACAAACTACTCATTTGCGAGAGAGACCATCAATCGCTTTCTCGCAAATAAGGGTGCAACTGTCGCCGTTGTCATTATCTTTCTGATTATTTTGCTTGCTATCATATGCCCTATGCTGAGCCCCTATACCTATTACGATGTGGATTCCTCCCAGGCGAACCTGCCTCCACGTATCCCTGGTATTGAACAGCTTGGAATCTTTGATGGCACACGCAATGAAGTCGACTATTATGCTACTTGTGACGCTCAAGATGCCTACCACTATTTCGGTACAGATTCGCTGGGACGCGATATCTGGACCAGAGTCTGGTGCGGCACGCGCATTAGCTTGGCCATCGCATTGGTTGCTGTCATAGTCGATGTGGCAGTCGGAGTCGTCTATGGACTTGTGAGCGGATACTTTGGTGGCAAGGTCGATCTGGTCATGCAGCGAATCTGCGAGATTCTGAGCTCCATTCCGCAGCTTGTCATCGTCACTCTGATGATTGTGGTGCTTCAGCCTGGTCTCGGCAACATTGTTATAGCCCTCTTCATTACAGGATGGATAGACATGAGCCGCATTGTGCGTGCTCAGGTGCTCAAGCTCAGGAATCAGGAATTTGTGCTGGCTGCAATAACTTTGGGCGTGAAGCCGCATGACATCATCCTCAAGGAGATACTTCCCAATACGCTTGCGCAGATTGTAGTCACCTTCATGTTCAGCATCCCGAACGCAATCTTTCTTGAAGCCTTCCTTGCGTTTGTCGGTCTGGGCGTGCCAGCACCCACAGCTTCACTGGGCACGCTCATCAATGATGGCTACAAAGCAGCGACCATCTTCCCGTATCAGGTAGTCGCTCCTGTTGTAGTGCTTGCTGTGCTCATGCTCGGATTCAATCTGTTCGGCGATGGGCTTCGCGACGCTATCGATCCGGAAAGGTCGTGACAAGCATGGGAAATGCACGGCAGCAGGTTCTGAAAATGCGCGACCTCAAAGTGTCGTTCAAGACGGCAAATGGCATCGTGCATGCTGTCAGAGGTGTCAATCTCGATGTATACCGTGGCGAAACTGTCGCTATTGTTGGGGAATCGGGCTCAGGCAAAACAGTTACCGTCAAGCAGGTTATGGGCATCAGGTCGCATAACGAGATTGTTGAGTCTGGAACGATTGAGTTTATCTATACAGCAGACAATGGCAGCATTAAGACAGTCGATCTTATGAAGCTTTCAAACCGGGAGCTTACATCGCTCAAAGGCTGCCATATCGCTATGGTCTTCCAAGACCCGCTGACCTCTCTCGATCCAACTATGACCATCGAGCGGCAGCTGGCAGAAAGCATCGTAGGGCATACCGATCTGCATGGAGACAAGCTGCATGAACGCTGTGCGGAGCTTCTTTCTTTGGTCGGTATCACTGATGTGGAAGCACGCTTGAAGAGCTATCCCCATCAGCTGTCAGGTGGCATGCGTCAGCGTGTTGTCATTGCTGTCGCACTGTCCTGCAATCCAGATCTTCTTATCTGCGATGAGCCGACCACTGCCTTGGATGTGACCATCCAGGCACGCATACTCGAGTTAATACTGGAGCTCCAAAGAAAGCTCGATATCGCGGTCATCTTTATCACGCACAATCTGGGTGTTGTCGCAAAAGTGGCTGACTATGTGAATGTGATGTATGCAGGGAAAGTCATCGAAGCCGGAACAACTGAGGATGTCTTTTTCAATCCCCTGCATCCCTATACGTGGGGGCTGCTGTCCAGCATGCCGTCAGTTACTGCCAGCAGGGATGCGCGCCTCTACACCATCAAAGGCAATCCACCCAACCTTCTGAATGAGATTGTCGGAGATGCGTTTGCACCGCGCAATCCCTATGCACTCGATATCGATTTTGTTCAGGAACCACCTGCATTCAAGGTAAGCGATACGCATTGGGCGGCGACATGGCTTCTTGATCCAAGAGCGCCCAGAGTCGAGATGCCTGAACAGCTGAAGCAGCGTATTGCTACGATGCGCAAGGAAGGAGAGCAGTGATGTGCGAGACGAAGAATGATGGCACGAAGGCCCTCCTGTCCGTACGCGATTTGAAGCAGTATTTCGAGATTCCTGGTGGACACATCGTCAAAGCGGTCGACGGCATCTCGTTTGATATCTACCCAGGAGAGACCTTTGGGCTGGTAGGTGAGTCCGGTTCCGGAAAATCTACAACGGGTCGGGCAGTGATCCGGCTCGATGACATTACATCGGGATCTATCACGTTCGAGGGGATGGATATATCAGGCAGGCTGATGCCTGATGTGGAGCAAAAGCTCCGCACTGACATGTCGATGGTCTTTCAGGATCCCATGGCTTCGCTCAATCCCTATCACAAGGTCATCGATACCATAGCAACTGGATTGGATGCTCATTTTCCACATATGGATCTCAAAGAACGGGAGACGAAAGTCTTCGAGATGATGGATCGTGTCGGTCTTTCGCACTCGCAGGCAAACCGCTATCCTAGCCAGTTCTCAGGCGGACAACGACAGAGGGTCGGCCTTGCGAGAGCCCTCATTATGAACCCGAAGCTTCTCATTGCCGATGAAGCCATATCGGCACTTGATGTCTCGATCCAGGCTCAGGTCGTCAATCTCATGAGAGATATCCAGGAGGAGACGGGAACTGCCTATCTCTTCATTGCACACGACCTGTCTATGGTCCGCTACATTTCTCAGCATATTGCCGTCATGCATTTGGGCCATATCGTGGAGCAGGGGACCACTGATGAGATTTTCGGGAATCCTATCCACCCCTATACAAAGTCATTGATATCGGCAATCCCACGTCTCAATCCCATCACTGAGCGCATGAGAAAGCCTCTCTCATATGACAAGGATGACCTTGGTATAAAATATGAGGAGGGCTGCTATCATCTGGTGGCTACTGGACATGCTGTACTGGGTACAGATGATGAGCTTACTCAATGGGTGAATTGAAGTTCTTCTCTCACGGGAGGATATGTGAATAGCATCAGGCAGGGGCACGAGCAGGAAGCGAGATCTCATACCTTCGATTCCAATACCAATGGGCTTCTGTATCTCCAGCTTGAGACAGAGCTCAAGCAGGCAATTCTGGATGGAAAGTACGGCGTAGGAGAGCGCATACCCACAGAGCAGGAACTCTGCGATATGTTTGGCATGAGCCGCATCACGGTACGGCGGGCTGTGCAGGACCTTGTGGAAGAGGGCCTCTTAAACAAGGTCCGTGGCCGTGGCACGTTCGTTGCAGTGCCCAAGCATATACTCGGTGCACAGCCAGCACCTGAACGCGGCTTTGGCGATATGTCGAGCACCGGAAAACGAACTGTTCATAAGGTTCTTGAGAAAAGTGTCGAACATGCAGATACAGATTTGGGCAAGCTTCTTGGGATAGCTCCTGGAGCCGAGGTGTACTACATACGTCGTCTAATCCTCGAAGAGAACTTCCCGATGGCAATTGACAATCTCTTTGTTTCGGCGAAACGCTTCCCTGATCTTCCTGATCTCCTGCATGATGACACGTCGTTCTATGAACTTGTAGACGAGCACTATCAGTATAAGTTTGGGATGGAGAGTCTTACACTGGATGCCTCTACGGCGCGTGGAGACGAAGGAACTCTCTTAAGGTGTCCTGTCGGATCCCCCCTCTTCATTTTGCGCAAGAAGATGTACTGCGCCAATGGAGTCCCGATGCACTATTCGAAGAGCATCGTACGGGCGGACAGAATTTCATATCACTTCGAAGTCGATCGTGATGGACATGTTATCAACCAAGGAAAGGAGTTCTCTTTGACAGTTGGAGGATCAGCCGTATAGCTGTGCCTGACCTGTGTCAATATTTCGGATGGCAGATTGTCAAGCTGAGTGCAACATCTCCCTAAAGACCTCGTTGGCTGTCCTG
>ERZ772962.1615-NODE-1615-length-12021-cov-13.329016_pt1 | contig 12021 bp, 10 predicted proteins | sample MGYA00580676_ERZ772962 | MGnify/ENA primary metagenome ERZ772962 (study PRJEB29015, sample SAMEA2738049) | human oral metagenome | biome: human oral; feature: human-associated habitat; material: saliva | place: China | collected 2230 ...
AGTTGGTGAAATAAACCTAGAAACACGGCGGAATGCCGTGTTTTTTTGGTATAATTAAAAAATAATACTATATATTGGAGTGCTTAGTTTGATTATTTCATATTTAACTATACTATTGTTATTCATAGGTATGTCGGTTTATTTTTTATGTAAAAATCTTAGGATTTCTGATTTAGTTTTTTATTTCATTTTTTGTAATCTTGTAGTTAATTTTGTAAATAACGATATGTTAATTATGTGGTTTACCAAACTATTATGGCTTGTTATTATAATACCTTACTTATTGTTATTAGGAAGTATTTATAGTAAGGTTTTAACTTTCATGCAAAAGTCTTTAGCATGGTTTATCTATATCATTTTTTTATTAGAAGAATCTCTTTTTATTTCAAAATTTGAACTAGAATATAAAATTCTATTCTATTTTTTAACCATAATTTTATCATATAGATTATTACTTAGTGGGATATCATTTTTACTTTTAGGAATTCCTTATATCAAAGATGTGTTTGAGCTATTTTTAATTAGATTTAAAATTATTAAGCAGAATATTTTAATAGATAATTTGAATTTCTATACAAAAATTTTGGCTATAACAAGTTTTGTTTTTATGTATCTTATTATTAGACTTAATCCAGTAAATATTAAGTTTATAGACTCTGGCTCTAAAATTAATTTTTCAGATGGTCTATTTTCTACAATAAAGAATGTGACTCCTGTACTCTCTTTATATGGAATGTACTTTGGATTTCTTCAGTTTATAGCTAATACTGCTGAAAAAGATATTTATATGGGTGAAAATAAATTAAATTATATATTGAATCGCTCTTCCGCGTATCAGTTAAGCAAGTCAAAAATGTTTTATTTTTTTATTCTATCTTTTTGTTTAATCCCATTTTTGTCTGTTTTTCTTTATAGAAATACTCTGTTTACTCATTTACAAAAAGATCTAAATATTATCTGGCAGTTAGACTTTTTATTTTTATTATTATTATATCTTTTTTTAGTTATAACTATGATAAAAACAGTCAGTACAACTATTGAATTGAGAATTGGTAAAGGAAAGTGGATTGAATCTAAAATCCTTATTGATTATAAAATTTTTTATGAAAATTTATTTTGGAAATCTTATAGTTTAGACAAGCCATCTATGTTTTTTAGTAGTTTAAAAAAAGACATAGAGAAAATAATCGAGTATAGCGAAGTAGAACAATTGTTAAATGGAGTTTTTGATGAAGTATTTGAGGCGTTTAAATATAAGTCATATAATAATAGGTGGATTGATAGTAATATACCTAAGTTGCTAAGTTATTATCCAAAATATATTAATGAATTTACGACCTTTATGAAAAAATGTAATATAGATAAAAATATTTCATCAAAAAGTTGGTTCTATATATTTGAGTTACATCAGCAAATGTTGGAGTTGATAATAAAGTATAATAAGAGTGAGTTATTAAAAGTTGATGAATTTGTATACGATATTGAAAGTAATAGTTTCACAAAAATGTATAAATTGCTATTTGATACTTTAATTCTGAGAAGAGATGTTTTAAGTCTGTTGATTTCAGATTATTCTAATTTGGAAAGCAATAGCAACAATTATTTTTTGATATACAATACTCCTAATGATAGAGCTATATTTAAAATTAGAGAATATAAGTGCAAATCACTTCTTAAGCTCTATCTATCTGTAAATGATAATTCTATTGATATTGGTCATATAAATTACTTGAACAATGAGAATTTTAAAGAGTTTTATTCAAAAGTTGGTTTTGAATTTTTAAGTGATAAAGGTAGACTGCGAACATTTGATAAGAAAGATGTTTTAAATAAGATAATTTTAAGTATGAATAATGAGTACAGTCTTGCTTTTATGTTATATCAATTGTTATATACAGATTATACAGAATGGGATGATAACATTGAATTTTATGATGCTGAGATTAAAAAAATAATGAGATGTGATGAAGAACGGCAAAACTACCTTTTCAATCAAGCTAAAGAAAAAATTTTAAGCACAAATATCAGCCATCGTATTACAGATAAACTTTTAGATAATCTATGGACAAAACGAAAAGAAAAAATCACAGATTTTTATTGGTTTAATCAGTTTGGTAGAAGGCATCAAATGTCAGAACTTAAAATTATATATGTTCAATGGCTACTATCAGGTAAAGAATTTTCATTCTCAAGCCGATTTTATTTTATAAATGATTCATTCAGCATTAGTAAAGTAACAACAAAAATGAAGAAAAGTGAAAAAAGTATAAAAGTTTCCAGTAATAAGTTGCATTGGATACGTGTTAGAAATAAAGAGAAGATGGATAACTTCTGTAGAGAATATTTCCTTCTTACTGATAAATTAGATTCAATTTTCACTAATAAATTTTATTTGCTCGATCAAAATGAAGTACAATTATCAGTTGAATATCTTTTGAAGACAAATAAAGTTGACCTATCAAATGTAATAGAAAATCTATCAGTATCAAGTTTATTACGTCTAGAGCGGATATTAAGCTATAGGGACCACCGTTATAATCGATATTTCAGTTATACTAGTAGAACTATTTTTGATTCCATGAGTTCTAATAGTCCATTTTATTGGTCCGGTGGGGAAGGAGTATTAGAATTTTATATACTCAAAATTATTGATAGTTCTTATGATGTTTTATACAGGGATACCCAATTTTTAGATGGACTTAAACGTAGATTGATATCTTCATTGAATTTCCATAATTTTACAGTCAATGAATATGTTGAATTAATTTCTGAAAAAGTTTCAACCATAGATAGTATTTCTATATTCCAAAAAGAAGAAATAATTTGTAAGTTGAATGATCTTTTATACAATACTGCAACAAAACATAATCAGAGTAGGCTAGATTATAAGAAACCATACAGATATAGGTAGATATATTCAGTATCTTATTTTAATATATAACATTTAGATAAATTTTCTTCTCTGAAAAAGTAAAATCTAAATCAAAAATAATTAGGTGAAAAATATTTCAATATTTGATTTGGTTATATCTTTTTTTGAATGAAAATCATAAGTAAATGAACTTTTCATGTTATACTAGAAAAGTCAAAATTTTAGCAAGCAGTTACCCTCATGACAAATTCTGTAAGTTCGAACCGACCTGAGAAGTACAACATTGCAGCTTTCTTCTCAGGTGTTGGGGGAATTGAGTTGGGATTTGAACAGACCAACGAGTTCAGAGTGGTGTATGCCAATGAGTTTGATAAGTATGCGCGTCAGACTTATCAGTTAAACAATTCAAATATCCCTTCAGCTTTCTTTGAGTAACTCAAGCTATACTATTACCATCCTAATAAGTATTACTGAACGTCGTTCGGTAACGTTCACTTGTTCTGACTTTAAGTCAGACAGTGAATCTTTCTTTTTTTCATAAATCTCCCAAACAAGTCTAATCTCACAAGGTTAGGCTTGTTTTTATGAAATAAGCAGAAAGTTTTTTATTAAAAGTAAACGCTTGTGTAAGTAAAATGAAAACGTTAGGCAAAGTCAGTGAAAACGTCTAAAAAACCGTCAATTTATTGACTTTCGTGGAAAATAGGACTAAAATAGCAGGGTAAAAATAATTAAAAAGGAGAATTCTACTATGAATCTAACTATCTTAGCCCTCGGTTTGGCCGTTATGGGTGTATCTGTTGGTGAGGGTATCCTCGTTGCCAATATCGCTAAAGCTGCAGCTCGCCAACCTGAGATGTTTAGCAAACTTCAAACATTGATGTTTACTGGTGTTGCCTTCATCGAAGGTACCTTCTTCGTATTGTTTGCCCTTAGCTACATTGTCTAATAGACAAATAAAAGATGAAGGAGGGATGAGCAGTGGAAACTACAAGTAATCCAACCGTCTCATTATTTGGGATTGATTTTGACTTGACGATCCTTGCCATGTCTCTCTTGACAGTAATTATCGTTTTTGGAGTGGTTTTTTGGTCAAGTCGTAAGATGACCATTAAACCAAAGGGAAAACAAAATGTACTTGAGTTCATCTATGAATTTGTGAACAACACCATTTCTCAAAAACTTGGAAAATTCACAAAAAATTATAGTTTGCTCTTGTTTGTAATTTTCACCTTTGTGTTTACAGCAAACAACTTAGGTCTGCTTGTATCTGTTAAAAGTGAGCATTACAATTTTTGGTCTTCTCCAACATCGAATTTCGGTGTTACTATCACTCTTTCTTTGATTATTACCCTCATTAGTCATATTGAGGGGATCCGTAAAAAGGGGCTTAAAGGCTATCTAAAGGGCTACCTTTCACCATATCCAGCAATGCTTCCGATGAACATTTTGGAACAGTTAACCAATCTTGCTTCATTAGCTTTGCGTTTGTTTGGTAACATTTATTCTGGTGAGGTACTAACTGGCTTGATTCTTCAATTGGTGACATGGTCTGCTTTTGCAGCACCGGTGTCCTTTGCTTTGAACCTTGTCTGGGTTGCCTTTTCAGCTTTTATTGGGTTCATTCAAGCCTATGTCTTTATTATCCTAAGTTCTAACTACATTGGTGATAAAGTCAACGAAGAATAATTAAGAAAGGGAGAAATGAAATGTCATTACTGATTAATAGTACGACACTTGGTAATATCATTATTACGCTCGGCTCAGTTTTTCTCTTGTATTACCTCATTCGTAAATTCGCATGGGATCAAATTACAGGAATCTTTGCCGCTCGTGAAAAGAAAATTGCCACAGATATTGATAGTGCTGAAAATGCTCGTCAAGAAGCAGAGAGCTTGGCACAAAAACGTCAAGATGAGTTAGCTGGTGCTCGCACAGAAGCAGCTCAGATTATTGATGGGGCCAAGGAAACTGGTAAAACTCAAGAGTCAAAAATCATTGCAGAAGCACATGATGAAGCTAAACGCTTGAAAGAGAAAGCAAATCAAGATATCGCTCAAAGCCGTGTGGAAGCACTTGCTGGCGTTAAAGGTGAGGTTGCTGACTTGACTGTCCTTTTGGCAGAAAAAGTCATGAAACAAAACCTTGATGCAAAAGCGCAATCTGACTTGATTGATAGCTATCTTGATCAATTAGGAGATGCTTAATGGATAAGAAAACACAAGCTCTTGTTGAGCAGTATGCCAGAAGTCTGGTAGAAGTCGCTTTTGAACAAGACGCCGTGTCAACAATCCAAGAAGAAGTAAGGCAAATCCTAACAGTTTTTGCTGAAACAAATCTAAAAACCTTCTTGTCTCAAGAAAATGTGACAAGCGAGGCTAAAAAAGAAAGTTTGAGCTTGTTTCAAGAGTCTTGTTCAGTGTATATGAACAATTTTCTTGAGGTAATCTTACTCAATGACCGTGCCAACATTCTCTATGATGTGTTGAAATTGGTCCTTGAGCTCTTTGATCAAGAAGACAATACTTACGATGTTACAGTGACATCAGCAAGTCCCTTGTCTGAGGAACAAAAAGCCCGACTTTTGGCGATTGTTTCACAAAAATTTGAGATTAAGACACGTCGTTTAGTAGAAAAAATTGATGAGGACCTCATCGGAGGATTCATCATCAAAGCAAAAAATAAGGTTGTTGACACGTCAATTCGCAGTCAATTGCAAACCTTTAAAACGAATTTGAAATAGAAAGTGGTGTGACTTTTGGCAATTAACGCACAAGAAATTAGCGCTTTAATTAAAAAGCAAATTGAAAACTTCCAGCCAAACTTTGACGTCACTGAAACTGGTGTCGTTACCTATATCGGTGACGGTATCGCACGTGCTCGTGGTCTTGATAATGCCATGAGTGGTGAGTTGCTCGAATTTGAAAATGGTGCCTATGGTATGGCCCAAAACCTTGAAACTAATGATGTCGGTATCATTATCTTGGGGGATTTCGTAGCAATTCGTGAAGGCGATATTGTTAAACGTACTGGAAAAATCATGGAAGTTCCAGTTGGTGAAGCCCTTATTGGTCGTGTAGTAAACCCACTTGGGCAACCAGTTGATGGTCTTGGTGACATCGAAACAACAGGTTTCCGTCCAGTTGAAACACCTGCTCCAGGTGTTATGCAACGTAAATCAGTTTCTGAGCCATTGCAAACTGGTCTTAAGGCCATTGATGCCTTGGTTCCAATTGGACGTGGTCAACGTGAGTTGGTCATCGGAGACCGCCAAACTGGTAAAACTTCAGTAGCCATTGATGCGATCTTGAACCAAAAAGGTCAAGATATGATCTGTATCTACGTGGCTATTGGTCAAAAAGAATCAACAGTTCGTACACAAGTAGAAACTCTCCGTAAACACGGTGCTCTTGATTACACAATCGTTGTGACTGCCTCTGCATCACAACCATCACCATTGCTTTACATCGCACCTTACGCTGGTGTTGCAATGGCTGAAGAGTTCATGTATAACGGAAAACACGTTTTGATTGTTTATGATGATTTGTCTAAACAAGCCGTGGCCTACCGTGAACTTTCATTGCTTCTCCGTCGTCCACCAGGTCGTGAGGCCTACCCAGGGGATGTCTTCTATCTCCACTCACGTCTTTTGGAACGTTCAGCTAAAGTTTCAGATGATCTTGGTGGTGGTTCAATTACTGCCTTGCCAATCATCCAAACGCAAGCCGGAGATATCTCAGCTTATATCGCAACAAACGTTATCTCAATCACAGACGGACAAATCTTCTTGCAAGAAAACTTGTTTAACTCAGGTATTCGTCCAGCCATTGATGCGGGTTCTTCCGTATCACGTGTAGGTGGATCAGCGCAAATTAAAGCGATGAAGAAGGTTGCTGGTACACTTCGTCTTGACTTGGCTTCATATCGTGAACTTGAAGCCTTTACGCAATTTGGTTCAGATTTGGATGCTGCGACTCAAGCGAAATTGAACCGTGGTCGTCGTACAATCGAAGTTTTGAAACAACCGCTTCATAAACCACTTCCAGTTGAGAAACAAGTTGTTATCCTTTACGCTTTGACACACGGTTTCTTGGATAGTGTTCCGGTTGATCAAATCTTGGATTTTGAAGAAGCTCTCTATGACTACTTTGATAGCCATCATGAGGATATCTTTGAAACTATTCGTACAACTAAGGATCTTCCTGAGGAATCTGTACTTAATGAAGCTATCCAAGCTTTCAAAGATCAGTCAGAATACAAATAGAAATAGGGAGGACAGCATATGGCAGGCTCTCTAAGAGAAATCCAAGCAAAAATTGCTTCAACTAAGAAAACGAGTCAAATTACAGGAGCCATGCAAATGGTTTCTGCTTCTAAATTGACACGTTCTGAGCAAGCTGCTAAAGATTTCCAAATCTATGCCTCAAAAATTAGACAGATCACAACAGATCTTCTACATTCAGAATTGGTTAACGGTTCTTCAAATCCAATGTTGGATGCTCGTCCAGTTCGTAAGACAGGTTATATTGTCATTACATCAGATAAAGGACTTGTTGGAGGTTATAACTCAACAATTCTTAAGGCTGTGTTGGACATGATTAAACGTGACCATGATTCTGAAGATGAGTATGCTATCATTTCTATTGGTGGAACAGGTTCAGATTTCTTCAAGGCTCGTAACATGAATGTTGCTTTTGAACTTCGTGGCCTTGAAGATCAACCTAGTTTTGAACAAGTCGGAAAAATCATTTCTAAAGCAGTAGGAATGTATCAAAATGAACTTTTTGATGAACTCTATGTGTGCTATAACCACCATGTTAACAGTTTGTCTAGCGAAGTTCGTGTGGAGCAAATGCTTCCTATCGCTGATTTGGATCCCAATGAATCAGAAGGTCATGTGTTGACCAAGTTTGAATTGGAACCAGATCGTGACACTATTTTGGATCAACTCTTACCACAATATGCGGAGAGTCTTATCTACGGTGCTATCGTAGATGCCAAAACAGCTGAGCACGCAGCGGGTATGACTGCAATGCAGACAGCCACTGATAATGCTAAGAATGTGATTAACGATTTGACAATCCAATATAACCGTGCGCGTCAAGCTGCCATCACTCAGGAAATTACTGAAATTGTTGGTGGTGCAAGTGCACTTGAATAGCTAGAGATTTGTCTTAATTAGACACACATAAAAAAAGGGATGATTGTCATCCAAAAAACTATCATAAGGAGAAAACAATGAGCTCAGGCAAAATTGCTCAGGTTGTTGGTCCTGTTGTAGACGTAGCGTTTGCAGCCGGTGATAAACTCCCTGAGATTAACAATGCATTGGTCGTTTATACTGATGAACAAAAGTCTAAACGTATCGTGCTCGAAGTAGCTCTTGAACTTGGAGAAGGTGTGGTTCGTACCATTGCCATGGAATCTACTGATGGATTGACTCGTGGACTAGAAGTTCTGGACACTGGTCGTCCAATCAGCGTTCCTGTTGGTAAAGATACCCTTGGACGTGTCTTTAACGTTCTTGGTGATACCATTGACTTGGAAGCACCTTTTGCAGAAGATGCAGAGCGTGAACCAATTCACAAAAAAGCACCAACTTTCGATGAATTGTCAACATCTACTGAAATCCTTGAAACAGGGATTAAAGTTATCGACTTGCTTGCCCCTTACCTTAAAGGTGGTAAAGTCGGACTCTTTGGTGGTGCCGGTGTTGGTAAAACCGTTCTTATTCAAGAGTTGATTCACAACATTGCCCAAGAGCACGGTGGTATTTCCGTGTTTACAGGTGTTGGTGAACGTACACGTGAAGGTAATGACCTTTACTGGGAAATGAAAGAATCTGGCGTTATTGAGAAAACAGCCATGGTCTTCGGTCAAATGAACGAACCACCTGGAGCACGTATGCGTGTTGCTCTTACTGGTTTGACAATTGCGGAATACTTCCGTGATGTCGAAGGTCAAGACGTGCTTCTCTTCATCGATAACATCTTCCGTTTCACTCAAGCAGGTTCTGAGGTTTCTGCCCTTCTTGGTCGTATGCCATCAGCCGTTGGTTACCAACCTACACTTGCTACTGAAATGGGTCAATTGCAAGAACGTATCACATCAACTAAAAAAGGTTCTGTTACATCAATCCAAGCCATCTACGTTCCAGCCGATGACTATACTGACCCAGCGCCAGCTACAGCATTTGCTCACTTGGATTCAACAACCAACCTTGAACGTAAGTTGACACAAATGGGTATTTACCCAGCCGTTGACCCATTGGCATCAAGCTCACGTGCTCTTTCACCTGAAATTGTTGGTGAAGAACACTATGCTGTTGCGACTGAAGTTCAACGTGTGCTTCAACGTTACCGTGAATTGCAAGATATTATCGCTATCCTTGGTATGGATGAATTGTCAGACGAAGAAAAAACATTGGTTGGACGTGCTCGTCGTATCCAATTCTTCTTGTCACAAAACTTTAACGTTGCTGAACAGTTTACAGGTCAACCAGGTTCTTATGTTCCAGTTGCTGAAACCGTTCGTAGCTTTAAAGAAATCCTTGAAGGTAAATATGACAATCTTCCAGAAGATGCCTTCCGTAGCGTAGGTCCAATTGAGGATGTAGTAGCTAAAGCTAAAGCTATGGGCTACTAATGAGGTGAAGATATGGCACAAATGACCGTACAAGTGGTAACTCCGGATGGTCTGAAATATGACCACCATGCCAGCTTTATCCACGCGGTTACTAAAGATGGTCAAATTGGTATCTTGCCAGGCCATATTAACTTGATTGCGCCACTTGAAGTGGATGAACTCAAGGTTCGTCGTGTGGATGACGAGAGTCACGTCGATTGGATTGCCGTAAACGGTGGTATCATCGAAGTTAAAGATAATCTTATTACTATCGTTGCCGATTCAGCAGAACGTGAACGCGACATTGACGTTTCTCGTGCCGAACGTGCCAAGCAACGTGCCGAACGTGACTTGGAAGAAGCAACTAAATCTGACCGTATTGATGAAGTTCAACGTGCTCAGGTTGCTCTCCGTCGAGCACTTAATCGTATCAGTGTCGGTACAAAATAAGACAACAAAAAACGAGACTTTGGTCCCGTTTTTTATTTGTCGTAAAAGAAAACATGAGAAGTGGCAAAGTTATCAAAGAAAGATCATTGTAAAACCTATCTGAAGGTAAGATAAAAAATCAGATTTCCAGTCCTGAAAACGGTTAATTTAGCTTTTACTTTAGTTTAAGGTATCAAAGTGTTATAATATAAGCTGTTAGCTTTATATTTTAAGAGAAAATGTAGAGTAACGTAATAGAAAGTATGAGTTTTTTAAAGATATGAAAATTGAAAAGAAGCATCTTTTAGATTACACCATCTTGATACCTTATTTAATCTTATCCATAGTTGGTTTAATAGTAGTGTATTCAACAACGAGTGCTCGTTTAGTAGCCTTGGGAGCCAATCCCTTCGCATCTGTTATAAACCAAGGAGCCTTTTGGTTGGTATCCTTGTTCTCTATTTTTTTCATCTACCGACTGAAATTGAACTTTCTCAGGAAAGATAAGCTTTTGGGTGTTGTTATTGCCTTTGAGATTTTACTTTTGGTCATTGCCAAATTTTTCACCAGGGAAATTAATGGTGCCAATGGTTGGATTGTGCTTGGTCCCTTGTCTTTCCAACCAGCGGAGTACCTTAAGATCATTGTTGTCTGGTTTTTGGCACACACTTTTTCAAAAAAACAGTCTGCTATAGAACGTTATGACTACCAAGCCTTGACGAAGAATAGATGGATTCCTAGGAATGGTAAGGAACTTAATGACTGGCGTGTTTATTTGCTTGTAATGATTGGTTTGGTTGCTATCCAACCTGACTTGGGTAATGCGGCTATCATTGTATTGACTACGGTAGTTATGTTTTCAATTTCTGGTGTTGGCTACCGTTGGTTCACGGCCTTATTTGCCGGCATTGTAGGGATTTCATCAGCCTTCCTTGGTTTAATTGCCTTGGTTGGGGTTCAAACCATGGCTAAGGTACCTATCTTCGGTTATGTTGCCAAGCGTTTCGCAGCATATTTTAATCCGTTCAAGGATTTGACTGGATCTGGTCTCCAGCTATCTCATTCTTACTATGCTATGAGTAATGGGGGCTGGTTCGGTCTTGGACTTGGAAATTCGATTGAAAAAACTGGTTATCTCCCAGAAGCTACAACAGACTTTGTGTTTTCAATTGTAATTGAAGAGTTAGGTCTTATCGGAGCTGGCTTGATTCTGGCCCTCCTCTTTTTCCTCATTCTTCGTATTATGATAGTGGGAGTCAAGGCACGAAATCCTTTTAACTCTATGATGGCATTGGGTGTAGGTGCCTTAATGCTAATGCAGGTCTTCGTTAACATCGGAGGAATCTCAGGGCTGATTCCATCAACAGGGGTTACCTTCCCCTTCCTTTCGCAAGGAGGTAACTCTCTTTTAGTGACTTCAGTTGGGATAGCCTTTGTCTTGAACATCGCTGCTAATGAAAAGCGTGATAATATTGTTCAAGCGATTGAGGATGAGTTATCTCAGACTCAAGAATTGGAAAATCAAGATGAAAAAATCGTACCTTTAAGAAGAAGTCGTTAATACGGCTTCTTTTTTCGTTAGATGGTGTTAGGCAGTAGTATGAAGATAGTGAAAGCTAATAGGAGCAGTAGAAATAGAATTATTGAAAGGAATATTTGTAATTATTCTAAAGAAAAACTGAAAACTATATAAAATACTTGCAATTCTATGACATTTTGATAGAATAGTAGAGTAAAGTTAGACTGTATTGCCTACTGTCTATCTATAAAATATATTTTATTGGAGGCTTTTACTCAAATGGCAAAAGAAAAATACGATCGTAGTAAACCACACGTTAACATTGGTACTATCGGACACGTTGACCACGGTAAAACTACCCTAACTGCAGCTATCACAACTGTTTTGGCACGTCGCTTGCCTTCATCAGTTAACCAACCTAAAGACTATGCGTCTATCGATGCTGCTCCAGAAGAACGCGAACGCGGTATCACTATCAACACTGCGCACGTTGAGTACGAAACTGAAAAACGTCACTACGCTCACATCGACGCTCCAGGACACGCGGACTACGTTAAAAACATGATCACTGGTGCCG
>ERZ772962.1617-NODE-1617-length-12010-cov-19.518946_pt1 | contig 12010 bp, 10 predicted proteins | sample MGYA00580676_ERZ772962 | MGnify/ENA primary metagenome ERZ772962 (study PRJEB29015, sample SAMEA2738049) | human oral metagenome | biome: human oral; feature: human-associated habitat; material: saliva | place: China | collected 2230 ...
TCGGCCTGCTCCTGCGCTTCACGCAGATCCTTGTCGACATCGGGACGCTCACCTCAGCCTTCGAGACGCGTCGACCGGTCCTCGACCTCAGCCACGAGATCCTCTCCGCGCCCGAGCTGCCCGCCCCCAAGGGCGTGCGACGCGCGGACGAGGCTCCGGCCTCGTCGGGTGCATCCGTGGCCCTCGAGGACGTGTCCTTCTCCTACGAGGCCGACCACCCGGTCCTGCAAGGCGTGTCCTTCTGTGTCGAACCCGGAACCATGACGGCGATCGTCGGTCCCTCGGGCTGTGGTAAAACCACCATCGCGCGCCTCGTCGCACGCTTCTATGACGTGGACGCGGGATGCGTTCGAGTGGGTGACGCAGACGTGCGCGACTGGGACACCACTGACCTCATGGCGCAGCTATCTCTCGTCTTCCAGGACGTCTACCTCTTCGACGACACCCTGGAAGCTAATGTGCGCGTCGGAAACCCCGACGCGAGCCGCGCAGATATCGAGGAAGCGGCTCGCCTGAGCGGAGTCGACGAGATCATCGGACGCCTGCCGCACGGCTGGGACACCCCCGTCGGCGAGGGCGGGCGCGCGTTGTCCGGAGGAGAACGCCAGCGCGTTTCCATCGCCCGCGCGCTTCTGAAGGCCGCGCACATCGTCCTCTTCGACGAGGCCACGAGCGCCCTCGACCCCGAAAACGAATCGCGCATCACCGACGCCATGGCCGCCCTGCGGCGCGACGCGACCCTCATCGTCATCGCCCACAAGCTCGACACAATCACGGCAGCCGACCAGATCGTCGTCCTCGACGAGGAAGGCCGCGTCGCCCAGATCGGTACGCACGCTGAACTCTACTTGCAGGTGGACGGCCAATACCGGTCCTTCTGGGACGCACGTACGCGGGCGGCGGGGTGGACGCTCGTCTGACGGCTATCACGCCGCGAGGCCGGGGCCCCCAATGCGCATCTCCGGACGGCGAGCTCGTGTGTCGTGTTCACACGTCCAGCACGCGAACACCGGCCCAGCCAGGTGCATCCTTCCCGGGGCGCCCCGCAAGCCCGCCCCGGCCTCGCGCATCTGCCCAGCGGCGGACTGAGCGCGCGGCCGGCCCCAGCCTCGTCTGTGAAACGCGCCGCCATGCTTGCGTGCGCCTGCCCGCCCTGTTAAGCTGATCCGTGCCGAAGACCGTTGGTGTCCACGCTAGTGGAGGAAAATCCAACGCAGGTGAGTGAGCAGCCTTGCTGCAACCGAGCGTATGCCCGACACGATCCTGCGTGTCGGGTTTTTTCTTACCTACGGTCACGTATCTGGAAGGAGGACCATGGCGAAGTCCGACAAGGTGGCAGCAGTTGCCGAGCTCGTGGAGCGTTTCCGCGCAGCCGACGCTGTCCTGCTGACCGAGTACCGCGGCCTGACCGTCGGCCAGCTCAAGCAGCTGCGTCGCGGCCTGGGCGAGAACGCGACCTACGCCGTGGCAAAGAACACGCTGGCGCGCCTGGCGGCCAAGGAGGTCGGCCTCGACTTCCTGGCTGAGGACCTCAAGGGTCCCACGGCCATCGCTTTCGTCTCCGGCGAGCCCGTTGAGGCCGCCAAGACCCTGCGTGATTTTGCTAAGGACAACCCCGCCCTCGTGCTGAAGTCCGGCGCGATGGACGGCGCTCCCCTGAGCGCCGAGGGTGTCAAGAAGCTTGCCGATCTCGAGTCCCGCGAGGTCCTGCTGGCCAAGGCCGCAGGCGTCCTCAAGGCCAAGATTGGTCAGGCGGCGTTCGCATTCAACGCTCTGCCCGTCAAGGCAGTGCGCACCATCGATGCTCTGCGCGAGAAGCAGCAGGGCGAGGCGGCCTGACGAGACAGGCCATGTTCCACGCCGCCACCCCGGCTGCGTGAAACTACCCAACAATCTGCACTCGTGCAGGCCAATTAGGAAGGATGCCACTCATGGCTAAGCTCTCCAATGACGAGCTCATCGCAGCTTTCAAGGAAATGACCCTCATCGAGCTCTCCGACTTCGTGAAGCTCTTCGAGGAGACCTTCGACGTTGAGGCCGCTGCCCCCGCAGCCGTCGCCGTTGCCGCCCCGGCCGCCGACGCCCCCGCCGCCGAAGAGAAGGACGAGTTCGAGGTCGTCCTCGAGTCCGCCGGTGACAAGAAGATCGCCGTCGTCAAGGTCGTCAAGAACCTGGCCGGCCTGGGCCTCAAGGAAGCCAAGGACCTGGTTGACTCCGCGCCCTCCACCATCTTCCCCGCCGCGAAGAAGGAAGACGCCGAGAAGGCCAAGGCTGAGATCGAAGAGGCCGGCGGCAAGGTCACCCTTAAGTGACTTTCCCCGTCTGAATCGTTCAGACTCTTCCACCCGACTGGGTGGGCAAAACCCCGTCCCGCATCCGCGGGGCGGGGTTTGTGCATGCGTGGGCCGGGGATGCCGCATGTGGGGGTGCCGCATGTTGGGGCGGCGCCGCACGTGTGGGCGCGCGTTGCTCCGAGCGAAAGCCTGGGTTGATGCGCCACTGTGGCGTGTGGGCGCCTCGCCTGTCGCCGCTCCGGGGGATGCGTGTCGCCCTACTGGGGCGGCGGAGGGAGCTGTTCTTCGTTCGTTGCCGGGACCCGACCGGAGGGCTGTGGTGGCATCTGATCTGAGCGTGGCGGAGGAGCCTGCGTGGGGGAGGTCGCCCCCGCTGTTGGCGCTTCTTGGAACAGTGGGCCGGGCGCGTTCTGGATGGGGGCTTGCTGCGCCGTCCAGTCGACCGGTGCTGCCTGCGGGAAGGCGAGGATCGGGGGCACTCCTGCGGTTGCCGCCGCGGCCGATGCAGTCGCGGGCCGGTCGGGAATCTGCAGGAAAATTGCGGCCACGATCCACACACAGTTGAGAGCCCAATAGATGGCAAAGTGCCCGCCTTGACCTGAAAAGTTATCCAGCGGAATGACTAAGTTCGGGAAGTTGGAGCTTCTGATAGTGAATGACTCTGTAACGGGGATGACGAGAATCTGTATGAAAAGTGTTGTGACCGAGACAGCTCGACGTGCACCGTTGGAGCGCAAGAAAAGGAAAATGCCAACCACTATCATCGTCACGAAATAGCAGAGAAGGAAAACAAGTAAGGGTAAGAGGGTAAAGAGATCCAGATTGTAGCGGAAGACATACGACAGGGTACTGTCTGGAAGAAAAGCATCCACAGTCAGGGCGACAACAGCGACAATAATGGCGGCGGAACACATTTTTGAGCGCAGAGAGAGACGCCTCGATTTGCGTCGATCAATCGGCTCTGCAGGGGAAGCTGCATAACCGTAGCCGTACTGCGTATTCACCGGCGTGTGGCTGACCTGCCCGTGCGCGTATTGACTGACGCCAGGACCCGTGATGGGACCGGTATTCGCAACGATACCCGACACGCTCGAAGGAGCAATCAGTGCGCCGTAGGGAATTGGAGCATTGAGGGGAGTCGGCATCGCCATGCTGCTGCGGGGGGCCTTGTCGGGGCGTAGTAGGCCGATCGCGCATAGTACCCACGTGAGAGCGAGAAGAACGACGAGGGCAGCAGTGATAATTATTGGGAGCCCGTCAATCCCTCGATCGATGGCGAAACTGACTATCCGGACCGATCCGCCGATGAACGTCAGATATACGTAATTGTGCCCTAGGAATGCTGCGAGAATAGGGAAGGCGACGAAGAGGATAATGACGGATACTCCCGCGAGCGCATAGCGCGTCGCTGTGGTCTTCCTTATTAAATAGATCACAGCGAGGGTAATCACCGTCATGTATGCAGCTATGTCCGCAAAGCTCGGACGGTGAAACCCTAACCCTGCGATGGGTAGAAGCGCATTGCAGACAATAATCGTGATTGTGAGTGCCCGTGCTCTCCCGGAGAGGGGCGCTTTGCGTGGGTGCTCTCCCTGCTGGGTATATGGGGCGTATGCTGGGTGTGGCTGCGCGGCGGGCAGTGGTGCACCGGTGGGGATGGACATGGCAGTCCTTTCTCGATGATCGGCGGATGGGTCGCCAGTGATTTTTATGGTTATAGGATATCTGGCTCTTCCGAGTTGAGTGTGGGTGAGTGGGTGTTGGTTGGGGGTTGCGGGTAGAGGTCGAGGTCCTTGATGATGAGCGGACTTCTACCCCCGTGATCTTCACAGGACCTCGGGCGGTGTCTCACCCTACCTGCTGCTGTGTGTCGCTTGATCGTTGTGGTCGGTGTGATCTGCTCGTCGGTTTGGAGGGCGATGAGCGTGGCTCGCACCCCAGATGCTCTGGTACTCGATGTTGACTCGTGCAACCAGCTGGCGGGGCGCCCTGGTTGCGGGCTGAAACGCACAAGGCCATGGGCGCGTGGTGGTGGAGGTGATTGACGCGACCTGGGCCCGGGGTCCGAAGACGTCGGGAAGATCGGGAGACGCCGACTTTGCGGCTCACCAGAACGAGGCCGAAGAACGCTACGGAGATACCGATGACTGGCGTGAATCGCGCAGGCGTACAGCCGCGTGGTGCGCTGTGGAATGGCGTCAGAACTCTGAGCGATTCCATGACATCGAACGCAGGATGATCGACGCAATTCGCGATGGTGTCGCCCCTGACAGTGAGAGGGCTGTCGGCCTTGTCGAGGAGCATAGGGAACTACTCAGCGAGTTCTTTCCGGTCACGCCCGCCAAGCACTACATCATGTCTCGCGGCTACATCGACGACGAGCGTTTCCGCGAGCACTACGATTCGCAGCAGGTTGGCTTCGCGCAGTGGCTTGCCGACGCGATCGAGTGCGTCGCGAGGCGGCAGGTGCTGGATATCCAGAATCCCATGTGGGAGTGACCGCCCCAGACGGGGAAGTCGGATGGTAGTGACGCGCAGCATAGCTGGAGGCCCGTATCTGGCTTGCCAGTTCCGAATAGTCTCTGCTACCATTTTCTCTTGTCGCAATCCTGCGTAGCTCAACGGCAGAGCATCCGACTGTTAATCGGACGGTTACTGGTTCGAATCCAGTCGCAGGAGCAGACGCCCCGAGCCCTCACGGGCTCGGGGCTTTTTGTTGATATGCGTGATGAGATCGGGGGCGCTAGGCATGCCGGAGTGGCTGGGGACCCTCGTCATGGGGTTGTTGATTAGCGCGTGCCTTTTCGCTTACGGCGCTCACGTCCTCACGCGCCCGGATGCGGGCAAGAGGCCCGACGTGAGGCCGCGCGGCATCGAGCCTCCCGACGAGGCGCGCACCGCGGCGCTCCAGGAGCGTTACAGCACGCTCGCGCAGGCGTGGCGGCGCTGGCAGGAGACGCCTCGCGGCCCCCGGGACCGGGATCGGCTTGTGACGGTGGAGCAGCTGTGGGGCAGCCCCGATCCAGGCGAGCCCTTCCCGCCGCGTTTCACGGCCCGCCACCTCGGCAAGGTCACGCTCGAACGGCGGCGCTATCTGAGCCTCGAAGAGGAGATGACAAACGGCCCGGAGGCCGTCTGGGCCGCGTCGCCGCGCGCGTGGGCGTCGCGCCGCCTGGACGTGTGGGCGGTTCATTCGCGTGGCTGGCGCAGGCCTCGTCTCATGCGCGTGTGGTTCAATGACGAGCGTGCCCTGGTCGAGCTGCACACCAACCGCTCCGTGAAGGTCGACGAGATCCTCCCCAGCGAGATCGTTGGCTTTGTGCGCGGGTACACGCGGCTGGGGCCGCGCACGGGCGTGGTGGACGGGCTGCGGTGGCTGCCGGAGAAGGCGATGCTGATGGGGCAGCGGCCGCTGACGCGCACGTTCCGCGAGCTCATGGACCTGTCCGTGGTCTCCCCGGTCGGATCGCCCCTGGGAGACGCGTTGCGCGCGGGGGATTTCCACGCGTTGACCTTTTCGTGTTCGCGTGAGAGCGCCGGCTGGGACGCCGCGGACTCGGAGCTGAGGGTGCTCGACGTCGCGGGCATGACCTATCAGGTCGGCAACGCGCTCGGGGTGCCTACGGTGGGGGAGCCTGCCGCTCCCCGGGACGAGGCCGTGGCCGACTTCTCTGGATCGGATTCCTCGGCCGAGGGGCCGGACGCTGGCTTCGATCGGATTGAGCCCACGGACCTGGCGGTTGTGCCGGTGGACCCCAAGGCAGTGCTGTGGGCGGTGGCGAAGATGATTGAACTGCCGGACGATCCGCGCGCCTGATTGCCCAACCCGGGCGCGCCTCGGCAATGAGGCGAGATGGCGCGCATCTGTCAAGACGAAATCGGCGTCAGGCTGGGACCTGACAAACGACTCGGGCCTATAATTCACTGTCGTTTCCAGGTGCGTTGATGCTCCGGCGGTCCGGGTGTTCGCTTCGGTCAAGGTCGGGCGAGCCGCTAGCTGGGACCGGCCTGGCAGATGCGCCAACAATTCGAAAGGCAAGCACGCATGGCACACGAATCAGTCAGCGACGTCACGATGGGGACTGAGACGGCGGTGGATCAGGAGGTGGACGCCCTCGGCTCGCACTATGTCAAAAGGCTCCTGGCCGGTCGCCCGTTCTACATTGCCCACAGAATGGGTGGGACGGAGTTTCCCGAGTACACGCGCCAGGGGCTGGATGCGTCGTTGCGCGCGGGTTTCAAGGCGTTGGAGGTCTCGGTGCGCCGCTGCGCCTCCGGCGAGTTCGTGGCGATCCACGATTGGAAGACGACGCGCAACGTGCCGGGGACGGACTATCAGATTTGGAAGACTCCGTGGTCGACGCTCAGTAAGCTGCGTCAGGCCTCGGGCCCGTTCCTGCGCCTGAGCGACATCGTGGAGCGAATTCCCTCCAACGTGGTGCTCGCGATCGACCATAAGACGACGTCGTCCCAGGACCAGAAGAACAAGGGGGACTTGGCCGCGGAGGCCGAGCTCTTCGAGTACCTGCACCGGGCGTTCGGCGGTCACCCTGAGCGTCGCGTCCTGTGGAAGACGTTCGCGAAGGGTACGAGCTCGGCTCGCGCGAAGGCCCGCGGGTATATGACGATGGCGATGCTCTACCCCAATGAGCTGGCGTCAGTGACGCTCTCGCAGTGGGATGTGCTGGGGATGGAGTGGAACGCGCGCCCGGAGGTGTGGAGCGCGCTCAAGGCGGCCAAGCGCCCGACGATCGCGCACATCATCACGAATCCTGGGCAGGCCAAGCAGGCGCTCGCGGCCGGTGCGACCGGCCTGATGGTGTCTTCGCCGTCGAAGGTTCACCCCTAGGTGCGTGCTCCGGGCGCGCCTGCCGTGGGTGCGCCCGGGCCCGGGGGACGAGGCCGTGGCTGCGTTGTCGGGATCGGCGCGAGAGGAGAGGGGTTGTGCGCGAGGAACTGGTTGAGGCGGTGCTGCGCGTTGTGGAGGAGATTCCGCCGGGGCGGGTGGCGACCTACGGGATGATCGCGCGCGCGGTGGGGACCGGCCCGCGCGTTGTCGGCCGCATCATGCATGACTGGGGCGGTGGGGTTCCGTGGTGGCGGGTCGTGAACGTTCACGGAACTTTTCCGACAACCGTACGTGGTGAGGGTATTGATGAGTGGGAGCGGGAGGGTATCCCTCACGATCGTGAGCGGGCAAAAGTGGCGCTGAACACGTGCGTTGTTGACCAGGGCTGGCTCGACAGTGTCGCGCAAGCCGTGGTTGCAGAGCTGGGGAAAAGCGCGGAATTGTCAGGAATATCGACTGTCGATTAAATTTCGATTCGGTTACGTGAGCCATCATTTGACTCGCAAAAAGTCATCAGATCACTTACTCTTAAGGGGACGCCGAAGAGGGCGTTCTCTCGGACCCGTTACCGTTAGCGTTAACGATACCGGGGGAGCAAACTCCAGAAACAGAGAAGTTACTGGTACCCAAGGGGTGAGAAGTGACGAACTTACTAGAGCTAAAGGGGATCTCAAAGACGTTCCCCGGCGTGAAGGCGCTGTCCGACGTGGACCTCGACCTTCGCCCCGGTGAAGTCTTGGGTCTCTGCGGTGAGAACGGAGCGGGCAAATCCACGCTCATGAAGGTGCTCACCGGTATTCACAAGGCCGACCCGGGCGGAGAAATCTGGCTGCAGGGTGAGCAGGTTGACATCCAGTCGCCTGAGCATGCCCGTGACCTCGGCCTGTCGATCATCCACCAGGAACTCAACATTGTTCCTGACCTGACTGTTGCCCAGAACCTGTACCTCGGTCGTCCGGGTTCCTCGAAGTGGTCCTACATTGATGATCGCAAGATGGTGCGCGACGCCTACGAGCTGTTCGAGCGCCTCAATATGAAGATCGATCCGACCGCCTACTGTCGTGATCTCCCCGTTGCGCGCCTGCAGATGGTGGAGATTGCTCGCGCACTGTCCTTCGACTCGAAGATCCTCGTCATGGACGAGCCCACGGCTCCTCTGACGACGACCGAGACCGAGTCGCTGTTTGAACTCGTGCGCGATTTTGTCTGCCCGACAACCGGTCTGATCTTCATTACGCACCGCATGCCCGAGCTCACCGAGCTGACCGATCGCATTTCCGTGCTGCGCGACGGAAAGTACGTCGGCACCGTCGACACGGCTACGACGCCTATGCGTGAGGTCGTCAAGATGATGGTCGGTCGCGAGGTGCCCGCCGACGCGCGCCCCACCACTAAGCCGATCTCGGACGAGGTCGTCCTGCGCGTCGAGAACCTGTCGACAGTCAAGGTTGTCCACGACGTCTCCTTCGAGGTGAAGAAGGGCGAAATCTTCGGCTTTGCGGGACTGGTTGGTGCCGGTCGCACCGAGGTAGCCCGCGCTCTGTTCGGAGCTGACCCCCACACCGAGGGCAGCATCTACGTCCACGGCAAGAAGGTATCGATCAAGAGCGCCTCGGATGCTGTCAAGTATGGCATCGGCTACCTGTCCGAGGACCGCAAGCAGTTCGGCCTGCTCCTGGACAAGGACATTTCCTTCAACACGGGCATGGCTGCCATGGACCACTTCACCAAGGCGTCGGTCGTCGCGACGGAGAAGCTGCGCAAGGTCGCCCAGGAGTACGTGGCGAAGCTGCGCACGCGCACCCCCAGCGTTGACGTCGAGGTCCGTTCTCTGTCGGGCGGTAACCAGCAGAAGGTTGTCGTGGCCAAGTGGCTGGAGCGCGACTCTGAGGTCCTTATCTTCGACGAACCCACGCGCGGCATTGATGTGGGTGCGAAGGACGAAATCTACACGCTGCTTGAAAACTTAGCGAAGCAGGGTAAGGCGATCATCGTCATCTCCTCGGAACTGCCCGAGGTCCTGCGCCTGGCGAACCGCATCGCCGTCATGGCCCACGGCCGCATTATTGGCACCCTCAACAACGAGGACGCCACCCAAGAAAACATCATGGAACTGGCCACCGTCGGCCAGGAAGAAGCGAACGGAGTAAACGCGTGAGCACCGTCGTCGACAACAAGGGCCTCGAGGCGCCGTCGCCTGTCGCGGCCTTCCTGAAGAGGAACATGCAGCTGCTGCTCGTCACAGTTGCGTTGTTCGTGGTCCTGGCATTCTTCAGCGTTGCTGTGCCGAACTTTACTTTTGCGACCATGAACGTGTACCTGGACATCGTCCTGCAATCGGCCTTCACGGGCGTCATGGCGCTGGGTGCTACCTTCGTCATCGCGACCTCCGGCATTGACCTGTCCGTCGGTACGGGTATGAGCCTCGTGGCCGTCATGGCCGGTATTTTCCTGGCGGGCGACAAGATGAACCTGCCTCTCGGCCTCGGCCTGCTCCTGACCTTGCTGGTCGGCATGGCGATTGGCCTCATCAATGGCCTCAACGTTTCGATCCTGGGCCTGCCGCCCTTCATCGCGACGCTGGCGATGATGATGGTCGCCCGAGGCCTGGCGCTCATCATTTCGAACAAGTCTTCCATCGTGATCGCGAACACCGGCTACAAGGCCATCGCCGCCGGCAAGGCGATCCCGGGCGTAGCCAACGCCATCGTGATCTTCCTGGTCCTCACGGTCCTGGCGACCTTCCTCATGAACAAGACGCTCCTGGGCCGCTACGCCCTGGCGATCGGCTCCAACGAGGAAGCCACCCGCCTCTCCGGTGTCAACGTGCGCCTGTGGAAGATCATCATCTACGTCGTTGCGGGTGCCTTCATGGCCGTCGGTGCCGTCCTCTACTCCGCGCGTGGCGGCCTCGTCCAGCCCGCTGAGGGTGTGGGCATGGAACTCAACGTCATCGCCGCGGCCGTCATCGGCGGCACCTCCCTGTCGGGTGGTCGCGCCTCGATCCCCGGCGCGCTGGTTGGCGCGATCCTCATGGAGACCCTCAAGAAGGGCCTGACCATGATGAGTATCGCCGCCGAATGGCAGTTCGTCGTCACCGGTATCGTCCTGCTCCTCGCGGTCGTTATCGACAACCTGCGTCGCATCCGCGAAAACGCAGCCTGAGTCTTATTCCATCTCAATTACAACCCGTGAACCGATGTCGGTTCACTCCCCAGATAGGTGGGAGTCATCCCGCCACCCCACGAAAGGAACACCAATGCGCCCCATCGGACGTATCGTCGCCGCCGCTGCCGTCGGCACCTTGGCCCTGGGCATGGCTGCATGCTCGACTTCGACGGATGCCACCGGAGGCTCCACCAAGACCGAATCGTCGGGTGCCTCGAAGGTGGACACCTCCGGCGAGCAGCAGGACTGGGAGAAGGAGGCTGTCAAGGGTGATGGCTCCCAGACCATTTACCTGGTCTCCAAGGGCTTCCAGCACCGCTTCTGGCAGGCTGTGAAGGAAGGCGCCGAGCAGGCCGGCGAGGAGCTGGGCTACAAGGTGAACTTCGTTGGCCCGCAGGACGAGACCAAGGTGACCGAGCAGACCGACCAGCTGAAGTCCGCTCTGGACTCCGGTCCGGCTGCCATCGGCTTCGCCGCCCTCGACTCGAAGGCTGCCGCCGACCTGCTCACCGAGATCCATGACAAGGGCATCCCGGTCGTCGCCTTCGACTCCGGTGTCGAGTCCGACATCCCGGTGACCACCGTCCAGACGGACAACAAGAAGGCCGCCGAGGAAGCCGCCAAGCACATGATCGAGCTGCTCGATGGCAAGTCGGGCTCGGTCGGCATGGTCTGCCACGACTCGACCTCCACCACCGGCAAGCAGCGCTGCGAGGGCTTCAAGGAGTACTTCAAGGCTAACGCTCCGTCTAACCTGAAGCTCCTGGACGAGCAGATCGCCGGTGAGGTCACGAAGGCCGCCGACACCTCCAAGTCCATCATCCAGGCCAACGACGACATCGTCGGCATGTACGGCTCCAACGAGGCCGCGGCCTCGGGCATCGTGCAGGGTGCTGAGGAGACCGGCAAGGACGTCACCATTGTCGGCTTCGACTCGGGCAAGACCCAGATCGACGCCATCAAGTCCGGCAAGGAGGCTGGCGCCGTCACCCAGTCGCCCGTCAAGATCGGCTACTACACGGTGAAGGCCGCGGTTGCCGCCCTCAACGGCGGTGAGCTGCCCACGGTCATCGACTCCGGCTTCGCCTGGTACGACAAGTCCAACATCGACACCGACGCCATCAAGGCCAACCTGTACGAGTGAGATACTAGGTCTATAGGGCACGAGGCCGGGGCCGGGGAGGCGCACGCCGAACCGGTGGCCCGCCGCAGGTCCCGCCCCGAATGGTCGGGGCGGGACCTGCGGACCCGGCACTCACTGAATCTAAGGATCCGAGGGGGCGAGTGCCCCCGCGCTCCGACATCGACGTCTTCATGAGGGATGAAGGAATAATGACTGAACACCCCCGCATCGGAATCCGCCCCACGATTGATGGCCGCCGCAAGGGCGTGCGTGAGTCGCTCGAAGAGCAGACCATGAACATGGCGAAGTCTGTCGCCGACCTCTTTACTTCCAACCTGCGCTACCCGGATGGCGCCCCGGTCGAGGTCGTCATCGCCGACACCACGATCGGCCGCGTCCACGAGGCGCAGGCCTGCGCGGCGAAGTTCCGCGCCAACAACGTGGGTCTGACCGTGACGGTGACCCCGTGCTGGTGCTACGGCACCGAGACCACGGACATGGACCCGGCGATGCCGCACGCGATCTGGGGCTTCAACGGCACCGAGCGCCCCGGCGCCGTGTACCTGGCCGCCGCCC
>ERZ772962.1618-NODE-1618-length-12003-cov-3.863157_pt1 | contig 12003 bp, 9 predicted proteins | sample MGYA00580676_ERZ772962 | MGnify/ENA primary metagenome ERZ772962 (study PRJEB29015, sample SAMEA2738049) | human oral metagenome | biome: human oral; feature: human-associated habitat; material: saliva | place: China | collected 2230 ...
GTAGGACACTTTGAATTGTCTCAGATCAGGCAAGCCGTTTTTACGCCCCGCTCGGGGCAAAACGATAGTTTGGGGAAATCAAAACGCCCCTATGAATAAGCCTCCTTGTCCTGGAGCGAACCGAGAGACAGCGTTGTCATGATCTTCCTTCATGGGGTTCGGTGGCACAACCATAGCGGGGGAAGAAGACACGGACGTCGCCAAGCGGAAGAAAAACCGCTGAATTAAAGGAACGCATCAAGACTTAACTGGTTGTGAGGAAGGCTCCCGGTCCATTTTGTTGGCACGCCCGGGGCTGCCGATCGAGGGAGATCAGTTCAGGTGCTCCTCGAGGGCGGTGCTCAGCCGGGTCATCGACTCGATCAGTTCACGACGTTGTCGCGGGGTCCAATCGGACAGGACGCCGGAAAAGAAAGCGGAGGCCTCCCTGCGGATCTCGCTGCATGCCGCTTCCCCGTCCTCGGTCAGGGTCACGATGCTGGCCCGCCGGTCGGTGGGATCGGTGTGGCGACGGGCCAGCCCGGCGCGTTCGAGGCGTTTGACCTGCGCGGTCATCGTCGAGCGGTCGACGGCCTGCCACTCGGCCAGCGCGGACATCCGCGCCGGTCCCGTCGCCGCCAGGTGCGACAACAGCCAGGCGTCGGTCTGCGCCAGGTTGCGGATGCCAGGATGTATGGCGTTTCGCAACCGCATCCGGCTGGCCAGTCGACTGAGCCCGGAGAAGAGCCGGTGAAGATCCGCGACGGTCTCGTCGGCGTCGGTGCTCATGGCCTGCCTCCTCAGGTTGTCCTCGCAAAAATAGTTGGTACCATCAAAGTAAATCATCGATCCGTTCAGGAATCCAGCGAGGAATCATGACCACCTCACCCGCCCTCCAAACCGCCGACGAGGCGCTGAGCGCCGCCGGGGTTGATCCCGGGACCGGGTTGTCCTCGGTGGAGGCCGCCTCGCGTCTGGTGAGCCACGGCCCCAACGAGTTGCGCTCCCGGCCGCGGGAGGCCGCCTGGCGGCGTTTCCTGAAGCAGTTCGCCGATCCGCTGGTCTACCTGCTGTTCGGGGCCATGGTCATCTCGCTGGCGGCGTGGTTCCTCGAGGGGGCCGGTGGCCTGCCGATCGACGTGGTCGTCATCCTGCTGATCGTGCTGGCAATGCCGTCATCGGTTTCGTGCAGGAGAACAGGGCCGCCGATGCCGTCGCCGCCCTGGCGGACATGACGGCCGCCAGGGCGACGGTGCTGCGCGACGGCAAACTGGCGACGATACCCGCCGCCGACCTGGTTCCCGGCGACGTCCTGGTGCTGGGGGAGGGCGACGCGGTGGCCGCCGACGCGCGCCTGATCAGCGCCTCCTCGCTGCAGGTGCAGGAGGCCTCGCTCACCGGCGAGTCGGAGGCGGTCACCAAGACCGTCACCCCGCTTGCGGAACTCGGTTCCCTTGGGGATCGGCACAACATGGTGTTCAAGGGCACCGCCGTAGCCCGGGGTGTAGGGCGGGCCGTCGTCACCGGAACCGGCATGGACACCGAGATGGGGCGCATCGCGACGCTGCTGGACGAGACCGCCGACGAACCCTCCCCGTTGCAACGCGAGATCGCCCAGATATCCAGGACCCTGGGCGTGCTCGTCATCGGCATCGCCGTCGTGGTCATGATCGTGGTGGCCGCCGTCAACGGGGTCTCCTCCTTCCACGAGGCCGTCGACATCCTGCTGCTCGGGGTCTCCCTGGCGGTGGCGGCAGTGCCGGAGGGCCTGCCCGCGATCCTGTCGCTGGTGCTCGCCATCGGCGTGCAGGCCATGGCGCGCCGCAACGCGGTCATGAAGGACCTCCACTCGGTGGAGACCCTCGGATCGGTCTCCGTGATCGCCTCCGACAAGACCGGCACCCTCACCAAGAACGAGATGACGATCCGCGAGATCGTCACCCCCTCCGGGCGGGTCGAGCTGACCGGCACCGGATACGAACCCGTCGGGGCGGCCGTCATCACTGGCGACGAGGCCAGGACCCGGGCCGAGGCCGAACGCACCCTCGCGGCGGGAGCCCTGGCCAACAATGCCCAACTCGCGAAGGTCAACGGCACATGGGAGGTCCAGGGCGACCCCACCGAGGCCGCGTTCCTAGTGGCCCAGCACAAACTCGAAGGCGTGTCCGAGCGGATCGGGGCGTGGGAACGCATCGGCGAGGTGCCGTTCACCTCCGAACGCAAGATGATGTCCGTGCTCGGGCGCCGCACCACCGACGAGCACGTGCGGCTGTTCGCCAAGGGCGCCCCCGACGTGCTGCTGGAGCGCTGCACGGCCGAACTGGTCGGCGACGACGTCGTGCCTCTCAGCGACGAACGCCGCGGCCGGATCGAGGCGGACATCGAACGCCTGAGCGCCGAGGGATACCGCACGCTCGGTGTCGCCCGGCGTCGCGCCCTCGAACAGGATCCCGCCACCTTCGCCGAGGACGCCGAACACGACCTGGTCCACCTCGGCGTTGTCGCCATCATCGATCCGCCGCGACCGGAGGCCGTCGAGGCCATCGCGGAGGCGCACCGCGCGGGCATCCGCACCGTCATGATCACCGGCGACCACCCCGTCACGGCCGCGCGCATCGCCGCCGACCTCGGCATCACGGAAGAGGCCTCCCGGGCGCTGACCGGCCGCGAGATCGAATCCATGGACGAGGAGGAACTGGGCCGGGCGGTCAAGGACATCGACGTCTACGCCCGTGTCTCCCCGGAACACAAGCTACGGATCGTCGACGCGCTGCAGGCCGGCGGGCAGGTCGTCTCCATGACCGGCGACGGCGTCAACGACGCCCCCGCCCTGAAATCCGCCGACATCGGGATCGCAATGGGCATCACCGGCACCGAGGTGACCAAGGAAGCCGGGGAGATGATCCTCGGCGACGACAACTACTCCACCATCGTCGCCGCCGTCCGGCAGGGCCGCGGAATCTTCGACAACATCAAGAAGTTCATGCGCTACCTGCTCAGCTCCAACATGGGTGAGGTGGCGACGGTGTTCCTGGCGGTCCTGCTCGGCGGGCTCATCGGCCTGGCCGACCCCGCCAACCCAGCCGCCGCCGTCGTTCCGCTGCTGGCGACGCAGATCCTGTGGATCAACCTCGTCACCGACTCCGGACCCGCGCTCGCGATGGGCGTCGACCCGGAAACCGACGACGTCATGGGCCGCGGCCCCCGCAAGTTGACCGACCGGATCATCGATACCCACATGTGGCAGCGGATCATCGGAGTCGGCCTGGTGATGGGGTTGCTGACCCTGCTGATCTACGACCTCACCCTGCCCGGTGGTCTCGTCGGGGGCCTGGAGGATCTCGCCACCCCCGACTCGCAGTTCGCGGTCGCCCGCACCACCGTGTTCACCGCCCTGGTTTTCATGCAGCTGTTCAACGCGCTGAACTCCCGCTCCGATACCGGAAGTGCCTTCACCCACATGTTCAGCAACGCCTGGCTGTGGGGGTCGGTCGCGCTGGTCACGGTGCTCCAGGTGCTGGTGGTCGAGGTGCCGTTCCTGCAGTCCGCGTTCGGCACGGCACCGCTGGACTGGATCCACTGGGCCGTCGCCGTCGGCGCCGGTGCGGCGGTGCTGCTCTACGAGGAGGTCGTGAAGCTGCTCCGACGCACCTTCGGCGCGCCCTGACGAGCGGAAGAGGAGCCTATCGACGGGACTTCAGGTCGACAAACAACTCGTACAGGCCCTTGGTGATCCTCGTTCCGGCGTTGTATTCCTGAGGGCATTCGCGCCCGGGCTGCTGCTGCCCCCGTACCGTGCCGTATGCGTGAATGCCGATCGCGAAGGCGCCATCGGACATGTACAGGGGAGAGCCGCTCTGGGCGGGGAAGGTGTCCATCAAATAGCAGAGCTGGTTTCCCCGGCTCTCCGTCACCGTTCCGCCCATGCCCCAGAGCTCTCCCGGGGCCTTGTCATAGGGGTAGCCGCGCAGTTCGACCCCGATGTCCTTGTAATCCTCGGAACGCCACGTCAGGCCGAACCAGCCGGTCCGGTCGCCGAGCGGTTTGTCGAGCTTGACCAGTCCCCAGTCCAGCCGAGGGTCGTTGTTCTTGACCCAGGCGACGTCGGTCCACTTCTGGGTCGCCGTCGCGGTTTCGAACGGGCGCTCGGGGCCGTTCGCGCCCGGGCTGAACTCCAGCCCCGAGGTCCATTCCTGACGCTCGTAGCTGTACACGCAGTGTCCGGCGGTGACCAGTGTGTCGGCCGAGATCATCCAGCCCGTGCAGTAGGGCTTGCCGCCCTTGCTGATGTAGACGATTGCGGAGTTCGGGTAGGCGGTGGTGTCGGTCAGCCGCACCCGCTCGTCCTCGCCGATGATGCTGCTGGGAGCCGATTCGATCGAATCCGGTTTGTACCCGGGAACGGAATCCCCGGAACTCGCCGGGGCGTCGTCCGGCTGCCACGTCAGGGACTGTCCGGAGGAATCGATTCCTACCGGGGAGACCTCCGCCGGGTTCGGCGCCGGGTCGTCGTCCGCCGCCGCCTGGAGGGCCGGGGACGACGTGGCCAGCAGAGCCGCGGCCAATAGTGCCGCTCCGGCCGCCGAAGTGATTGAATTTCGGATTTTCTTCACGTTTCTTCAACCTCCATTGGCATGTGCCCAGTGGTTTCGCGTTTTGACGCTAAACGCCGACGTATGTTGGAGTCAAGAAGTCCTTTCGGACGGCATCCGGTGCTCCGCAAGGCCGCTGCGGGAGGCGGTGAACAGGCCGCCAGCAGAGACCGGCACGCGCCTTCCGGCATGGAGAACGCTTACCGCGGGGGCTTGTTCGTGGGCTGTGTCTCGGCGGGCGAATCCCTTGCGCGGCGTGTGGTTCGGGGCGAACGTTGACGGGTCTTCGCGAGCCGGGGGCAACATCCACCCCACTTCTCTTGTGCACGAATCGCGGGGGAGAGTCGATCGGGTCAGATGCGGATATCCGTCAGGGCCGGCATGGATCTGTGGAACCGTGCCGTTCGGAGAGCCTCTACAGATTCTCCTCCCAGATTTCGGCGGACTTCGCGATCGCCTGTGTCGTGGAGAGAACTCGTGAAAGCGTCGAAGCGGCAGGGCGCATTGTCCTGGACATGGCGCTGAGCATCTGGACCTGCTGATTCATGCCGCCGAAATCCATTTTGTTCATGCTCCGGGAGAGTCCCGAGAACATTTCCTTGAGCTCTTTTCCGTGTTCCACCAGGCCTGACTCGCCCACCAGCCTCAGCAGGCGGGTCAGTGTGTCATCCAGCGCGGTCCATGCCGTGGCCAAGGCGTCAGTTGCTTTGTCGAGATCGATCCGGGTGGGGTTGATCTTGTTTGCCGCAAGAACCAGTGCGGCACTGCTCGGGATGTTTCCGCTCGGCAATTTGGAGAGCTCACGATTGAAGGCCTCCCCAAAAGCGGAAAAAACTTTATTGAAGTCCTCCGAGCGCTGCGAGAAAGCGGGTGCGTCGCTTTCCAGGAGAGTTTCCAACAGCTCGATGATGCCCTCGTCCTCCGGCGGGTCAGATGGGTTTTCCGAGGGGGCTGCTGAAAGGGTGGGTGTCTCCTGTGCCTCGAGGGCCTCGATGCGGCGTGCCAGCTCCTTCCCCAAGCTGCGGGCGGCATTTCGAAAGTCGCGAGTCTCTGGTTCCAAGTTCTCCAGGGGGTGATCGAGCGAGAGCCACTGGTGTTCGTCAATGGTTTCTCGGATGCTGCGACAGATGGGGTCGTCCCTCACGTCTGGTGCTTCCCAGCGGGGATTTTTCACCAAGAGGGTCAGGAGGCCCTGATAACCTGCTTTGGCCGTCTTGGTGCGGAATTGAAGGAACTCGTCCCGGCAGGCTTGAGAACGAATATAGCTAGGGGTCACCATGGCCATGAGGAATGTGGTTCTGCCGACTTCCTTCTGAAGCTTTTCCCGCCAGTTCTCCCCCCAAGCCAGTGAGATGTTGTCGGTGATGAGCTCGACGGGGGTGCCGAGTTCGCTTCTGCAGGCCTGTATCACCTTCTTGGTGAAGGCGATGAGAAGTCCGTCAAAGTAATCGTCGTCGTCATGCACGTAGCTGAGGAAGACCGAAGGGTTGCTCATCGAGGCTGGATGCTCGTCGGTCGTGGTGACGTTTTTCTCCGGGGGCAAGGCGATGACCTTTCTGGTCGAGGTTGGGGAAGAGGGGGAAGCGAGTGCTGCTCCCCATGTGGAAGGTTGAATGAAAGCCGCGATGGGTAGCGCCCAGATTTTATCAGCAATCTGCTCAAACCGCGTCCCCGTGTGGACTATGAAACCCCGGTGCAATCCTCCGTGCTCCTGCAGGGCTTTCAGCCCCTTCAAGTCGGAAGGAGAAACGGATGTGGCGAGCTTGACCTCGATGCCGACTCGTCTTCCGGCGCCATCGACGAGTACGATGTCGACCTCCCGCTGGGTCTTGTTGTCCCGCCAATAGAAGATCCGGGTTTTCAGGTGTGCCCACCCGCGCGCCGCGGTCAGTTGCTGAACGACCCATGATTCCAAGACTTGCCCGAGGGCCTCGGGAGAGGAGGCTATGTCATGCCCTGCTCTGGAAATCGCTTCGCAGGTTGCCGAGGAATCTGATGAGTGAACTTTCGGCATCGTTTTTGAAGTTCGTGTCAATCCAGTCCTCAGATTGGGCAGAAAGGCGAGGAGGAAACGACGATCAAGGATGCCCAGGTATCGAGAAACGGTTCGTTGGTCGATCCCCAGTTCTGCCGCGAGCCCGGTCTTGTTCAACCGCCCTCCGGGAATGCGCAGGATCGATTCGAAGACGGTCCCGGCAATTCCGACGTCAAGTTTCTCATCGGGCAGAACCTGGTCACCGAGAAGCGCCAGCATGTCCGAATGGACGCGGACCTCCAGGGCTCTAGTGGTCAGCGGAACCGTGCTCAGGCAGTAGCTGGGAACGCCTCCTGTCCTCAAGAGGCGTACGAGCTCTTGAGTTGAGACGGGTCCCGGTGTGTCCAAGTCCAACTGGGCGTCGAAAAGAAGATCGACGAGACAAAGCGCATCCGTTTCCGCCGGATGCGAGGCCTCGAGAGCACTGAAAGGGTGAAGCCGCGTTCTTGTCGCGCGGCCGACCAAGGGGTCGGAGCCCTCCAGCTGCCCGCGGCCCACGGAGGCCGAACCCGTGAGCAACACGTGATGTCCCGGTGGGCGGGAGTCCACGAGCTCCTTGACCGCCAGGCTCAGGTCGGGACCAGCTGCGCCTCATCGATGATTGCCGGAAAATCCAGGGATGCGAGCCAGCGCGTTGGATCAGCCGCGGCGTTTGCGCGCTCCGTGGGATCGGCCAAGGTCTGGTAGGAGGCGTAGATGCCGGTGTCCACGAGGTGGCGCGCCAAGGTCGACTTGCCGATCGCTCGGCGGCCTTTCCAGGATCGCGACTTGGTGTGACGCGTGGTCTGTGAAGGTTTGCTCGATGGCCCGCGGGCGGTAGAAACTGCTGGGCATGGAAATTCCTACATCGGATGTAGGAATTTTCCTGCATCCGATGTAGGAAAATTCCCGTTTGGGACGCGCTGGTAGCCCGTAGCTGCTTCGTTTCCCCTTGTTTGGCCCGCCCGGTGCTGGTTGGTGGGGTTCGGATCTGGGGCGCCGAACGGTACCCCGGATCCGCGGCATGTATCAGCAACGGCGACCCGTCAGGGCCAGTACGCGGGTCTGGCGGTCCGCATCGTCGGGAACCTCAACAGGTCGTTTGCAGATCCCGTCCTGATAGAAGATGTCTCCCCACGAGGGAATACAGGTTTCCAGGAAGGCGAGCTCCGTATCGCTCAGTTCCAGATCGTTTCCAGCCGCCCGTTGGATGTCCCAGGCGTGGATGATCAGGTCGAAGCGATAGAAACTCAGCAGCGTGTCGGCCAGGGTGGTCGGTCCGAAGAAGGAGTCGTAGGTGGCCAGGAGCGTTTCCTCGTCGGTCACCGCCGACCTCACGGCGGCCGCGTGCGCGGCCCAGGCCTCATGCGGTGCCCCCTCCGGGCGGGGACCCAGCTCCAGACCTCGGTTGCCGAAGACGTCGCGCTGGGTGTCGATGACGTGGTCGAGGACTTCCTTCGCACTCCACCCCTCGCAGGGACTCGGATTCTCCCAGCGGTCGGTCTCAAGGTTCGCGATTCGCCGGGTGAAGGTGTCGACGTGGCCAAGGAATTGCGTGATTCGGGTATCCATGGACGCTAGTGTGATCGGCGGAAAGGGAGGAAGTATTGAACGAATACGACACATCCTTCCGGGAGCGGGCCCATCTCGCCGACGACCGCGGCTTCAGTCCGCCGGTGTACCGCTTCGCACCCCGGGCGGGCCTGGCGGACGTGGTGCGGCGTTTCTGGGTGCCGGTGTGGGATCTCGCGCCCGGCCGGGAGTCGATCCAGCGGGTCCTGCAATACCCGGTCTGTCTCATCACGGTCGACGCCGACCACGCCAGTCTGGTTGGCCCCACCAGCGGACTTGCCACCAAGAGGCTCACCGGCCGTGGTTGGACCGTCGGTGTGCTGCTGCAACCCGCCGTCGGGCGGCAGCTGATCGGGGCGGACGTCTCGACCCTGGTCGATGGGCAGATCGCGCTTCAGGACTCCACCCTGACGGAGGTTCCTCGACTGGTCACCGACATCCGGGCCAGCATGACCCACCCCGATGATCCGGCAGCCAGGGAATCCGCCATCGCGGTGATGGAGACCGCGCTGCGGAGGCTGACCCCGGTAGATCCCGAGGGCCTCGCGGTGAACACCATCGTCCGCACCGTTGAAAACGACCCCACCATCCGGCGGGTTTCCCAGATCTGCGAACGCTTCGGCATGAACGAACGCGCACTGCAACGCTTGGCGGCGAAACGAATCGGGCTGACACCGAAATGGCTGATCCGCCGCAGACGGCTCCATGAGGCGTCCTGGCAGCTGTCCGGGGAGGTCTCCCTGGCGGAGCTGGCGGCGTCCCTCGGATACTCCGACCAAGCCCATTTCCAACGCGATTTCCAGTCGGCAACCGGCATCACGCCGACCACCTACGCCAAGCAGCGCGGATCGGTCTCAGAGAAGACGAGAGGAGAAGCTGAGAATCCTCCTCAGTCGGGCAGTGAGCGGGTGCCGTAGATCTTCTCCCAGTCGTCTATGAAGGTGTCGACGGCGGCCTCGATTCCCGGCGCCGACAGGGCGACGCGCAGCAGTTTCGGCGACAGCGTCACCGCGTCGGCGCCCGCCTCGAGGGCGTGGGAGACCTGGGAGACGTTCTTGAAGCTCGCCGCCATGATCTTGCTGGGGGCGTCGAACCGGCGGATGAAACCGGCGAGGGCCTCCAGGGTGCCGCGGGTGTCGATGTCGAGCGACTGCATCCGGTTGTAGTACGGCGCCAGGTAGTCGACGCCGGTTGCGATCGCCAGGAAACCCTGGGTCTTGGAGTAGATCGCGGTAGCGGTCACCTTGACCCCTTCGGCCTTCAGGTGGCGCATGGCCGCGATACCGGCCTCGGTGGTGGGGATCTTGGGGTAGACCCTGTCGTCGATCCTGTCCAGCAGCTTGTGGGCGTCGTCGATCATGCCCCGGGTGTCCTTGGCGAGGACCTGCACGTGAAGGGTGCGATCCGGGCCGATGATCTCGCGGATCCGGCGGAAGTGCGCGTAGAAATCAACCTTGCCCTCGGCCTTGAGGATCGTGGGGTTGGTCGTCACTCCGGTGACGGGGTAGATCGGGGTCAGCCGCTCGATGTCATCGAGATTGGCCGTGTCGAACAGGATGTCCATGACGCACAACCCTAATGGCAGGGCCTTCGCCGCCGCACCCGACCGTCCCGGTGGGTTTTCGACGATCACTCCTTCAGCGCGTACAACCAGGCCAGCAGGAGGGAACGGGAGAACCCGTCATCGATGGGAACCGTATCCGCCAGCTCGATCGCCTGTTTCCGGGCCTCCGGTCCGGACAGGGCCCAGTAGGCCAGCAACAGGTCCCCGTAGGTGCGGTTGAAGGTGTCGGCCGTCAACGCCTTGTCGACATTGGTCGCCACCCGGGCCCGGTCCACACCCAGGTAGGTGGAGGCGGGGGTCACGGGAAGAACCTGGATGGCCAGGCCTGCCTCCGGGTCGGGGGAGAACCAGGTGGCGAAGTCCCGTTTGCCGCCGAAGTTCAGGGGTAGATAGCTGTACTCGAGGGGTGCGTACAGCGGGTCGTCGACGTTGAAGTTCAGCCAGTATTTCAAAGCGGCGTCGGCCTCGCTGGACTGCATCCAGGCGGCCTGGTCCGCCAACGCCTGATCGCCGCTGGTTTCCGCCCAGAGCCGCAGCCCCACCCAGGCCGCGACGGCCTCGCTGGTGGATTCCTGGTTGTTGGCGTCGGCGAACGGTGAGGTGCCGGAGGCCCACGAGTGGGAGGCGTAGACGTCGTAGACGCGCATGGCGGGGAAATTGTCCGAGGCCGTCGGGCGGGCGATGTCGGAGGCCAGCAGGGTCGCCACCGGCGACAATTCCGGGAGCAGGCTCGGGTCGTCCATGGCGGCGAGGGCCGCCGCGTGCAGGAAGTAGCCGTAGTGGAAGTGGTGGTCGTTGAACTCGTCGCTGCCGAAGGTGGACACCAGACCGACCATGCCGTGATTGGTCTGGTCGTAGAAGAAACAACGGTCGGCCTTCGAATCGGCGCATCCCGCCGGGTTCAGCCACGTCTTCAGCTCGGGCACCAGCCGGTTGCGGACCTTTGTCGCCAGGTCATCGCGCCCCAGTGTTTTCGCCAGGTGCATGAGCTGGGCATCCCGGGCCATTGCCTTCCCGGCGAAGTAGGTGTCGGCGGGATAGGCCGGAAGGCCCTGCACGTCCGCCTCGAGGTGTGTGATGAGTTTCGTGCGGGCGGTTTCGTCCAGGCCGCCCAGGTCGTAGGTCGCCGGCGCCGGCTGCTTCGGGGTGTTCCAGGTCACCGAAGACGTCAAACACAGCCGGAGTTTGCCGTAGACGCTCTCGTAGGTTCCCAGCTGGCAGTCCTGGGTGGTGTCCGCCGCCTGATGGGGCATGGTGGCCACCAGGGTGGGTGCCCCGTCGGTGGTGTGCCACCCGATGGTGGTGGAAACCTTCTCGTCGCCAACCTGCCACGACGCTTCGGACGAGGCCACGGGATGGATCTTGTCGAGCAGGTCCGTCTTCGACATCCCGTCGGGAACGGCGGCCCACGTCGCTGCCTGTCCCTCCGCCAGCTGCAACTGGGAGGCGCCGGAGCCGGGGTCGGGGGTCAGGGCGAAGCGGTCGGGCAGCGGGGAGGTCTCCAGGGTCACCGACTTCAATGCGGTGAAGGTGATCTGGGGGGAACCCTGGGCCAGCGTGACACGGCCCACGGGCCCAGATGCGTCCCGCGCCTCCGCGACGACGGTGACCGTGTCGTAGGCCACCACCTGCCAGCCCTCAACACCCGGCAGGGTTACGGTGACCTCGGGTCGGTGGCCGCCGAACAGGGTCTTCTCGGTGGATTTCACCTCCGGCAGCCCGAAATCGAACCCGGTGGCCTTCAGCTGGAAGCTCAGCGGCAGGGGATACACCGGCAGGGGTTCGGGGCCGAAAACCATACCCGAGAACCACCGGTTGGTGGGTGGCACGAGACCCTTCGCGAGTCGGGCGGGGTTGAGATCCTTGCCCTGGCGGTGGTTCACCGCCTCAAGGGCGGCCGCCTCACCGGACAACCCGTTCGTCGACGCGCCCGTTGAGGGCGGGGGTTCGGGCGAGGGTTTGTGAGAACACTGGCTGGACAACAGCACGATCGCGATCGAGCAGGTGAACGTCAGGAAGGGTTTGAGAAATCGTTTCAACGCAGGCCGATCTTCACCAGGAATTCACGAAGAGTTTGGGTGGGTCCGGCCAGCGGGCCGTCGTCCCTCAGGCTCATGACCGCATTGACGGGCGTGTTTCGCCGGGTGAGCAACGTGAGGTCGTCGGCCTGGAGACCGTCGCTGGCGACCGTCACCTCAGTGATGGTTTTCTTCGAGGTCTCGTCGGTGCCGATGTTGACGCTCATGACCCGTCCCTCCACGAGCTGGCCGTCGGGCAGGTGA
>ERZ772962.1619-NODE-1619-length-12001-cov-4.167671_pt1 | contig 12001 bp, 11 predicted proteins | sample MGYA00580676_ERZ772962 | MGnify/ENA primary metagenome ERZ772962 (study PRJEB29015, sample SAMEA2738049) | human oral metagenome | biome: human oral; feature: human-associated habitat; material: saliva | place: China | collected 2230 ...
TTCCGCGCGGTGGCACTGGTGGTGTGACGTGGTTCTTGCCGCCAGAAGACAGAAGTTACACTAACGTTTACGAGTTCAAGGATATTCTAGCGCGGGCGTTGGGCGGCCGGATTGCCGAGAAGCTGATTTACGGCAATGATGGTATTACTACTGGCGCTGGCAGTGATTTGCGCCACGCCGCTAAAGTTGCTCGCAATATGATAATTGAACAAGGCATGGGCTCGAAACTGCGCGACCAAGTCTTCCACGATGACAATGGCGGCATGGTCTTTGACAAAATTACCCACGACCGGCCATATTCAGAGGCGACAGCACAAGAGATCGACAACGAGGTCGAGGCGCTGATTAAGGAGGCATCAACTCGCGCCGAAATAATACTCAGCAAGAATCGGGCGGTGCTTGAAAAGCTCAAGGATGCTTTGCTCAAAAACGAAACTCTCGAAGAAGAAGACGCCGCTAAATATATGAAGGATGCGGTACTGCCAAAGGAAGTGAAATTACACGCATAGTCTATGGCGGGGCGAGGGAGTCGAGTACGGTCGGTTGTTGACAAAGCTAATAGCAAATTGTCAGTACAGTGGGCGGCAATTCTGCTCTCTGGATCGACGATGCTGTCAAGCCTGCTGGGGATTTACCGCGATCGTTTAATTAATGGCATGTACCTGGACACCTATAAAGTGGGTGCTGATGCTTACGTGGCGGCGTTTACTGTGCCGGATTTTATGTATTTTCTGCTAGTATCGGGCGCTTTGAGCGTATCGTTTATCCCAGTGTTTAATCAGCGTTTGGCGAGCGGCAATAAGCGATCGGCGTGGGAGCTGAGTTCAAGCTTGCTGAATCTCTTTGCGGTATTGACGTTAATCACTAGCGTGCTGATTATCATCTTTGCCGACCCGCTGGTGCGCTATGTTGTTGGCCCGGGCTTTGGCGAACAAGGACATGCTTTGGCGGTGAGTATGATGCGTATAATTGCCGTCAATCCGTTTTTGTTTGCGATTGCGACAGTAGTATCGAGTATGCAGCAGGCAATCGGCCGGTTTACTTTTTTGGCGCTTGCACCAACCATCTATAATCTAGGTATCGTCGTCGGTGCTAAGTACTTCACTAACGGCATTAATATTTTTGGCTGGCAGATTTTTGACGGCGGCATTATGGGCGTGGCGTTGGGTGTGGTTTTGGGATCATTTTTACAATTGATCGTCAGTGCGGTTGGCTTGGCTGGACTTGGGTTTGATTACAATTTCAAAATCTATTGGCGAAATAAGGGATTTAGGAAAGTTTTATCTTTATTACCAGCGCGTTCTGTCGATCAAGGAATGGATTATGTGGTTAGCTTGGTTGAGGTCAATTTAGCCTCGCGCTTGGCTGACGGTACGGTTAGGGCGTATCAACAGGCTTTAACTCTTCATATGATGCCGATCAATCTTATTGGCGTGGCGATTTCAAATGCCGCCTTTCCTCAATTAACTGAGCATTTGGGTGAAGGTCGAAATGACCTATTTCAAAAAGACCTGCGTTCCCTGCTGAGAATTATTTTTTGGATGGCACTTCCGGTGTCGGTGGTGATTTTCTTTACCAGGGGATACGTTGTACACTTTATTAGTAATGGTGGTGTTCCACTAATCGCGGGAATTTTGGGCTGTTTGGTCGTGGCGATTTTGTTCCGAACTATTTATCACATGGCTGCGCGAGCATTTTACGCCCGACAAGATACGAAAACTCCGCTATACATTTCAATTTTCTCGATTACTTTAAATATTATTTTAGCAATTGTTCTGTCGATGGTCTTGAAAATGGGTGCATATGGATTGGCTTGGGCTCAATCAACCGTGGCGGTTTTGGAGGTGGTTGTGCTTTTGGCGGTTATGAATCGTCAAATGCCAAAATTATTCGACATGACGTTTGTGCGAGCGATTTTTAAGATGATAATTGCGGGTACTGTTACAGGCGCGGTTTGTTATATTGCCGTGCTAATTATGCCGTTTCGTTATCATGACGACAGTTTCTTTAGTGCTTTTCCGAAATTTGTTATCATTTCATTGGTTAGTTTTGGCACGTATGCCGCGGCTTCGAAGTGGCTAAAATTGCCAGAAATTGACCCGATTCTTGCACGATTGAAAAAAGTATTATTTGGGCGATTGGAGTTTAAGGGCTAATGGAAAATATTCGGAATTTTTGTATTATTGCTCACATTGATCACGGCAAGTCTACGTTGGCTGATCGAATGATGGAGATGACTGGGACGGTAGAAAAGCGCGAGATGAAGTCGCAGTTGCTGGATTCGATGGATTTGGAGCGGGAAAAAGGCATTACTATTAAGTTGGCGCCGGTGCGAATGCGATATAAAAATGTCGATCTGAATTTGATTGACACTCCGGGGCATGTTGATTTTAGCTATGAAGTTTCGCGTAGTTTGCAGGCTTGCGAGGGCGCGATATTAGTGGTTGATGCTAGTCAAGGAATTCAGGCGCAAACATTGTCGAATGTTTACCTGGCGATGGAACAGGATTTGACGATTATTCCGGTCTTGAATAAGGTTGATTTGCCGGCCGCCGATATACCGCGCGTATCCAGGCAAGTTATTAATTTGCTAGGCTGCGATGAGAGCGAGATTATTCATATTTCTGCTAAAACTGGTCAAAACGTAGATAAGGTTTTGGATGCGGTTGTTGAGCGAATCCCGGCGCCAGTTGGCGAGGTTGATGGTCCAACTAGGGCGCTGATTTTTGATAGTTATTATGACGATTATCGTGGCGTGATTTTATACGTGCGGGTGGTTGATGGGCGAATTAAAAAGGGTGAGTCTATCCGAATGATGGCGACTGGCGCAAATGGACTAGCTCTGGAAGTTGGTCATCTTAACCCAGCCATGCAGCCCGACCCTTCGCTTGAAACTGGCGAAATTGGCTATATTGTGACGAACCTGAAAACGACACGCGAGGCGCGGGTTGGCGATACGGTAACACTGGGGAGATATTTTAATTAAGATGAGCGATTTGCCACCAATTAGATTTGCCAATGGAGCTTGCCTTGTTGCAAACGAAGTGACGGCTCCTTCTGGAGTGAAGAGAATAGTTTTTGGAGATAATCCAGAAAAGCCCATGGCTCGTCTTGGCTATAGAGAAGTTGGCAGAAAGGCTTGTTTTGCGGGTATGCTATTTAAGAATGCTCCAGACGAATATAAGGCGGGTACATCAATATTGTCATACTTTTTTGAAACAGCAATTCCTGAATTGGGACTTCACCCGGGAGAAACTTCAAAAATACATAAACCTGTTATTGCTTTACTTCTGGCTAGATATGGGTTGGAAGCCGACACAACTTCGGAATATTGGTCTCGTGCTGGATTATTAGTGCAACGAGCCGGAATATCAAGGAAACACCCTCAGCTACATTTCTGTGAAGGAAACGAAGAAGAATTCGAGGGCGAGCAATATCAAAGATTTTATGATATTGTGCCAAATAGAGAATTGCCGTTCTTGTATCCTTTAAAATCTCCTTCAAAGCAGGTTGATATGCATGCTTCGTATATTCCATAGTCATAAAACCTTGCCAATACAACGGCAATGAGCGTTTGATGTAGCTGTCTAGCTGTAAAGAATGGTATAATTGCTAGTGAATGTCTAAGGTAACTGAAAAGTTGAGCCTGAGCGATTCGGCGTTACAGTTCGAGTCAGAAAATTCGTCGATTTTGGGCTAAGATGGATAAAAATATAAAAGCCTTAATTGAACTATGACCTCAAAAGAAAATATCCTTAGTAAATGGCGCATGATATCGTCACGTACTATATTCGAATATTCTCGATTAACTGTAGTGGAAGACATAGTAAAATTGCCTAATGGTAATATAATTCGCTATATCCACTACCCTTATTGTGGGTATGGCGGAGTAGTTGTAGTGTGTTGTCGTGGTGATACTATCCTTGTGCAGCAAGAATATTCTTATCCTGTGGACGAGGTGTTATATCAGTTACCAGGTGGTAAAATTGAGGTGGGCGAGGACGCTTGCGCAGCTGCGAGGCGAGAGTTGGCCGAGGAATCTGGTGTCGCTATGAATAATTTGCAAGAATGTGGATGGTTCTATCCTGACAATCGTCGTACTAACGCTAAGTTGTATGTGGTCTACGGGGAATACGCCAGAGCAGATTATCAACATAAACCGGACAATACTGAGCAAATTATCTCGCAATGGTTGCTGATCGCCGACGTGCAGAGTATGATCGCCGCAGGCAAGATTACTAATTATGCTATGCTGGCGGCATGGGCAATAGTGGATCGTCAGTTGTTTTCGCGAAAAAAATAGAGCTAGACGTTAGCGAAAAAGTATATTCTACAATTAGCAAAAGACGAAACTGCATACCGGAAGACGATCTTTCTCCATAATAAAAATGGTATAATATCTATCGAGGATATGATCAAAGAAATTACCGTCCAGCCACTTCCAGGTTATAAAGAAGTTAAGCCGTTTGTTTATGCGGGGTTTTTCCCGGTGTCCAATGAAGACTATAACGACCTGAAAGAGGCAATTGAAAAGTTGAGCCTGAGCGATTCGGCGCTGCAATTCGAGCCGGAGAATTCGCCGGTTCTGGGCTACGGTGTGCGAATTGGATTTTTGGGTCTGCTTCATATGGACATTATTCGCGAGCGACTGGAGCGTGAGTATAATTTGGATTTAATTGTGACCAATCCGAGTACTGATTATCAAGTTAGTCTGACGAATGGCGAGGAGCTGGATATCAAGTCTGCCAGTGAATTGCCCGACCCAGCGCAGATAAAAGAGATTCGTGAACCGTGGATTGATGGTGAAATTGTCGTGCCGCAGGATTATATTGGTGCGGTGATTCAGTTGATCGTGAGCAAGCGTGGTCGCCAGAAAAACCTGAGTTACATTGACGAGCGGGCGCTGATTTCATTTGCGGCGCCACTTGCGAATTTGTTGACGGATTTTTATGACCAATTGAAATCTATTACCAGCGGCTACGGTTCGTTTAATTATGAGTTGGCGGATTATCAAGTGGAAGATTTGGTGCGCGTTGATTTTTATGTAGCGGGTGAGATGGTTGATTCGTTGAGCGTGATGTGTCATCGGTCTGAATCGCAGCATTTGGGGCGTGAGATTGTTAAGAAATTGAAGGAAGTCGTGCCGCGTCAGAGTTTTGAGGTTTCATTGCAAGCGGCAATTGGCGGTAAATTTATTGCCAGGGAAAATATTGGCGCTTACCGAAAAGACGTTACGGGCTATCTTTACGGCGGCGATGTCAGTCGTAAAAAGAAGCTTCTCGCCAAGCAGGCGCGCGGTAAAAAACGAATGAAACGCTTTGGTAAAGTCGACATACCGAGCGAAGCATTTATGGTGATGCTAAAAAGGGATTAACTATGAAAAAACCTATTGTTTATATTGATATGGATGGCGTTTTGGCGGATTTCAAATCTGCTTTAACAAAGATATCGCCCGAGTTGATTGATGAGTTTGCCGGTAAGCACGATAATATTCCAGGAATTTTTGCTTTAATGGATCCAGTGCCTGGAGCTATCGAGGCGGTTTACGCCCTGAAAGACAAATACGATTTATATATTTTATCTTCTTCTCCGTGGGAAAATCCGACGGCTTTGGGTGATAAGTTGGCGTGGGTGAAAAAGTATTTTGGCGGCGAAGGTTCGGATAATGTTTTCTTCCGTAAGGTTATTTTTTCGTCAGCAAAGAATTTGAGTCGAGGCGATATTTTGATTGACGATCGGACGGCGAATGGTGCAGGCGAGTTTCCTGGTCGGCTTATTCGTTTTGGAAGTTCTGAATTTCCCAATTGGCAATCTGTACTTGATGAGTTATTATAGTTAAATATTATGCCAAGTATTGAAGATCTTATTACAAATTATCAGCCAACTGAATCAACAATTGAGTTGGTTAAAAGTACGAAAATTGCGCTGCTCGCGGGAATTTCTGGTGCGGGCAAAGACACGATAAAAAAACAATTACTGAAATCCCCAGAGTTTCGCGATATCGTTTCTCATACTACGCGCGCGCCACGCACAAATAACGGATGTGCCGAGCAAGATGGAATTGACTATCACTTTATTGATTCGCAAACTGCCGAAAATATGCTACAAAATAATGAATTCATCGAGGCGAAGTTTGTTCACGGTACAGTTTATGGGACATCGGTGGCTGAGCTGAAATTAGCGCATGATCAGAACCGCGTGGCAATTACTGACATTGACGTTCAGGGCGTGGAGGAATATGAGCGACTGGCGCCAGATAGCATTGCGATTTTCATTGTGCCACCAAATAGCCAAACTTGGATTGAGCGATTAAAAAAGCGTTACGCAACCGAAGAAGATTTTCAAGCGGAGTGGCCGAAGCGTCATGCCTCAGCGGTAAAAGAGTTGGCCTATGCGCTTGAAGTTCCGTATTATCACGTGATTATTAATGACGATTTGGAGCGAGCAATTCGAGTGACCGAGGAAATTATTTTGCGCGGCGACGTGTTTAAACGTCAGGATGACGAGGCGCGTTTGGTAGCTCGAAATCTCCTCAATGATATAATTAATCTATGAGTTCAGTAAAAACTCCAAAAAAAATAGCAGCCAGGCAAGATCGTTCCTCGAAGACCTTGACTACATTGTTAGACCAATCCTTTTTTATCTTTGCAGGTTTGGCGTCGTTTTGGTTGGCGTGGTTGGTACTTAGAGAAGGTTGGGCGACGGGCGGCTGGTGGCTGGTTGGCTTGTTCTTTGTTGTGTGGATAATTGTGGCATATTTGGCGTTGCCTAGACTTCATCGAATTTTGAGCAATATGTACGTGCCGAACTATTTTATCGGCAGGACGCGAACGGCGGACGGAGTATTAAGCGACCCTGTCAATTTGAGCGTGCGTGGTTCGGAAGAAAAGCTCCATAAGGCAATGACTGAGGCTGGCTGGGTTTTGGCGGATGACATAACTCCGAGGTCGGCTTGGAAAATGGTGCTTACGGTGCTGAGTGGTCGTAGTTATCCAAATGCACCGGTGTCACCCGCATTTTTGTTTGGCAGACGGCAGGACTTTGCTTATCAGCAGGAAGTTGACGGCAATCCAAGGCGTCGTCATCATGTTAGGTTTTGGCGATGTCCAACTGGCTGGCTTCTTCCTGGCGGTCATCGAGTTGATTGGTTGGCGGCTGGTACATACGATAAGAGTGTTGGCTTTTCTTTGTTTACTTTTCAGTTCACACATAAAATTGACGAGAATATTGATATTGAACGAGATTATATCATTGAGTCGGTTAAAAGCAATAATAAAAATGTTAGAGTGACGATATTAAAGGATTTTTCAACGGGTTATCATTCGCGCAATGGTCTTGGAGACTCTATCCGCACTGATGGCGATTTGCCAATTTTGGGAGTTGGTCGGATAAAGGCTGACGATAATGTCACGGCTTCAACGCGGCTCGGAGTGATTATGGATGGCACAATTTATGATCGTCATCCGCGAAATCACGAAACTTTATTGGAAGAGCTTTGGGGTCGCCGACCACCGCAGATTTTAATTGGCGGCGGACTAATGATTCTGGCGTCGTTGTTCACAATTGGGCAAATGCTGGTGGACTTTTCTAGCTGGCCGACGACTTTGGTGCAAGTTGCGAATATTGACGGAATTGATATAAATGCTGCGAATACTATGTTGTCAATGATGGCTGGTTTTAATGTGTTGTTGGTCGTGGCGGAAATCGTGTTGGTTGGCCTGCTACTTCGAGGAAGTAGTCGGGCGCGAATCTCACTACTTTCTGTGGCGACACTAGCCATTGTCACCGAATCTTTATCCGTGACAATTGGGCGAATTAATGCGTCGATTATGCTGCTTTTGATCTCAATTGGTGTGCATATTATGATCATGATGTTGTTTTCTTCAGATGCAGCGCGCTACTTTACGGAAAGACGATAAGGCTTGGCACTCTGCTTGTATGAGTGCTAGATTTGCGATATAATTGGACTATGACCGAACGTCAACAAGCAATCCTTGTCGCGATTATTGAGCAATATGCTGAAATTGCGGCGCCAGTTGGCAGCGTAACGCTAGCCAAACTGTTTGGCGTGAGTAGCGCCACGATTCGCAGTGAAATGGCAAAACTTGAGGAAATGGGATTTATTGAGGCGCCCCACACGAGCGCGGGTCGAATTCCGACGGATAAGGGATATCGTTTTTATGTCAATGGAATCACGGCGGCGCAAATGACGGAATTGCCGAGCGGTATTGATAGCAGCACGAAGGCAATTGAGGCGCACGTCAATTCAAATGTTGATACTTCAGACAAAGCGATTCGTCGAGCAGTTGATGGTTTGGTGGAAATGACTGGCAATTTTGGTTTTGCGTCATTTGGTTCGAGTTTGTATATGAACGGAATGACTCAGTTATTTAGTCAGCCAGAGTTTGGTGATGGCGATCACGTTCAGGCGGTTGCTAAATTGATTGACAATATCGAGCCGTGGCTGCGTGAAGCGGCACCGGACGAACCGTTAAATGTGTTTATTGGTAGCGAAAACCCAATCGGTAAAAGCAGTGGAGCTACGTTGATTATAAGTAAATTTAAGTCATCGTCTGGTGGCGATAATTACATCGGTGTGATTGGTCCGACGCGACAAAATTATCGTCGAACGATGGAACTGGTGCGTCGCACGGGCGCGATGCTAGAGGAAGTCTTGTAGTGGCTAAAAGGAGGAAAAAATGACGAAGAATAAAAAAGCTGAAGATTTAGAGAAAGAAGTTGCTGAGCTGACGTCGGATCTGCAGCGAACTCGAGCGGATTTTGAGAATTATCGTAAGCGCGTGGATGCAGAAAAGCAATCAGCGCACGAGTTGGGTCAAACTAAGTCGGTGATGAAATTATTGCCAGTTATTGATACAATTGAGCGAGCTGTTGCCAACGTCCCAGAGGAGATTCAAGATAATGCGTGGGTTAAGGGAGTGGCTGGTCTGAATAAGCAGCTTGACAAGCAGTTAAAGGAGATTGGTTTGGAAAAAATTGACGCCAAACCCGGAACTTTATTTAATCCTGAATTTCATCAGGCTGTTCAATTTGACGAATCAACGGATGGCGATAAGGAAGTTATTGCCGAGGAGCTTCGCGCTGGCTATACTTTGAACGGCTCGGTTATTCGCGACGCAATGGTAAAAGTTGCTCGTAAGTAATGTGATTGCGAAAAAATAGCGATTAGCACTCTTGACATGAGAGTGCTAATTATTTATACTGAGATAGTTGGCACTCGCCACGAAAGAGTGCTAGAATGAATATAAGATATAGACCAGATGTGATCATAATAGAAAGGGGAATCATATGGGTAAAATTATTGGTATTGACCTTGGTACAACCAACAGCGCATTTGCGTATATGTTAGCTGGAAAACCAGAGGTTATTTCTAATGCCGAAGGTAATCGTACTACGCCATCTGTAGTTGCGGTCAATAAAAAGGGCGAACGACTTGTCGGTCAAGTTGCTCAGCGTCAGCGTGTAACAAACCCAAAAAACACGATTTACGGCGTTAAGCGTTTGATTGGTCGTAAGTTTGACGATAAGGAAGTTCAAAAAGACTTGGACATCATGCCGTACAAGATTGTTAAAAAAGGTACTGGCGTGGCAGTCGAAATGGGCGATAAGGAATACACGCCAGAAGAAGTTTCAGCAATGATTCTTAGTAAAATCAAGGCTGACGCCGAAGCTTTCTTGGGTGAAAAAGTAACGGAAGCAGTGATTACGGTGCCAGCTTACTTTGACGATTCACAGCGCCAAGCAACTAAGGACGCTGGTAAAATTGCTGGATTGGAAGTTAAGCGTATTATCAACGAACCAACAGCTGCGGCTTTGGCGTATGGCCTGGAAAAGGGTAAGAATGACGAAACTATTGTAGTGTTCGACCTTGGTGGTGGTACGTTTGACGTGTCGGTGTTGGAACTGGGTGACGGCGTGTTTGAGGTTAAGGCAACCAATGGTGATACACACCTTGGTGGTGAAGATTTCGACAACGCTATTGTCAACTACTTCTTGGACGACTTCAAATCAAAGGAAGGAATTGATCTTCGTAAAGATAATGCAGCAATGCAACGCCTGAAGGATGAGGCTGAAAAGGCGAAGAAAGAATTGTCAACGGTTACGGAGTATGAAGTCAACATTCCATTTATCACTGCTGATGCTGATGGTCCAAAACACTTCGAGATGAGCTTGAGCCGCGCTAAGTTGGAAGACTTGGTTAAGGATTTATTGGATCGCTTGGATGGTCCAGTAGAAAAGGCTTTGAAGGATGCTAAACTTTCTAAGTCCGACATTAACAATGTAGTTATGGTTGGTGGAATGACTCGTATGCCAGCTGTGGTCGAGCGTGTAAAGAATTTCTTTGGAAAAGATCCAATGCAAGGCGTGAACCCAGATGAGGTTGTGGCTGTTGGTGCCGCAATTCAAGGTGGTGTCTTGGCTGGTGATGTTAAGGATGTGTTGCTTTTGGATGTGACCCCGCTTTCTCTTGGAATTGAGACGATGGGCGGCGTGTCGACGAAGTTGATTGACCGAAATACGACGATTCCAACAAGCAAGAGCGAGGTTTTCTCGACAGCTGCGGATAACCAGCCTCAGGTGGAAATTCACGTTCTTCAAGGTGAGCGCGAGTTTGCTAATGACAATAAGAGTTTGGGTCGTTTTGTGCTTGACGGTATTGCGCCAGCGCCACGCGGCGTGCCTCAAATTGAAGTGACCTTTAACATTGACGCCAACGGTATTCTTAATGTTACGGCTAAAGATAAGGGAACAGGCAAAGAGCAATCAATCACTATCCAAAACTCTGGCAATATGAGTAAGGAAGATATTGAGAAGGCGCAAAAAGAAGCCGAACTTCACGCGGACGAAGATAAGAAAAAGCGCGAAACTGTCGATACGAAGAATCAGCTTGAAAACGCTATTTATCAGGCAAAGAAAATGCCGGACGAATTTAAAGATAAGATTTCTGACGATGATAAGCAAGCGATTGAAAAGGCTGTCGAAGAGGCTGAAAAGCACAAAGATTCTGAAGATAAGGACGAATTGGATGCTGCAATTAAAGCCTTGAACGACGTGATTATGCCAATTGGGGCTAAAATGTATCAACAATCAGCCGACGATAAAAAAGCTGACGAAGCTGGCGACAAAAAGTCTGATAAAGACGAGCCAGTCGAAGGCGAAATTGTCGACGAAAAATAAACCTAACGTATTTACAAAGAAGGCTGCTCGATAAAAAGAGTGGCCTTTTTTGGACTTAGCACTCTTGCACTGAGAGTGCTAAACGCGTATAATATGTAAGGTATGAGCAAGCGTGATTATTATGAAATATTGGGCGTTCCAAAGACCGCTTCTGAAGATGAGATAAAAAAGGCTTTTCGTAAATTAGCAATTAAATATCATCCTGATAAACAGGGTGGCGACGAGGCTAAATTTAAGGAAATTAATGAAGCCTATGAAGTTCTGAAAGACAAACAGAAGCGACAGCGTTATGATCAATTTGGTCATGCTGGCGTTGGTGGTGCGTCTGGTGGCGGTTTTTCTGGTAATCCGTTTGAAGGATTTGGTGGATTCGGCGGTCAAAACGTTCACTTTGATTTTGGTGACGGTGGACTAGGTGATATTTTTAGTCAATTCTTCGGTGGCGCGGCTGGCGGCGCTGGAAATGGTCGTTCGCGTGGGCGTGATGTTGAAACTAGTGTAACATTAAGTTTTGAGGACGCGGTATTTGGTGTAGAAAAGAAAATTAGTTTAATGCTGGATGTTGAATGTGAGCATTGCCATGGCGATGGCGCCGAGCCAGGGTTTGGAATGAAAACGTGCCCAACTTGTAAGGGCGCGGGTCAGCAAACTCGAACGATGAATTCGCTGTTTGGGCAAATTCAGCAGGCGGTTGTTTGTGAAACTTGTCACGGTAAGGGAAAAGTTCCTGAAAAAGAATGTTCAGTTTGTCGAGGAAAAGGCACGACCCGACAGAATCAGGATATCACTATTAAAATTCCGG
>ERZ772962.1624-NODE-1624-length-11996-cov-2.586048_pt1 | contig 11996 bp, 8 predicted proteins | sample MGYA00580676_ERZ772962 | MGnify/ENA primary metagenome ERZ772962 (study PRJEB29015, sample SAMEA2738049) | human oral metagenome | biome: human oral; feature: human-associated habitat; material: saliva | place: China | collected 2230 ...
CCAGTTCGGGCTCCATGTGGAGGAGTTTTTCGGTTTCACCTTCGAGCATTTTGCCGGCGGGGATGCCGGTCCAGGCGGACACGACCTCGGCGATGGTGTCGGGGGTGACTTCCTCGGAAAGCATTGTGGGCGCCAGGGATTGTTGTTCCAGCTGCTCCAGTTGTTTTTCCAGCTGGGGGATGGTGCCGTAGCGGAGTTCAGCAACCTTGCCGTAGTCGCCGTCGCGTTCGGCGATTTCGGATGCTTGGCGCATCTTTTCCAGTTCTTCCTTCACGCCCCGCACCTTGTCGATGGCGGCCTTTTCATTGTTCCACCGAGCCTTGAGTTCGCCCAGACGTTCGCGCTGGTCGGCGAGCTCTTCCCGCAGTTTGACCAGCCGGTCACGGGAGGCGGCGTCGGTTTCTTTGGTCAGGGCCACTTCTTCGATTTCGAGGCGACGGACGATGCGCTCTAGTTCGTCGATTTCCTGTGGTGAGGAGTCGATTTCCATGCGCAGGCGGGAGGCGGCTTCGTCCACCAGGTCGATGGCCTTGTCCGGCAGGAATCGGGAGGTGATGTACCGGTCGGACAGGGGGGCAGCGGCGACCAAGGCGGAGTCTTGGATGCGCACACCGTGGTGGACTTCGTAGCGTTCCTTGAGTCCGCGGAGGATGCCGATGGCGTCTTCGACGGAGGGTTCGCCGACGAAGACTTGTTGGAACCGGCGTTCTAATGCAGCGTCTTTTTCAATGTATTTGCGGTACTCGTCGAGGGTGGTGGCACCGACCAACCGGAGTTCGCCGCGGGCCAGCAGGGGTTTAATCATGTTGCCGGCATCCATGGCGGAGTCGCCGGATGCGCCGGCACCGACGATGGCGTGAAGTTCGTCAATGAAGGTAATGATTTCGCCTTCGGCTTCTTTGATTTCGTCGAGGACGGCCTTGAGGCGTTCTTCGAATTCGCCCCGGTATTTAGCGCCGGCCACCATGGAGCCCAGGTCGAGGCTGATGAGGGTTTTACCACGGAGGGATTCCGGCACGTCGCCGGCGACGATGCGGCGGGCGAGGCCTTCGACGATGGCGGTTTTACCCACGCCGGGTTCGCCGATGAGCACCGGGTTGTTTTTGGTGCGGCGGCTTAAGACCTGGACGACTCGGCGGATTTCGGAGTCGCGGCCGATAACGGGGTCAATTTTGCCTTCGCGGGCGCGGGCGGTGAGGTCGGTGGAGTATTTTGCCAGCGCCTGGAATTGGCCCTCGGGGTCTTCGGTGGTTACTTTTTTCGATCCGCGGACGGAGGGGAATACGCCTTTGATGGCGTCGTAGGTGGCGCCGCGTTTGGTGAGCAGGTCGGCGGCGTCGGATTGCCCGCGGGCGATAGCGGCCAGGAGGACTTCGGTAGAGACGAATTCGTCGCCGAGTTCGCCGGCGAGTTCCTGGGCAGCGTTGAGCACGTTGAGGCCGTCGCGGTTAAAGTTGGGGTTGGCCAGCCCGGAGCCTTCGGCCTTGGGGTAGCCCTGAATAAGAGCTTCTGCTTCCTTGCGGACGGTTTCGGGGTCCACACCGGTGGCGCGCAGCACGGGCGCGGCTATGCCGTCTTCTTGCCCGAGAATGGCGGCCAGCAGGTGGGCAGGCCGAATGTCGGGGTTGCCGTTTGCGGAGGCTTGTTGCAGCGCGGTTTGTAATGCTTCTTGGGTTTTTGTTGTTGGTTTAAATGAGCTCATTATTGTCCTTTTCTGTCGTATTCCTGTTTACCAGTTCTCACTATTTTAGGTCCGACCAACCATAAGGTTGAGCGGGTATTACTCAAGTTTGTTCCTAGCATACACCACTCCCCCAAAAAAGTTAAGTCCCTTAGGCTCAACTTTCTGTTTTTGCTGGTTATTTTGGCTTTACGACGTTATCCTGACGGGACTAACCCCCAAACCCAAGGATCCTCATGACCGACACCTTGTGTTATTTCACGACTTTTGTTTGTCACTACGACCAGTTGCCGCTGGTAGCAAAGCGCTACCAGGAGCGGCTCGCCCAGATAGCCGCACTGCCTGGTCACGCTATTGTCCTGGCCGCCAAGGAGGTGTGTGACCTTGGCCACGAGTCGCTGATTTTCGACCTGCTTATCAAGGAAATTCTCGACGAACCCTGGACCGCGGAAGAAGCCGAATCCTATTCCACTTTTATGCTCACCACCATCATTGACCTCCCCGACGACGGCACCGATGATCCGGTGTGGGAGGTCATAGACTTATTAGATTTTGACTATTTCGACGACTTTCCAGCCATCGCCCCCACCCGCACCACTGCGGTGCTCATGACCCCCAGCGGTAATGAGTTCCCCAATGACTGCAGCTATAACTAGGAGAAAACAGAATGACAACTATGCCACCCCAATGCTTCATGACGTTTTTTGTGAGCCGTTACGATAATCTCGTGGCAGCAAAACACCATTATCAACGCCGAATAGATATGGTACGACAGCGTTATCAGGTCGTGTTTGCTCCTGAACAAGCCTACGGTGATGGAAACGATAGTGCAGTACACCGCACTACCGCATACGACGCCGTCCCGGAGGATGAGCGCAGCCTCTTCGTGTTTTCCGCCATTATCCTGGTCCCCGATGCGGCAGTCGAGGCGGTTACTGCCCTGCTTGATGCGGATCCGAGAGAGTTCGTGAGCCACACCGAGGTGATCCGCATGTCCCCCACCGGAAGCGATGTCCTCACCCCGGTCAGCCGGCAGGCATAGAAAAACCGCAGGCCCGATCGTCGTCAAGTATGACAACCGGACCTGCGGCTAGCGGCTAGATTATTTGCCGTCGCACTCATCCCAGTGGCCCTCGTGGGCGCGGTGACGGTGACCGTCGTGAAGATAGTCGACGTGATCGCCGTGCTTGACCGCTTCGTGGCCGCAGTTCTCGCCGTGAACATGAGGATGGTTTTCATGGATATGGCAAGTCATTTTCAGTAAGCCTCCTTAAAACTACTGACAGTTACGGTCGATGACCACCACCGACTATACCGCCCATGCAGTTACGGGCCAAAAATTATGCGTGCGGGAGGGATCACCTGACAATACCCTTTTACCGCACAACCGTTTTCAGTAGCCGCAGCCTGGATCGTCGAAAAGCATCCGGCTACTTGGAGAGCAACATGTCTAACGTGTCGTGCAGCGCGGTGATGCCATCCTCTCGCACTTTCCAACTGGTTTCGGTGTCGGCCTTTTCCAGCAGTAATTTCACCGGCACCGAGTACTGGGTACCATTCGCCTCAAACTCGACATTCATATCAACATTCCAGGTTTCATTGCCCATGGTTTCCAACCCCCGCGGTTGGGTGGTTACGGTGGTTACCCCGTGCTTCGCATAGAGGTCCGCAAGTTTGGTGCAAGCCACCGACTTGTGCACCCCAACCGCCTTGCTACAGACCGCGGCATCGGGGGAAACTGCCTGCTTGGGGAGGTCTTCCCGGACAGTGGCGAATGGCGGCGTGGGCTGTTCTTCCGCTTGTTTGGAGCAGGCGACCAGGATCAAGGCGAGGCTTACGACGCCTAATGTTTTGGTGAAATTCATGATGTTTACCTCAAAAAATCGTAGGTTTGGGAAATGTCGTGGTGGCTGATTGGGCTTAAGATCCCGGCGTCCATGCTGAACACCTGGTCGGAATATTTAATTGCCAGCGGGTCGTGGGTAACGCACAGCACTGTGCTGCCTTCCTGGGTGAGCTGGTGAAGCAATTCAAAGAGTTTTGTGGAGTTTTCGCTATCAAGCGCGCCGCTGGGCTCGTCGGCAAGCAGCACGGTTCGGGTGCCCGCGATGGCCCGGGCAATGCCCACCCGCTGCCGCTCCCCACCGGAGATTTCGGCGGGGAACCGGCGCCCAAGATGGCCGATGCCGACTTTCGCTAGCGCCTGCTCCGAGGCCGTTATCGCCGCGGTTCGGCTCATGCCGTTTGCTTCGAGCGGTAGCCGCACGTTCTCTAACACCGTGAGTTCGTTGATGATGTTGTGGTCTTGGAACACCACCCCGATGTCGGTCCTGCGCAGGGCCGCGCATTCGTCCTTGGTGAGCGCAGCAATATCCTTGTCCTGGTACCAAATGGCGCCGGTTGCGGGTTTCAGCAAACCTGCGATAACCGACAACAGCGTGGTTTTGCCCGAGCCGCTTTTGCCGAAGATGGTGCTGAGTTTCCCGGCCGGAAACTCCACCGACAGTGGGCGTAGCGCGTGAACGTCGCCGTAGCGTTTCGACACGTTATCCAGGGTGATTGCCGACATGTGTAATCCTCATTTCCGTTTTTCGCTGGAGATCCGCAGCACCGCCAACCCGAACGCCAGGGCAAGTGCCGCCGCCAGCCCGAGGGCGACGAACCCGTAGGTTGGCCACGATGTGGCGACCGGCAGCGCCTCCGTCTGCTGCACCGGCCGGAGTTTCAAGATCCACACCCCCACATATCCTGAGACCATGCCAGTGAGGATGGCCGGGATGAGGGTGGGAAAGAGCGAGAGCGCTAATACTTTCCCGGCCCACCGACGGTTCACGCCCAGGGCGAAGAGGCTGTCGAGGTGTTTGGATAGTCGCCCGGCGATCCCCAGGGCCAACACCAGAATCCACACGCCCATGATGACGGTGCTGACCAGGACCAATGCCTTCAGGTCGGGGGGAACGGAAATGTGGTGGAGTTCGTTGTGTACATCAACGATGAGGCCCAGTATGGAAAATTGTGGTTGTTGCTGTGCCGCACGTGTTTGGGCGGCTTCGTCAAGATTCGGATACTCCACAAATGCCGGACCCAACGGTAGGTTGCGGGTTTCGGCGAAAGATCGAAGCGCGATCGCTCGAACGTTCATGCCTACCAGGTATTCGCGCGGCAACTCCACCGGGGCGGCGGTAACCGTTTCGGTGCGGGTCGTCCCGTCTAGCGACGACACGTGCACCGGGATCGCACCATCGCGGGCGTCGGTGCCCAGGATTCCGCCGCTGTTGAGAGCTACTTTCTGCTCCGGGCTCAGCCCACCCAACCACCAGTCGATATCGGACACGGATTCGAATACCCAGAGCTGTCCCATTCGGAACGCGTCGAAGCCGACCTGAACAGTGGTTTGCGGCGGTACCGATTGTTCCTCGGCAACCCGCCGAATCCGAATGGGTTGCTGGGGGAACTCGGCGTCAACCTGGGCTTGGAGTGGTTCCGGTATTTCCATGGGTTTCCCCAATCGATCGGCCATGGTGACCCGAACTGTGTTGGGCGGGACGCTATCAATTTGCGTGAGATTCATGGTGTTTTCGGTAGTCACGGCCGTGGTGACCAGCATCAGGGGGATGCCAACGATGGCGCCGCAGAGCAGCCAGGTGATGGCACCGCTGAACGCGTCTCGCTCCTTCATGCGGCGACTGAGCACGCCGGCTAAGGAATCTGGCCATAGGCGCCGGGTTTTTGTGAGCCACAACGCCATAAGTGCCGAGGCCATGACCACGAAGCTGGCGCCAATGATTTGGTTCTGGTCGTCAAGAATGTCGGGGAATAGGAAGAGTGCGCTCAGCACGAGAAAGCCGAGGCAGCTGATGCCGCCCATGACCCAGGTGGTTCCCGCTACTCCCACCGCTATCTTGCGCTTTCGTCTTGCCCACACCCCCGCGATCACCAGGCCAGCGGCGATCCCGCCAGCGATGGAGAGCAGGAAGAACGGGAACAGGTCCCAGGGGAACACGAAGGTAGACAGCGATAATTCATATATCCGCGACAGGATTATTCGAACAACAGTACCAATACCTAAGGCGATGAGAGATGCTGCCGCCAGTGCCGCAAGCCCCATGATGGTCAGCGCCCCAATGATTGCCAGAATCAGCACCGAATCCTGGATTCCCATCGCCGCCAGTACAACCTGTTGTTTCCGCAGCCAGACGCTCAGGAGCAGAATTGCCATAATCACCACCAGTGCGGGCATGAGGACCGCCGGCCAAACATAAATCACCGGGTTCCCGCCAGACGCAGGCCGGTCGCCGTGAAGATCAGCGGCGCTGAGCAGCACCTGGGCGCTGGTGGCGGCCGGCAGCTCCTGCAACGCCGCGGAGATACTATTGAGCACCCTGAGCTGGGCCAATACGGGTTCCGGGCTGGGCGCCGACCAGTACAGGCTCCCACTGAGATATTGGGGGATGCCGGTCAGGTCTTCGATGCGGCGATACACATCGCTCAACGTGCCGGGTGCCGCATACATGGTGGCATCGTCAAGGTAGTTGTCGGCGATAATGCCGGTGATTTTCCAGCTGGTATCCACCCCGGGGACCGCAATCCGCACATCACTGCCTACGGCGCCACCGCTGCGGGCCAGGGTGGTGGATATGGCTATTTCGCCGGGGGCAGATGGGTATCGCCCTTCGGCGAGTGCGTACCGTTTGGGGTACGGGGATGCGTCCCACGGTGTTTCGGCAATGCGCAGTTCCCGATGCCCTTCCGCCGCCGAGCCCAATCCGGCAACCGGCAGGGTTGTGATGAGTTCGACTCGCCCCAGCGTCGACAGGTGGTCGAGGTTGAGCTTCTTATAGCCGCGGACTGGCACGCCCGGCATGTTTGCCGTGTAGTCGGCAACCCCCAGGGAATATTCACGCTCCTGGTCCGGGCTGAGTTTCATCGAGGTGACACTAATAATCAGGGTCATGATTGCGGCCACCACCACGGTCAAGAAGACGACAGAGAGGCGCCAGGCCGGGGTCCGCAGCAGGGCCGGGGCAAACCTAAGAGCCGCTTTGACAAAGCCTAAGTTTGCTTTCGACGACATTAGCAGCCAATCCCATTCCGTTGCGATACCACGATGCCCAATATGTCCATGCGCCGCCCTGCCCCATACCCATTTCATAAGAACGAGAAATGAAACCTGAGCAAGCAATTGTTATGTGGGTTCAACTTAACAAAGTTCCGCCCGAATACAAAGCATTTCGATAGGAAAACCAGAAATCAATTATTTCATTACCCCAAAAGCTACCCCCGCTTTCGGCTATCTAGCCCTTCGATTGCTAGATTATTCTCGAATCAATGCAGCCCATTAGGTAATAGTTAGGTTATCATTAGTGAATCGTGCCCGCCGAAAAAATCAGCGGTTTCACTGCCACTACCTGTTCATATAATGAATGTTGCATATATTTTGTTCACTGACCTATAATTTGGGCGATTTCTATAGCCAATCACAACCATGGCCGGACCCGGCATCGACAAGCAAATCAGCCACGACTTAACTGCCGCATACCCCACCCCGTTTTCAGTAAACCGTAAAACCGCCAATAATGCTGACATGCTGGCATTATGATTATTTTCAATAACAACAATGCTTTTTGCGGGTTCCCTTTTAATAAATCTTCTACTTTTTAAAATTCGAGTTTATCGCTTATTTCAGAACCAAAAGTCACGCATTATTTTTTAAACCACTACAAATGGTTAGAATATTAAATGTGACGATAGCTACCCCACCAAACCAAGTAGCCGACCAGCTACGATTGATCGGCGACGGTTTTTCCCGTGAGGTATTCACTACATATTTCCGCTATGTTCCCGATGCCCAATTAATCGTAAGCCCTGATTATCCGCTCGGGGACGCATTAGTGGGACTATTTCACGGCTCAGATAATGAGGGAAATCTCTACCCGGAAACCATCGAACACCTGCGCGATGTTACGGAGATTTTAGCCGCCCATGGTTTCCGCAGCTACCGGCCGCTAGCGGATGCGATTTCGCCGGTGCTGGATCGGTATTGCCTCGACATCAGCGCCTACGATGTGTTCATTATCAAACGGGCCGTGCGACAGGCCGCCGAGGTCATGGATGAAGCAGCCGCATTATGTCCCTTCCACCCGGTCATTGGGCAAATTGTCGAGGTGGAAAAACGCTGCCGCAATATTGCGGTGGTGCGACTCATCGTGGACACCCCCATCGAATACGAGCCCGGCCAGTATTTGAGCGTCAACACCGACTATTCGGGCGGCCGGTGGACCAATCTGAGCCCCAGCATACCCTGTAACGATGCTGGTCAGATCGAGTTTCACGTGCACGCGCCGTCGCTGTTGTCGACCGCCCGGCAAGGGGACCGCATCCGCATTGCCGCGGCCGGCGGTGGCTATGACCTGGACTACGACCAAGACATGCTGCTGATTGCGCACGGCACTGGCCTGGCGGAGGCCCGCGCAATCATCGTGGACATGCTCATGAAGGGCCGCACCCCGCACACCCACCTGTTCTTGAGCGCGGACTATCCCGGCGAGCTCTACGAGCTGCAAGGGCTGTGGCAGCTGGCCAGCACCGCGCCATGGCTGTTTATTCAACCGGTGGTCACCCACGAATCCGACGCCTGGTGGGTGGGTGCTACCGAATCGTCCCAGCCACCGCGGGGCCTGCACCTCACACAGGTGGGTGACGTGGGCACCATTGTGGCTAGTTTCGGCACGTGGCTGGGCCACCAGATCATCATTACGGGGCCGAAAAAGCTGGTGGCAGGCACGAAGAAGAAACTGCTGACGCGGGGCACCCCCGAGGAACTCATCCAAACCCAAAACTATCAGAGTGCCTATTTTATTTAGGGTTTCCCACTAAGAGCTTTTCGACGCCGTGTGTACCTCTAAAACCGACCCCAGCGCAACACCCAACAATGCCTAGCTATTATGTTCGAATGGTTTTCCACAGGCTCGGTGTGGTGTTGGGGCAGACAAAACCCCAGTTCACCCGCGAAGTTTTCCACAGGCCCGAATATTTTTTGGGTGGGGTAGCCACAGCGTCATGAGGTCGCGTGGAATGAAGGCATGTCGTTCACATCATTTCACCCCGAAGCCAGCTTCACCCACGAGCCCGCGGCCCCACTACCCACCCCAGGGCTGTCGGCCAGCCACACGGCGCAGGCGCTCACCCAATTCCAATCCAGGCTAGGGTCGGCGCTCACCCACACAGACGATTCGGTCGCGGATCACCTGACCCAACTGCACCGGTTCATCAGCGACCAAACCCATGTCGACGCTGACACCAGCCAAAGCCTTGGGGGCGGACGCCCATGTTCCCGCTGAAATCCGAAGAATTATTTGCTGCGGCGGCGGAACACCAGAAGTTCGCGCAGGCCGCAACAACGGCCATGAACAGCCAGCATCAGGGGTGGGAAGCGGTGTTTGCCGACTCGCTCGCCGGCCCGGGTTTCGCCGCCGGCCAGCAAACCCTGGGAACACTGGTGACGGACTATGCGTCGCAGGCGCAGAAATCGGCCGATCTGGCCCAAGTGTTGTACCAAACGGGGCTCGCCCAACGAGACATCGAAAAAGCATTCGAGAAAGTGGTGCGGGGAGTGAAGTCCTTGATATCGGCAGCCCTTCACCACGGCGCGATCCTTGGCGACAAGGCCATCGATACGCTTCCAATCTGCTACCAAATTCTTATGTTTCTGCACTGCATCAGTATGATCCTGGACAAGAAATGCGCCCACCAGATCGGTTGTATTGCGGTCGAGCATAATGATCCCCACGGCGTGTACCTGGGGGACGATCTTAGCCTCACCCCGGAACAACTCAACGCCCAAGCGTTCGAACATATTCGGCCCGAGGTGCGCCCCCTGGTGGACGACCCCCACATTGCTGGCCAGGATGACCACACGGGGAGAAAGAAACCCCAGGCCATACAAGTTATCAACGGTAAGGCGGCGCTGATTTTCGGCGACCCCGCCCAGGCGAAAACGATCGTGACCGTGGTCCAGGGGGTGACGTCCTCCAACCCGGACACGATCGTCACCAGCGTGGCCAATGTGTCGGATTTTTACGAGGACCTCAACCGGGGCAAAGGCAATGTGGCGGTGGTCATGTACGACTATGCGGCGCCGAAAGGCGTCCCCAGCGGCATCTATCCCGACTACGCGCACAAGGCCGCAAACGATTACCAAAACTACAAGAAAGCACTCCGCGCAAAATACCCAGACGCCCAGCTCATGGACGTGGGGCACAGCTACGGGTCGGTGCTGCTCGGCACCGCGGCACAACGACCGGGCGGGTTGGAAACCGATGTGCTTATCGACGCAGGCAGTCCCGGGATGCATACCCGATCGACGCGGGACCTCCATCTCAATAGCAGCAACCCCGAAGTGATCTCCTCCCTCAACGACGCCGACCCGGCCCGGATGCTGCACACTCCCGACCTTGGGGTGCACGGCCCAGATCCGACCGACAAACTATTCGGCGCGACGGAGGTGTGGACACGACTATCTGACCAACCCGGATTTTCGGGCCCACATGCGGGACAAACTCGCCACATACCACCGGTAACCCCTGGGGCTGGTGTGATTACAGCGCGATACTCGCCACCGTCGCTACCTGCGGATACCGCCGAAATAACCCCATAATGCCCACCCATTCAGTCCTATTACTCGACGAAAGGATTTCTTCATGGATTTACGCATTGACTTTGCCTCCCTCACCAGCGCCGCGGGAAACCTCCAGGGCATACTCGATGCCACGGAGCGCTCGTCGACGCTGGCCCAAGGCACGACCCTAGGCGCCGGCTACTCGGGCATGCCGGAGCTGTCGGCATTGGGGGCGGCCCACGGCGCTGTGCTCACCGGCGGTGCCGGCAGCGCCCTCACCATCCTCAAAAACTTTGCCCAACAAATAGACTGGGGCCGCTACAACCTAGAGCGCAACCATGACCTTTTCGAAAACCACGAACTGGGCTTCGCACAAGCATTCACCCACGGTGACCTGGGTGGGGCGGTCCACGCCATCAAGGACCTGGCCACGGCCCGACCCGACGGCGGATTCGGCAACTTCAGCTTTCCCACACCCACCATCACCCCGAACACCTCACTCGCCGACGTCATCGCCAAGCTCACCAGCACCGACACCGGCCAAGCCGCCCAGGCCAGTGAGTCGTGGAACGCCATGTCCGCGGAGGCCGCCACCATCGCCACCCAACTCACCGACACCGCGGCCCAACTCCAGGCCACCAATGACGGCACCGCCGTGGACGCAGCCTGCCGGGTCATCACCGACATGGCCCAGGTGGCCACCCAATTCTCGGCAAACGCCGCCCACATGGCGGCAACCGTCACCTACCTGGCCACCATTCCCGCCGCTTTCACCCCCAGCCTGGTCGCCATGAAAACCGCCACTGACATCATCCAAGACCCGGTGGAGAAAACCGCGGCAGAAAAACTCGCCCTCACCCACTTCTACAGCGTGTACGGCCCAGCCATCCAGGCGGCCATACCGGCAACCCGAAATCTCACCCAGCCGCTCCCCGGCGGTGGCGGCGGTGGAACCGCCGGCATGACCGAACAGGTAGGGCAAGATTTTCCCACGGTGCAGCAACTACGCCACAGCATGGCCTCCGGGGTGGAACAACTGCACCAGCAATACCACCCCAACCCCACGGGCCAGCACATGCCGCACACATACGGTTCGCACCCAACCATGCCCCACCAGGGACAGCAAGGACAGATGGGGCCAACGAACATGCCCGCCACCCCTGGTGACGGCGGGATATCGCCCCACTACCACCCGACACCCGGCCCCTATGGTGGCCCGGGAACCACAAACGCTCACCAGATAGCCACCGAACGCGCCGCCTATGCCCCGCCCGCGGAAATCACAGGTGCTGGGGCCGCCCACTCCACAAACCCTCTTGGTGGTGGGCAGGCCCCCGCGGCTCCGGGGATAGGTGGTGTGAGTGGTCGGCCGATGCCCACCGGTCATGGCGGAATCGGGGGCATCGGCGGACTGGGCGGATTACCCGGCACACCAAGGCTTGCTGCGCCGCGTGGCGCAGGGATCGGGGTGTCCGGCAGCGGTGGTGGCACACCTCGGGGAGTTAGCTCAAACTTTCGAGAATCGTGCGGTCGCGTGGGTGGCGCGGGCACGGGTGGCACGGGTGCGGCCACCACTGGTCGTGGTGGCGTTGCCGGTGGTGGCGCCATGATGGGTGGGGTCCCACCGGGCGGCCGGGGCTCCCGCGGCGGGGGTAAGCGTCATAAGGCCACCTGCGGCACCACCGTCAAAGGGGTGTT
>ERZ772962.1628-NODE-1628-length-11975-cov-11.098574_pt1 | contig 11975 bp, 8 predicted proteins | sample MGYA00580676_ERZ772962 | MGnify/ENA primary metagenome ERZ772962 (study PRJEB29015, sample SAMEA2738049) | human oral metagenome | biome: human oral; feature: human-associated habitat; material: saliva | place: China | collected 2230 ...
CGAACAGGCCGAAGGCGACGATGAAGGCGAGCTGGGCGAGGAAGAGGATCGGAATGACGGCCAAGGACGCGAAGGTCGCAGCCAGCACCATGCCCGCCGAGGTGATGACCCCCGGCGTGATGGTGAGCCCTCGCAGAATTCCCTCACGAGTGCCGTGCTCGATCGCCTCCTCTCGCACTCGGGTCATCAGGAAGATGTTGTAGTCGATGCCCAGGGCGACGAGGAAGACGAAGCCGTACAACGGCACCGCGGGATCGGCGCCCGGGAAGTGCAGAAGGTGGTTGAACACGACGGCGGAGACCCCCATGGCGGTGCCGAACGAGATCACCGTGGTCGCGATGAGCAGCACCGGTGCGACAACAGAGCGCAGCAGCGCAATGAGGATGAGCAGGATGACGACGAGGATGATCGGAATGATGAGGTTGCGGTCATGAATCGCAGCCCTGTTGGTGTCCACGGCCGTGGCCGTCACGCCCCCGACCAGTGCGCCCGGAGCCTCCTGGGAGAGCTCGGCGCGCAGATCGCGCACCGTATCGCCCGCGGCCTGAGAGTCCGCCGCATCGACCAGCGTGCCCTGAATGAGAACGCGGCCATCCACAACGGTGGGCGCGGGTGCGGGAGTTCCGGGCGGCCCGTAGGCGGTGATGCCGTCCTCGGTGACCGGCGCCGAACCGCTGGGCGAGTCGGCGGAGGTCACGCTCACCCCGTCGATCCCGGGGCTGGCGAGCAGCACGTCGGAAACCGCTTGAAGCTGCTCCTCACCTGCCACCACCCTCACGGGACTGCCGGACCCTCCCGGGAAGTGCTCGCCCAGTGCGACCTGTCCCTCGCGCGCCTGAGAGGCGCCCAGGACCAGATCCGAGGAGGGCACGCCGTCGGCCTTGAGCTGGGTGACGCCAAGGGCCCCCACGAGCAGGACGACGGCGGTCACCGCCCAGACCATGCGCGGACGCTCCCCCAGCAGACGGGAGATCCTGGCCCACAGGCCGGAGGAGGCACCACTGTGATCGGCGGCAACCGCCTCGGGTTCGTAGAGCGGCCGCTTCGGCCAGAAGGCGGTGCGTCCGAACAGCACCAGGATGGCCGGCAGAAGCGTCAGGGCGGAGACCATGGCGAAGACGATGCCGATCGCGGTGACCGGCCCCAGTGTGCTGTTCGACTTCAGATCGGACAGGGTCAGTGTGAGCAGCCCGGCGATGACTGTCCCGCCGGAGGCCACGATCGGCTCAACCGAGCCCTTGAGAGCTTTCCAGCAGGCCTGCCAGGCGTCCTGAGTCACCCGCAGCTCCTCGCGGTAGCGGGCGACGAGGAGTAGGGAGTAATCCGTTGCCGCCCCGATCACGAGGATGAACAGGATCCCCTGGGTCTGGCCGCTCAGGAGCAGGACCCCCCACTTGGCGAGCCACCATATCGTCAGCAGGGCGGCGCACAGGGCGAACAGGCTGGTCGAGAGCACGGCCACCGGCAGCAGGACGGAGCGGTAGACGAACAGGAGAATGACGAGCACCACCAGGAGAGCCACTCCCAGGAGCAGGCCGTCAATACCGGCGAAGGCCCCGATGAGGTCGGCGCTCAGGCCGGCCGGGCCCGTGAGGTGGACAGTGACTCCTTCAGGCGCCTCGGCACGCAGGGTGTCGGAAACTGCGTTCGCCACGTCGGCGATATCGGTCCCGGAGTCGATGGGCACGAAGGCCTGGACAGCCATCCCGTCCTCGGAGGGCAGCGCGGGAGATGGAGTGCCCACGCCCTCGATCTCTGCGAGTCCACCGACCTGTTGACTGATCTGCTCGAGCTGGTCCTGGCTCAGCTCGCTGTCGCCGACGAAGACAGCGATCGCGGGTACCTCGTCGGAGTCGGTGAACTCACCGAGCACGTGTTGAACCTGGGTGGCGTCGGCGGACTCCGGAAGGAAGGCCGTTTGGTCATTGGAGGACACCTCGGAGACACGGCCGAAGTAGGGTCCCCCGATCCCCGCAGCGCTCACCCATACCAGGATGAGCACGGCGGGCAGGAGGACACGCAGCCACCTGGGCGCTCGGCTCATTCCCGATGCCGAGGACTGCGGGTATTTCGAGACTTGCTGGACCCACGGTGACGACGCGCGTGATCCAGGCGGTGCGGATGGTGCAGATGGAGTAGATGCTGATTGGTCCGAATCGGCGGAATCAGTGGTCTCAGCGGATTCGGCGGACGACGCATTGTTCATAAAATAAACCTTTCAGGGGTGTTTATATCTTAAAGAAATGTTGTGAGATCTTCACGATGGCGTGGCTTACGCCCGCCTCACGGCGACCGACGTCCGGCAGCGTTAAGATGCTGAAGGCCGGCGCGATCTGGCCGAACTGATTCATCTCGCCCCAGTCAATTCACAACTCAGTCAGGAGTGCGCATGCGCATAGGCTTCGATCGGGACAAGTACTTGCGCATGCAGTCCGAGCGCATTGCGGAGCGCCGTGCCCAGTTCGGCGGCAAGCTCTACCTTGAGTTCGGGGGCAAGCTCATCGATGATATGCACGCTTCGCGCGTACTGCCCGGCTTCACCCCGGACAACAAGATCGTCATGCTCGCCGAGCTCGCCGACGAGGTCGAGATCATCGTCGCCGTCAATGCGAGGGATCTCGCCCGGAACAAGGTTCGCGCGGACCTCGGCACCGGCTACGAGGACGAGGTTCTGCGGCACATCGACGCCTTCCGCTCCTACGGCCTGCTGGTGGGAAGCGTCGTCATCACCCAGTGGACCGAGGACAACCCCCAGGCCCGGGACTTCAAGCGCAAGCTGGAGAAGCTGGGCATCACGGTCTACCGCCACTATCCGATCCCCGGATATCCCGGGGACGTCGCCCTCATCGTCTCCGAGCAGGGCTATGGGCGCAATGAGTACATCGAGACGTCCCGCAATCTCGTCGTCGTCACCGCTCCGGGGCCGGGCAGCGGCAAGATGGCCACCTGCCTGTCGCAGATGTACCACGACCACGCCCGCGGGCGCGCCTGCGGCTACGCCAAGTTCGAGACCTTCCCCATCTGGAACCTGCCCCTGGACCACCCGGTCAATATCGCCTACGAGGCCGCCACCGCCGACCTCGACGACGTCAACATGATCGACCCCTTCCACCTGGCGGCCCACGGCGTCCAGACCGTCAACTACAACCGCGACGTCGAGGTCTTCCCGGTCCTGAGCCGCCTGTTCGAGGAGATCCTGGGCTCCTCGCCCTACGCCTCCCCCACGGACATGGGCGTCAACATGGCCGGCAACTGCATCAGCGACGACGAGGTCTGCCGGCAGGCCGCCTGCCAGGAGATCATCCGCCGCTACTACCGGGCCCTGGTGACCGAGAAGCGCGAGGTCATCGCCCCCGTCCAGTCCCAGCGGATCGCGCTGCTCATGGCCAAGGTGGGGGTGAGCAAGGAGGACCGCCCCGTCGTGCCGCCCGCGCTGGAGGTGGCTGAGGCCACCGGCGAGCCGGCCTCGGCGATCGAGCTGCCCGACGGGCGCATCGTGACGGGCAAGACCTCCGCCCTGCTGGGGTGCTCCTCGGCGATGCTGCTCAACGCCCTCAAGCTCCTGGCCGGGATCGATGATGACGTCAACCTGCTGGCCCCGGCCTCCATCGAACCCATCCAGAAGCTCAAGACCCAGAGGCTGGGAAGCCGCAACCCGCGCCTGCACACCGACGAGGTGCTCATCGCCCTGGCCGTGTCCGCCAACGGGGACGACAACGCCCGCAAGGCCCTCGACCAGCTCGAGACGCTGCGGGGCTGCGAGGTCCACACCTCCACGATCCTGGGCTCGGTGGACGAGGGCATCTTCCGCGCCCTGGGAGTCCAGGTCACCAACGAGCCCGTCTACGCCACCAAGTCCCTGTACCGCAAGAAGTGAGGCCCGGTGCGGGCCACCCTCCTGCGGTGCGCCCGCACCCGGACGCCCTGCCGAGGTGTGGATGGTCACATAGGTGTGGAGAGGCGACTGAAGGCGGTCGTGCGCGGTACATTCTCCCCAACGAGATGAGCTCGTGTGCTCTGGGGTCGGTGAAAGTCCGAACCGGCGGTGACAGTCCGCGACCCGGTCGCATCCAGCGACCGGCTGACCAGGTGGAACTCCTGGACCGACGGTGAGAGTCCGGATGGGAAGCGCACACGGGACACACCATGCCTCGCCCGGTGCCGTGCACCCGGCGGTCGACCATGGCGGTGTCTCTCCCCAGCGCGCCCGAGGGAGAGGACCGGATGACCTCGTTCACCACCGTGCAGACGGCCGCGATGCAGCGCGCCCTACGGGCCGCGGCCTCCCCCGACGCCCCGCCCGGCCCCAACCCCCGGGTCGGCTGCGTCATCCTCTCCCCCGACGGCGACGTCCTCGCCGAGGGCCATCACCGTGGCGCCGGCAGCGCCCACGCCGAGGTCGACGCACTGGCGAACCTCGCTGCGACGGGCGCCTCCGCCCGAGGAGCGAGCGTCCTGGTCACCCTCGAGCCGTGCAACCACCAGGGCCGCACCGGCCCGTGCGTCCAGGCGCTCCTCGACGCCGGCGTGGCCGAGGTCATCTACGCCCAGGACGACCCGACCGAGCAGGCCGGAGGCGGCGCGGCGGCGCTGGAGGCCGCCGGCGTGCGGGTACGGCGCGGGCTGTGCGCCCAGGAGGCCGCGCGTCTCAACCGCCCGTGGCTCCTGGCCGTGACCCGCGGGCGCCCCATGGTGACGTGGAAGCTCGCCGCCACCCTCGACGGCCGTATCGCCGCCGCTGACGGCACCAGCCAGTGGATCACCCCGGTGGCGGCCCGCCACGACGCCCACCGCCTGCGCCGCCAGTGCGACGCCATCATGGTGGGCACCGGCACCGCCCTCGCCGACGACCCTGCCCTCACCGTCCGCGACGAGGCAGGTCAGCCCGCACCGGCCCACCTCCAACCGCTGCGCGTCGTCGTCGGCTCCAGGAGCCTGCCTCCCACCTCCCGGGTGCTCGCCGACGACCACTACCTCCTCCTGCCCGACCACGACCCCCGCGCCGTCCTGGCCGTCCTCGCCGAGCGCGAGATCCGCCATGTCCTGCTCGAAGGAGGCCCGACCCTCGCGACCGCATTCCTGCGCGCCGGCCTCGTCGACCAGGTCGTCGCCTACACGGCCCCCGCGCTTCTGGGCGCGGGAGCGGCCGCTCTCGCCGACTTCGGGGCGGCGACGATCAGCGATGCCCTGAGGCTGAGTCACCCCCGCGTCGAGGTCCTCGGAGCGGGTGACGAGCTCGCCGTCCGCCTCTGCGGTGATCTGGAGGCCAACGACGTTCCCACTGCCCACTTCCACACCGAGGAGAGTCACTGATGTTCACCGGAATCGTCGAGGAGCTCGGACGCGTCGTCCGGCTCGAGACCGTCGAGGACAGCGCCCGGCTGACGGTCGAGGCGCCCACCGTCACCCAGGACGTGAGCCTGGGCGACTCCGTCAGCGTCAACGGGTGCTGCCTGACGGTCACCGCCGTGCACGGAAGCACCTTCACCGCCGACCTCATGGCCGAGACTCTCACTCGCACCACCCTGGGCTCCCAGGCACCGGGAGACCCGGTCAACCTCGAGCGCGCCCTGCGCGCCAGCGACCGGCTCGGCGGGCACATCGTCCAGGGGCACGTCGATGCCACCGCCGAGGTCCTCGACCACCACCGCGGTGAGCACTGGGACCTCCTACGCATCGGCCTGCCGCAGGAGATCGCCCGTTACGTGGCCGTCAAGGGATCGGTCGCCCTCGACGGGGTGTCGCTAACGGTCGTCGACGTCGTCGACGCCCTCGACGTCTCCCCCGCGCCGGGGGCGGAGGCGTCGCTCAGCGTCGGGCTCATTCCCGAGACGCTGCGACGCACGACTTTGGGCACGAGGCGGCCCGGAGAACGGGTCAACCTCGAGGTCGACGTCATGGCCAAGTACGCCGAGCGTCTTCTGGGCGCCCGCCCGAGCCAGGAGGGGCAGCAGGCATGCTGAGCACCACGAGCGCATCCCCGGGCACGCGCATGGATCGCGTCGAGGACGCTCTCGCCGCCCTGCGCGAGGGCCGGACGGTCATCGTCGTCGACGATGAGAGCCGGGAGAACGAGGGGGACCTCATCCTGCCCGCGCAGAGCGCCACGACCGAGCAGCTGGCCTTCGCGATCCGGCACTCGACCGGCATCATCTGCGCCCCCATGGCGGGCCAGGAGCTCGACCGCCTGGGCATCCCCATGATGACCGAGCACAACACCGATCCCAAGAGGACGGCCTTCACCCTGAGCGCCGACGCCCGCACCGGCATCACCACGGGTGTGAGCGCCGCCGACCGGGCTCGCACCGTCCGCGTCCTGGCGGATCCGGGCTCAGCTGCCAGCGACCTCGTCCGCCCCGGCCACGTCTTCCCCCTGCGGGCGCGCGAGGGCGGGATCCTCACGCGCCGCGGTCACACGGAGGCCGCCGTCGACCTCATGCGCCTGTCGGGCAACCGGCCTGTGGGGGTCCTGGTGGAGGTCATCAACGACGACGGCACCATGGCGCGTCGGCACCAGCTGCGTGAGCTCGCCGACGCCCACGCCATGCCCATGATCTCGATCAGTGACCTGGAGCGCTACCGGTGGCTGCACGAGGAGCTCGTCGAGGAGGTCGTCTCAGCGCACCTGCCCACCGCGCACGGGGAGTTCACCGCCCACGCCCTGCGCAGCAGGGTCGACGGCACCGAGTACCTCGCACTCGTGTGTGGCCGCATCGCGGACGGTGAGGACGTCCTGGCCCGAGTCCACTCCGCCTGCCTGACCGGTGACGTCCTGTCCTCCCTGCGCTGTGACTGCGGGCCGCAGCTGCGCGCCGCCATGGAGGCGATCAGTGCCCGTGGCCGCGGGGTCCTCGTCTACGCCTCCGACCATGAGGGGCGCGGCATCGGACTCATCGACAAGCTCCGCGCCTACGCGCTGCAGGAGGAGGGTATGGACACCCTCGACGCCAACGTCGCGCTGGGGCTGCCGGCCGACGCCCGCAGCTACGCCACCGCCGCCCAGGTGCTGCGCCACCTGGGCGTGCGCTCGGTCGAGCTCATGACGAACAACCCGGACAAGGTGGCGGGCCTGGAGCACTACGGCGTCAGCGTCCGCTCCATGACGCCGACACCGACCTTCGCCAACGGGGAGAACCTCGACTACCTGCGCACCAAGCGCGACCGCATGGGCCATCTGCTCACCGGGCTCGACCCCACCGGGGCCGACACGGACTCACCGCCCGGTGAGACGAGGGCCGACGACAACACCTGGCACACGAGCGACGAAAACGAAGGAGAGGAACGATGAGCGGATCCGGGGCACCTGAGCAGAGCGCACCTCACGCCCGGGGCATGAGGGTGACGGTCGTGGCCGCCCAGTGGCACGAGCGCATCATGGGGGGCCTGGTCGCCGGGGCGCTGCGCGCCGTCGAGGAGGCCGGAGCCCAGGCGAGCGTCGTCCGGGCGGTGGGTTCCTTCGAGCTCCCGGTCCTCGCCGCGGCCGCCGCGCGAGGCGGTGCCGAGGCGGTCGTCGCGCTGGGCGTCGTCATCCGCGGCGGCACCCCGCACTTCGACTACGTGTGCCGGGCCGCGACCGACGGGCTGAGCCGGGTGGCGCTGGACACCGGGGTGCCGGTGGGCTTCGGCGTGCTCACCTGCGACGACGAGGCCCAGGCGCTGGCCCGCTGCGGCGGGCCGGGCGCGCAGGAGGACAAGGGCTACGAGGCGGCGTGCGCGGCGATGTCCACGGCGCTCACGCTGGCCGCCATGCGGGGCTGAGAGCTGCTCAGCGCCGGCGACTGCCGGCACGGCGGGCGTTGCAGATCGTCAGGACCGCCCGCTCGACGGCGTAGACGGGGTCGCGGCTGGCCCCCTTGGCCTCGGCGTCGGCCCGGGCCACGGCCAGGATCGAGGTGGCCAGAGCGTCGTCGGACCAGCCCTGGAGCTCGCGGCGGGCCCGGTCCACCTGCCAGGGGGCCATGCCCAGCTCGGCGGGGCTCATGCGCCTGCCCCCGGCGGCCGCGACCCTGGCGAGCTGGCGCACCTTCATGGCCAGGGCCGCGACGATGGCCACCGGGTCGGTGCCGGTGGCCACGGCGTGGCGCAGGGCCGTGATGGCGGCCGGGGTGTTGCCGGCCGCGGCGGCGTCGGCCACGGTGAAGCCGGTGGCCTCGATGCGCCCGGCGTAGTAGGTGCGCACGTGGTCGACGCTGATGGTGCCCTGGGTGTCGGCGAGGAGCTGGTCGACGGCGGAGCACAGCTCGCGCAGGTCGCTGCCCAGGGCGTCGACGAGAGCGCCGACGGCCTCGGGAGCGATACTTCGTCCGGCGCGGCGCACGTCGGCCACGACCAGGGAGGACTTGTCCTTGGCGCTCTTGACGGCCTCGCACTGGATGGTCGGGTAGGGCGAGGCCTTGATGGCGTCCAGCAGGCGCTTGCCCCGCTGGCCCCCGTTGTGGCGCAGGATGACGCTGACCTCGGGGTCGGCGGCGCCCACGTAGGCGATGAGGTCGCTCAGCAGGGCGTCAGTCATCTGCTCCAGGGCGGGGACGTAGACGAGCCGGGGCTCACCGAACAGGGAGGGCGACACGAGGGTGTCGAGCTGGTGGGGCTCGTAGGTGGCGGCCTCCAGGCGCGTGATCTCGGTGGTGGGGTCCTTGGCCTTGGCCTGCGCCAGGAGGCTCCTCACCGCTCGGTCGGCGAGGACCTCCTCGCCGGCGCGGATGAGGACGATCGGCGCCAGCTGGGCCTGGTCCCAGCGCAGTCCAGCCGGTGCCTTGCGCGGGCCCCGGGAGCGGGGGGTGCGGGTCGCTGCCATGGGGCAAGCCTGCCACGAGCGGGCCGCCTCAACCGCCCGGCGCCGTCCGCCAGGGCGCGGCGCGCTCGGGGAGACACTGCGAGCAGGACCCCGATCTCGCAGGCCCCCAGTGCCAGGGCACCCGTCAGGCCCTCCGGCCAGGGCAGCGTGGCACCGGGTAGGTGGGCGAAGAAGCCAGCAACCCACACCATCCAGGAGCAGGCCGCGAGCGCCGGCCAGGCGGTGACGGCGGCGGCTGCGGGCCAGGCCGGTGCGATCAGCGCAGCCAGAAGCCCGCTGATGGTGGCGATGACGGCGGCCGGCTCACTGAGCAGGTTGGCGGGCACCGACCAGGCCCCCACCGAGGGCTGAAGGAGGATGAGGATCGGCCCGCAGGCGGCCTGGGCCACCAGCGGCAGGGCTACAGCGGCGGCCAGCCACCTGGGCAGGCGGCGCGAGAGGTGGGCTGCGACTGGCTTGGAGCCGATGACGATCCCGGCGGTGGCCACCACGGACAGTGCGAAGCCGTAGTCGCGGGACTGCCAGGGGTCGATGAGCAGCAGGACGATGGCTCCGGCGCACAGGGCGGGCACGGAGGCGGCGCGTCTGCCGGCGACGACGCCCAGCAGCATGACGGCCCCCATGGTGGCGGCGCGCAGCACGGAGCCTGAGGGACGCACCAGGATGACGAGGAGGGTGAGCATGACTGCGCCGAGCAGTGCCCGCCACCGCCGGGGCAGCGCCCCGAGGGCTTCCAGGCCCAGTCCCAGGATGATGGCGACGTGCTGCCCGGAGACGGCGGTCAGGTGCGTCATGGAGACGGTGCGCATGTCCTCGCGCAGCGGGGCCGGCAGGGCGTGGTCGTCGCCCAGGGCGACACCGGGTACGAGGCTGCGGGCCCCCGGCGGCCAGAGACCTGTCTCCTCCACCGCTCCTGCGGCGCCCGGGGCCCCGATGCCCGGTGCGCCGACGGCCTGGGCGAGACCGGCGCGGACGGAGGTGACGGCCCCGAGTATCCCGCTCGGTGGGCCAAGGACGGTCAGACCGGCGCGCTTGGGGATGATGGCCGCCTCAGCACGTCCCGCTTCGGTGGGGCGCAGGCGCGTGCGCACGCGGACACGGGTCCCCATGGGCAGACTCAGCCACTGCGTGTCGCCCAGGACGGTGGCGCTCAGGGCGGAGGCCCGCGTGTCCACCTGCTCGACGTCGAGGGCGGTGATGACCAGGGTGGAGCGGCTGGTGGCTGAGACTCGCGGCTGCTGGGAGACGGTGCCGATGAGGGTGACCGGCTGCCCGGAGGCCACCGCTGCACTCAGGGGGTCGCGCTGGCGGGCCCACAGGTGGGCGGCGCTGATGGCCAGGACTGTCGCGGCGCACAGGGCGCACACGAGCAGGCTGGCGCTGAGGGTACCCATCGCCCCGGGGTCGTACTCGGGGGCGCCGGGACGCGGGTCGGCCCGGTGCCGTGGTGGCCGGAAGCGCAGGACAAGAACCACGAGTATCGATGCTAGGGCGGTGCACCCGGAGGCCAGGAGTAGGACCTGCCTCCAGGCGTCTGCCGCCTCACGTCCAACGGCCCACCCGGCGCCGGCCCAGCAGGCCAGCGCCGGGGCGAGCAGGCGCAGGTCGAGGACCTCGGGGGCCTTGGAGGAGGTGGCGTGCTGACCTCCGTCTCGGTACTGGTTGCGCTCCTGCTCCTGGCGCAGGTGCACATACAGCGCGGGGTCGTCCCAGGGGGCCCTGGGACTTCCCCCACCATTGCCCCCGTGGTCCTCGTTCATACGGTGGCCTGTTCTCGCAGGCCCTCGAGCTTGGCCTTGCCGATACCGGGGACGTCGGTGAGGGAGTCCACGCTGGCGAAGGGCCCGTGGGAGTCTCGGTACTCGACGATCCGTTGGGCCAGGGCCGGGCCGATTCCGGGCAGCTTCTCCAACTCAGAGGCCGAGGCCGTGTTGATATTGACCGTCCCGGATGCGCCGCCGTCGCCGGACTTCCCCGGGGCGGTCCGTGCACCGGGGGCGGTGTTCCCACCGGGTTGGGTTGCGGGCTCGGGCAGGACCTCGCCGATGCGCGGGACCCGGATCTGTTCGCCGTCACTCAGGACCCGGGCGAGGTTGAGCTGCTGGGTGTCTGCCTCCGCGCTGGCTCCTCCGACGGCGTTGATGGCGTCGGTGACGCGGCTTCCCGGGGGCAGGGTCACCACCCCCGGCCTGCTCACCGCCCCGGTGACGTGGACGACGACACTGCCCGATGTCGCGCTCAAGCCGCCTGGTCCTGCCGCCGATCCCGTGGTCGGCACCGTGGCCGGATTCATGGCTGGACTCGCTGCAGTCCCGGCGGGTGGTGGCCGCATCGTCGCGGAGGCGCCTGCTGCGGCCGGAGCCTCGTGGCCGCCGGTGCCGGTGGAGACCAGCACGGCTCTCAGGGCCAGGGCGAGAGCCAGGATGAGGAGGGCGGAGCCGGCGATGATCGCCGCCCGGGGCGCGATCGCGAGGCGACGTGGCCGGCGCACCGGCTCCTCGGGGTCGGTTGAGCAGGCCAGACGCACAAGGTCGTCCAGGGACCTGTGCGCGTCGCTCCGTCTGGCTCCCATGTCCTCGACGGTAGGGACCGGACCCATGGGACGCATGGTGAGGCTGTCTGCCCTGTGGAGAGCAGTGGCGCCTGGCGGCCTGTGGCAACCGGGTCGTGTCGTCAGCCCCGGCTCAGCGGCTCTTCAGGTCCGGGGCGACGGCGATGCCGAGGGCGCCGGGGCCCACGTGGGTGCTCGTCGCCTCGTCGACCGGGAGGGTGAGGACCTCGGAGACCTTGGCTCCTGCCTCCTCCATGGCCTGGCGCAGATCGGTCTCGAGCAGCGCCAGCTTGTCGGCGTCGTCGCCTTGAATGACCAGGCGCACCGGGTCTGCGGGGTGCCTGGGGCCGGACAGGGCGGTCCCGCCGGCGACGCGGACGGCCTGCGCGATGAGGTGGCGCCTGGATCGGGCCGCCCCGCGCACGGTCTCCAGCGTCCGGATCCCGTCGCGGGTCAGGGCCAGGACCGGGCGGATTCCCAGGACACCGTCCAAGCGCGCCGTGGTGCGGTCGATCCTTCCCGAGCGGGCCAAGCACCCCAGGTCATCGACGACGAAGAGCTGGCAGGACCGAGCGGTGCTGGCCTGAGCCAGGGCGGCACCGCGACGGGCGTCGTGGGCGCCGGAGG
>ERZ772962.1635-NODE-1635-length-11949-cov-7.232218_pt1 | contig 11949 bp, 13 predicted proteins | sample MGYA00580676_ERZ772962 | MGnify/ENA primary metagenome ERZ772962 (study PRJEB29015, sample SAMEA2738049) | human oral metagenome | biome: human oral; feature: human-associated habitat; material: saliva | place: China | collected 2230 ...
CAAGACGCTTCTCACTTCCTAGCCCCTTTGTTAAGCGAGATAGCTCTTGGTAAATTTTTTGTTTGTAATCAATCATTGTCTCTTGCATAAAACCAACTCCTTATCTATTCAATTCAATAGTATAATTCATAAAAATAGTTGTCAACTATTCCATAGTTTCTTTTGTGACATACTTTCTATCTGCGACCATAAATTGTATCAAAATGATTTACTTAGAGCTCTTACCGTTTTGAGGCTAGGGCTCCGCCCGGCGCACCCATGGCTGTAAGTTGCCAAAGCAACAACACCCCTTTGCTAGGCCTTCGTCCTTCGCATACATATCCGTACGTCACTTCGTTCCTACGGCTATGTAAAATTGCAGACCGCCAATTCTCAATAAAAAAAGCACCCTGTAAATACAGAGTGCTGAGATCTTGTAAGTAATCCTTGTAACGTATTAACGTTTTGAGGCTTGCTTTGTCTATTTATTGACCGCTATTTGTTTATTTCCCAATGATAATCTCCGCATGAGAATTTTGTCCATGCTGAATATCTACAGTATAGCTAAATGCTTTATTTTCTAAAGTATGATGTCCGATATAAATAACCATTTTTAATTGCGTATTCTGGTCCACTTCCATGTAGTTATTTAGAACAGAATCTGTTAGAAAGTAGCTAATATCTGCGCTCCCTGTTTCAGGGCTATAACTTTTTTGTTCCATTTTTAATGCTGATAAACTTTCTTTATTGATGATAAACTTTTGCAACAGAAGTGTCGGATGTTTTATATTCACATTTGCTGTCGAATCTTTCAATTGAATGGTGCCGTTTTGATAAATGACTTCACCCTCATATAGTGCTTCTGTATGAGTTTTCTTTTTATCATCAATTGTAATTTTTTCCCATAAAATGGTTCCAGTAATATTTTTAGTTTTACTATCCACATTTAGCTTTATAGATTGAAATGAATAGCCTTCGCCTTCTTTGTAATCATACAAATCATCACTTTGAATGTATAATCCATCTGAAAATTTTTCAAATAAATCTTGTAAATCCTCCGTGGGATAAACCCTACTTAATTCCGCAGCTTTTCCTTCAATAAAATCTCGGCTACTCTTTGGATTGCATCCAGCTAAGAAGACCATTCCCATTCCAACCAACAAAATCATTTTAAGTACTTTTTTCAGCATGGTTTCCCCCTTTTTTTAGTAACCGTGTTTAATACTTAAATTGTAGCAAGTTTAATATACCGATTCAATATTTTCTTCAATATGTTTCTTTAACCTTTTCTCTTTCTTTACACTTTTCTCTATAAAAACAAAAAGCACCCTGTAATTACAGAGTGCTAAAATCTTCAATATTCAATTTGCTATTTAGTGTATAGATTATTTATATTCTGTAAAGATTAATCTTGCATCGTCAATTAAATCATCATATCTAGTAGCCTGAAACATTGTTGAGATTATTTCTCCCTCTTCTAATTTAACTACTACATCAGTATTGCCAGAATTAAATCTCTGATTATTACCTTTCTTTGTTAATTCATTAACAATTTGAACGTCCCAGCCTAGATTTTTAAATTCAGGATTCATCTCTTTATTAGTACTTAATTTATATGTACCTGGTTTAATATCACGACCAACGACATATTCTCCTACTCCTAATTCATTGCTCATTTGAACTTCTTCAGGAATTGCAGTGAATTTAATTTTAGAAATATTAGTAAATTTTAATACATCTCCATCGAATAAGATTATTCTTATTTTTGAAGCATAGTGGCTACTAGAGTCAGGTGCTCCTGCAAGAAAGTTAATGAACGGCTTATTCAAATTTTTTCTAGTTCCAAATATGTTTCCTGATCCACCTGTGATTTCTAAATCATAAATTCCTGGCTTCACATCCTTACCTTCACCAACTACAACATCTCCCGTAACATAAATCTCCTCTGTTGACTTTGAATTTTTTGCCATTTCGTTATAAAGCTCTACCGAAGATTTTTCCTTTTTAACTTTTTCTTGAGTAGTTGTTTGCTTCACTTCCGAAGAGGTCGACTTTACAACAGGATTATTTTCTGCTGTTGTTTCCTTATTTGATGCATTATTATTACAACCTGCAAGAACAGATGCAAGCATCAAACTCGTTAGTAATAACTTTGATTTTTTCATATTTCCACACCCAATCTTTATTTTTAACGCCACGTTTATCTTATCACAATGCAACAGTCAAAACAATCAAATATTTACATATTTTTCCTATTTAATTCAAAAAAATTTGGTTTTTAATCAATTCCAACAACGAATTAACGTTTTGAGGCTAGGGCTCCGCCAATTCTCAACAAAAAAAGCACTCTGCAAATACAGAGTGCTGAGATTTTGTAAGTAATTCCAATAACGTATTAACGTTTTGAGGCTAGGACTCTATCCATGTTCGTATTAAACTATTCTTTTGTTTAATACATGGTTGAATTAATATAGATATCCAATTTTTCTTGCTTCTTAACTCAAACCAATCTTTGCCATTTTTGGTTTTCTTTACTAACAATTTCTTGAACAGATTTTGAAAACTCACCTTTAATTTCATTATCTATTTCAGAATTAACAGAATCAATGATTTTCTTTGTTTTTCCTCCTATTTCCTTTACTTCTATGTCAAATCTCTCTACAATACGCTCTGTAGCACGTTGTTTAGCAGGAACATAAAATGTTCTAATTATCAATCTCTCTAAACTCTTTTTAATTTGACTATATCCTTCAACGGATCGTAACTGGTCCATCCCCCATTCATAAGCTCCATGTATGGTATCTTCTATGTCTCTGACCTCTTTAGATATTCTAAATATATCATTTACATCAGAAAGACCCTTTCCAATATTATCCAGCGTATCTGATGTAAAGTCATACAATCCTTTTACAATATCTTCAAAATATCCCATTTTCTCACTCCTCTTTTTCATCGGACGGATATGCTCTTAGTTCACAAGAATATTTTTCTATGATTTCCTCTTGTTTTTGATACTCTTTCTTATAACAATTTTCCAAGATATCATATTTTCTTTCAAGCTCACGTTTCCGACTCATAAACTCCTCTAAATTGACCGTTTTATATCTATGGATGGTCTCCAAAGTAGCTGAAAGCATATCCTCAGTCGTATCAGGTAATTTTGAATAAGCAGATAAAACAAGAGAATGTTTCTCATCAATCATTTTGTCTACTCCTCTATAAAAATCATTCAAAAAACTCCATTTAGTATCCAATTCATTCTTTAATTTCAAATAATCATCATCTATCTTATCAAGCTCTTCCTGCGCCTCTAGTAACTTAGTCCTAATCTTATCCCTTTTATCCATGACGAATTAATCCTTCTATTTCTTTATCTTTTTGAACAATTTCTGCAATTCCTGACTTGATCTTTGTCTCCAATTCGACAAAGGAGTCTGCTAATATATTCGCAGTTGAACTGACTGTTTGACAATGACTATCAACCACTTCTACAACTGAACCATAATTTACACCACATTCATTGTACGTTGCTCTAACTTCATCAGAAGAAAGTAAAAAACCAAACGGTACATCTCCGAGACTACCATACAAATCCATACTCTGCTTAACTGCACTCTTAACTCTTGCATCTATCAGAGTGGTTGCTGCTGTTACTGCAGTCGATATACCACTTGCAACAGCTAGAGCTTGCTCAGAATCTAGTGCAATGAGTTCTGCTTTTGACAACCCATTTGTAAAGTTTTTCCCTATATCATTAACTTTAAAACGTCTTTTTTTAATCTGAATTTTTTTGATTTTATCTTGAGTACTTTTTTCAACACTCTCTAAACTAATAGAAGACTGCTCAATTTTCCGAATTATTTCACTAACTGCTCGCAGATCTCCCATTAAGTGACCACCTGAATTAGGAATCACATACTCTTCTCCTAAATATACTCCACCAAGTCGATCAACCCAGTTATTCAGAGGATCTTTCTCTGTTGTGATTCGTGTCACACTTCCTGTAAACTGTATTTTTTCAAGTTCAATCTCTGAAATATTTTTTGCTATAGCAATTTTTAATAAAGGATTTTCTATAAGGGAACCCAATATAGCACCAACGGGAATATAGAGTGGGGCCGGATTATAAACAATTGTTTTAGGTGCGTTATATTTCAAAGCGACTCGTTGGGCAATATTCCCTCCAAGTGAGTGTCCTGTTAATATAATATCTTCTGGATTTAACCCATTCTCTTTAAGAACTTTTTCATAGAATTGATAAGCTGAGTCATAATGGTGACCCGTCCCCAGAGCAATACTGACCACATCCGTCAGGACTGCATCATTAACACCATCACTTTCAAGGTTAGTACCCGTATATGAAATAATGACCTTTCCTGTTGTAGTATCTTTAAAAGCCACACCACTAGTCCCAGTCGCATTATCTCGAAAACTGGATACATATTCAAAATTCGGTGGCATAACTGCATTTTCTGTTTTAGAGTAATCATCCATCACATTTTTATCAGTAGAACCTTGAATTCTTGCTTTCTCAAACTCATAAGATAGTTCTGATGCATCAAGGGTAGGAATCGTTCCATCAAGCACAGTCTCTTTATCGTACGGCATTTATTTTACCTCCACTGATAATCTCCGCATGAGAATTTTGACCATGGTGAATATCCACAGTATAGCTAAACGTTTTATTTTCTAAGGTATTATGTCTGATATAAATAACCATTTTTAATTGCGTATTCTCGTCTACTTCCATGTAGTTATTTAGAACAGAATCCGTTAGAAAGTAGCTAATATCTGCGGTCCCTGTTTCATAACTATAACTTTTTCGGTCCATTTTTAAGTCTGATAAACTCTCTTTATTGATGATAAACTTTTGCAATAGAAGTGTTGGATGTTTTATGTTCACATTTGCTGTCGAATCTTTCAATTGAATGGTGCCGTTTTGATAAATGACTTCACCCTTATAGAGTACTTCTGTATGATTTTTCTTTTTATCATCAATTGTAATTTTTTCCCATACAATGGTTCCAGTAATACTTTTAGTCTCACTATCTCCTTCTAGCTTTATAGATTGAAATAAATAGCCTTCACCCTCTTTGTAATCGCACAAATCAACACTGTGAATACTAAATCCATCTGGAAACTTTTCAAACAAATCTTGTAAATCCTCCGTGGGATAAACATTACTTAGTTCAGCTGCCTTCCCTTCGATAAACTCTTTGCTACTTTTTTTATTGCATGCAGTTAACATCATTATTCCAAATCCTCCCAACAATATAATCATAACTATTCTTTTCAACATGGATTTATCCTCCTTTTTAGTATCCAAGTTAAACAATTAAATTGTATCAGTTTTAAGATATCGAATCAATATTTCCTTTAAAAAGTTGCTTTATCCGTTTCTCTTTCTTTACACTTTTCTCTATAAAAACAAAAAAGCACTCTGCAAAAACAGAGTGCTGAGATCTTGTAAGTAATTCCAACAACGAATTAACGTTTTGAGGCTAGGGCTTCGCCCGGCGCATCCTTATCCGTACGTCGCTTCGTTCCTACGGCTCCTAGCTAGGGCTCTCGCCCGTCGCACCCATGGCTGTAAGTTGCTAAAGCAACAACACCCATGTGAACTGACCTCAATTCTCTACAAAGAAAAAGCACCCCAATAAATGGGATGCTTTGAATAAGTCTTCGCAATAGAACGATATTAACGTTTAGAGAATTGAGAAGCTTTACGAGCTTTCTTAAGACCTGGTTTTTTACGTTCTTTCATACGTGGGTCACGTGTTAATAAGCCAGCAGCTTTTAACACTCCACGGAAGTCAGGGTCAACTGTTAATAATGCACGAGCGATTCCGTGACGGATAGCTCCTGATTGACCTGTGAATCCACCACCGTTAACGTTAACTAAAACGTCGTATGAACCTAAAGTTTCAGTTAAGTTTAAAGGTTGTTTGATTACTTCGTGTAAGTAAGCAAATGGGATGTATTCTTCGATTGATTTTTTGTTAATTGTAATGTTTCCTGTCCCTGGTACTAAGATAACACGGGCAGTTGAGTTTTTACGGCGTCCAGTGCCGCGGTATTGTGCTTGAGCCAATGCTTTTTCCTCCTTAGATTAGTGATTGGATGTCTACTGCTACTGGTTGTTGTGCAGCATGTGGATGTTCAGCTCCACCGTAAACATGTAATTTAGTAAATTGACGACGACCTAATGAGTTCTTAGGTAACATGCCTTTGATTGATAATTCAACTAATTTACGAGAGTTGTTAGCACGTAATTCACCAGCTGTACGAGCAGTCAATCCACCAGGGTGGTTTGAGTGGTGATAGTAAACTTTATCAGTTGCTTTTTTACCTGTTAAGGCAACTTTGTCAGCGTTGATGATGATTACGAAATCACCTGTATCAACGTTAGGTGTAAATGTTGGTTTGTTTTTTCCACGTAAAATGCTTGCTGCAACAGCTGAAAGACGTCCTAATGGCACATCAGTAGCGTCGATAACAACCCAGTTACGTTCTGTAGTGCTAGCTTTTGCCATGTATGTTGTACGCACGATTGTTTCCTCCAATTTCTTTCTTGGTATTCTTCACATTGAGTTTAACGGGGCTCAAATGTGGATCTATTATCTAGAAAATAAAATTATTTTGCTAATGCTTCTTTAGCTTTGTCTGCTAATACTGTGAAAGCAGCTGCATCGTTAACTGCTAAGTCAGCTAACATTTTGCGGTTCATTTCGATACCAGCTAATTTTAAGCCGTGCATTAATTTGCTGTAGCTTAATCCGTTTAAGCGAGCTGCCGCATTGATACGTGCGATCCATAATTTACGGAAGTCACGTTTCTTTTGACGACGGTCACGGTAAGCATACATATATGATTTCATGACTGCTTGTTTAGCTGTTTTAAATAATTTTGATTTCGCTCCGTAGTAACCTTTTGCTAATTTTAAAACGCGGTTACGACGACGACGAGTAACTGTTCCACCTTTAACACGTGGCATAATTAATTCCTCCTTGGTCTATCAGTCTCTTGCGACTGGTTGAAAATGTAATAGTTTGCGTGCTGAATTAACGCATTTGACTTAATTGTTGTTTAATACGTTTGATGTCAGTAGCGTGAACCATTGTTTGTTTACGCAAGTGACGACGTTGTTTTTTAGTTTTGCCATGGAAACGGTGGCTTGTGAAGGCTTGAGAACGTTTTAATCCTCCACCACCTGTACGTTTGAAACGTTTAGCTGAACCACGGTGTGTTTTTTGTTTTGGCATGAGACTTTCCTCCTGTTACTTTTTTACTTATCATTCTTAGGTGCTAACATCAAGAACATGCTTCGTCCGTCCATTTTAGCCTTTTGTTCAACTGTCGCGATTTCAGAAACTTGTTCTGCTAAACGCTCGAGAACTTTTTGACCAATCTCTTTATGAGTAATGGCACGACCTTTGAATCGAATGCTTGCTTTGACTTTATCGCCTTTTTCAAGGAACTTGATCGCTGCTTTTAACTTCGTATTAAAGTCGTTCTCATCAATTGTAGGGCTTAGACGCACTTCTTTGATATTGATGACTTTTTGGTTTTTGCGAGCTTCTCGTTCTTTTTTCTGTTGTTCAAAGCGATACTTACCATAATCCATGATTCTGGCAACTGGCGGTTTTGCGTTTGGCGAAACTAATACTAGATCAAGTCCAGCTTGTTCTGCTAAACGTAAAGCATCGTTTTTCGTTTGAACACCAATTTGTTCACCGTTATTGTCAATAACACGTAACTCACGAGCGCGAATTCCATCATTGACCATCATATCTTTTGCTATGATATTCACCTCCAAGAATTTTTGAGAGAAAAAAAGCAAAAAAGCAACGAAAGTATTAGAATACTCCCGCTGCCAATGTCTTTTTAAAACTTGAACATTTCCTATCAGCCCAAGGACCCTTGTCAACTTAGGCGAGAAGCGGGATGCTTCTGCTTGTTTTCTCAACTCCAATAGTCTACCAAATAATAGAGAATCTGTCAACACATATCCCTTTACAGGTCACTATTAATTTTTCCTTTTAGTAGAATACAGTATTCCCTCAAATTCGTCAACAAATCTACTCTTCTTTTCGTGTTTTTCTCTAGTTTGAGGAGTATAATATAGGTGAAAATTTTAGAAAGGAGGTGTACACTATGGGACTTGCGAATTTTCAACAGTATTCTCTCACAAAACACTTTAAACAACGAGCCCTCGAACGCTTTGGTATCCCCGAAGAGAAATGCTTAAAGTGGTTTCGAGTTCAGGCACAAACCATGGAGTTATGTGACAATCCGAATAACAAAGATCCACATCAACAACGATTTCAGAATGCAGATAACATTATCATGATTTGTAATACAGAAAACCTGACTGCTCGTACTTGTTTTCCAGCTGCGTCTTGTGACAGATTACTGTATGAACAATTTCAAACGGACCGTGAAATGCTGATTGCAACTTACCGAACGGAATTTGTCGGCAAGGAATCCGATGACATTTTACAGTCGCTTGAAACATTGCTTCGCATGACAAACGAAGCGCGGTTAAAGATGTCCGTCGTTTCAACCGAATGGATGAACGACTTTAATACTTCTCTTCGTCAGTTGCAGTCTAGTGTGGAGACAATGCAACACCATTTAAATTTGTTCAATTAGGCTAATAAATGACTTTGTTATTCTAATTAAGCAATACGGGTGAGCCGATGTCGACTCACCCTATTTAATTTGATTTTTCTGAATCTTTACGGATTTTTTGATAATAGCTGTAATAGGAGACCGGGTCAAGCCTGTTTTCTCTCTCCTTTAATGTTCAAAGCGGACGTAAGAACTTCATTCTAACGTCCGCTAATTCGCATTTAATCTCTTTCCTAATACGGCTAGTATAAAATCCGTCGATTCTTCGAAATCAATCAGTTTGTAACTGAGTCCACCTCTACTTTTTAGTACAGGAGACAAAGATTTTTATTGTTATTTTGAATATTCCTCAAACCAGTCTGTAATAGCTTTTAGACGTGCTTGACGAAGGTTTGGTAATCCTTGACGAGATAGTCCGTGGCTAGACTGAGGGAATAAAATCATTTTTGTTGGTACATTGTTTTTACGCATGGCCATGTACATTTGCTCCCCTTGTTCTTGTGGGCAACGTAAGTCACTTTGTCCGTGTAAGACCAGTAATGGCGTCTTCGCGTTTTTCGCATGCGCGACAGGTGACATTTCCCATAAGCGTTGAGTGTGGTTAATGTCATCCAGCAATTGTTTTTCTACGAAGAATGGACCGATATCGCTTGTGCCGTAGAAGCTAATCCAGTTGCTGATAGAACGTTGTGTAACGGCAGCACGGAAGCGGTCGGTATGCGTTACGATCCAGTTTGTCATGAATCCGCCGTAGCTTCCTCCTGCAACGTATAATTGGTCCGCGTCGACTTCAGGGTGTGTTTCTAAAATATAGTCTACCCCCATCATTAAGTCGTCAAAATCATGATTCCCGTAATCGCCAAGAATGCTCTTCACGAAGTCTTGTCCGTAAGTGTTACTTCCGCGTGGGTTAATCATAATGACGCCGTAGCCTTTTGCAGCAAGTGCTTGCATTTCATGGAAGAAGCTTTCGCCGTAAGCCACTTGTGGTCCACCGTGAACATAGAGAATCGCCGCATGCTTGTCCGCTTTTTCTACTGGCGGCATATACCATCCGTGGATATCCCAGTTGTCGTATCCTTTATAAGTGAAACGTTCAGGTGTAGTAACGATGTGCTCAGCTAAGTACGCTTCGTTTGGATTGTATAGGTCTGTGATTTCTCCTGTTGTTAAGTTTAAACGCGCTAATACGCTTGGTACAGTTGTTGTTGAATACGTGATGAATAGCTCGTCTTCAGAGATGATTGTCGCTCCTGTTAGGTGTAAGAGTTCATCGAAGATTTTTTCCACTCGTCCGTCTACATACAAACGGTAAAGAACGGTTCTGCCCTCAACGCTTGCGCAGGCTAAGAAGCTTTCTTCGTCAAACCATTGTGGCTCAACTCCTGTCACAGCTTGTTGGAAATCCGCCACGAGCCAGTCGCCCCATTCCACATCGAGGTCTGAAGTTAAGTTTAAAATATGGCCTTCTGCAGTTGGAGTGCTATCGAAGTTCACGATTAAGTCTGCTTGCGTCACAAATCCGTGCTCTCCTGAACTATATTGTAGGACTGCTCCGTCTTTTCCATCTAACACATAACGATAAGACTCGTCTGTTCCAGCTTCAAGAATCGGATGAATGTCGCCTGTAGTCACATCCACGTAGCACGCTTCTGCACTGTCTAATGTCCAGCGAACGTTTGATAAATCACGGTCTACTACAAGCGTTGTTCCATGATGCAATACATCGCGAAGACCGATGGATTCTTTTGATTCGAATAGTGTTGAACTTTCTTTTGTAACGATATCCACTTTTTTGATTTGAGTGACTTCGTCGTTTGGTAAGAAAGTTCCTCCGTCAAAACGGTACGTTGTTTTTTCTACAACGATTGGTTGAGGGAATTCTTCTTTCTTCTCTTCTTCCTCTGGTTTTGTAGTTTGGAAGACAATCGACTCACTATCTTTTGCCCAAACATAGCTAGACACGCCTTTTTTCTCTGCTGTTAAGGCGATGGCTTTCCCACCATGGACCGATTGGATTTTTAGTTGTGGAGTCTTTTCTTCTCCTACATTGCTAATAAAGCTAATCCATTTTCCATCTGGAGAAACTTTCACCGATGAATTCACTGTCCCTTCGTCTCCATACGCCACGTTGCCGTCAGCGGTGTACTTATAGATAGCTGTCTCGTACGTATTTTTCTTTTCATTCATTTTTGTTTCTGTAAAAAAGAAAGCATCTCCTGCCACAACAGGTTGCCCTACATTTTTCAACTCGAATAAATCTTTTTGTTCGATTTTCTTCATTCAAATCACTCCTTTTCAGTGTGTACCTTTCTAGTCTACTCTTATAATGAAAGTTTTGCAACGTCAAAAAAAGCGTGACACTAGGAATTCTAGTCTCACGCTTTGTGTATGTTATTGGTTATGCTTCCTGTTCTTCTTTTTTACGAGAAGTCGCAACAAGGCCTAACGAAGCTAAAATGCTAAGTGCAGCTGCATTGAAGATGGCAAACTCATCCGTTGTCCCAGTATTTGGTAATTCTGTTTGAGTTGTTTTTTCAACTGCTGGGGAATCAACTGTTTCCTGTGGTGCTTCTTGTTCTGTCACCGCTGGCTTTTCAGTATCTGCTGGTTTGGCAGGTTCTTCAGGCTTCGTTGGTTCCTCAGGTTTTACAGGTTTCTCTGGCTTAGCAGGTTCCTCTGGAGCCGGCGTCACTGTTGCTGTGTAACTTGCTTTTGCAACGGTCCCATTTATATCCACTCGTTGGATTGTGACCGATGGAACTTCTCCTGTAAAGCTTGCTTCTGGAACAAAGGTAATCGTTCCATCCGGTGCTACGGTAAATGTTCCAACACCTGCAATGACTTTCTCAGCCGTTCCATCTTCGAAGGTAGCTGGTACGCTGTCATCTAGCGGTACGTCTGCATCCCCTTCTGTGAAAGTTGGCTTACCAGTTTGTGTCTTTCCTTGAACGTCCATCGAAGTCACATCTTCTCCAGTTGGCGTCACTGCCGTTACAGTTGGTGTGTACTTCGCCGTTGCCGTAGTTCCATTCTCGTCTTTCACTTGAACGGTAGCCGCATCTGGCGTTCCAACAAAATCTTTATTCGGTGTGAAGGTTACTTCACCAGTTAATGGATTAATCGTGTAAGTACCAACTTTTGCGCCATCTTTCAAGGCGTCAATTGTCGTATCGTCTGCCACAGTGCCATTCACCACGAATTTGGCTGGTTGATCTGCATCGACCTTTAACGGTACTTCCGCATCGCCTTCGGTAAACTTCGGTGTTCCCGTTTGAACTTTTCCTTGTTTACCAGTAGACGTTACATCTTCTCCTATTGGAGTGACTGCCGTTACAG
>ERZ772962.1636-NODE-1636-length-11945-cov-9.872582_pt1 | contig 11945 bp, 10 predicted proteins | sample MGYA00580676_ERZ772962 | MGnify/ENA primary metagenome ERZ772962 (study PRJEB29015, sample SAMEA2738049) | human oral metagenome | biome: human oral; feature: human-associated habitat; material: saliva | place: China | collected 2230 ...
ACAAATTCACATCTTGGTCCGTCTTACCAGCTACATCACCTGAGAATTTAAGGGAATTTCCGCCATTGTAGGCATCTGTAAAATCATATTCTGCACGAAGTTTTTCCCCTGTTGAAGTCTGCCACCAGCGCCATGTTGGCAAGATACCTGAAACCGAACGGTAGTTCCACTCAGAATCCTTAGAAACCTTTCCGTCTACAAACCACTTTCTACCATGGCCTGTATTAAAGGAGGTAGTGAAGGTCCGGCCTACTGCTGGTGTGCGGTCTGCAACTAAATTAGCAATCCCATACCACTCTTTGTCCGCTGGTTTTTGAGCTGTCGGATCTCCTTGGTAACCTGTGAAGAAGATATCTTCGTTTTTATGGTAATCTTCACCTGTTTTTCCTAGACTGGTAATTGTATCTGGTGCAAAGAGTCCAAGTGACAAACGTAACTTGCCTTTTTCATCTAAGAGGGCATCCCATTTAACTTTTGTCTTATAAGAACCACCTTGTTGCAATTCCAATCCTGCAAAGACATCATATTGGCTACGTTCCAGCCATTTTGCCATTTCTACAGAGTGGTCATTCTTTTCCTTATTCCAGTTGAAATTGGCAAAGAATTGATCCGCAGGGACCTTGTCACCTTCTTTTTGCATGAACTGGTAGTTGTAATCACCTAGACCATCTTCGTGGTAACGACCATATTTATAGGTCATGGCATCGTACCAAGCATACTTGATTGGATGGTTGACTTTTGCCGCATATTCTTTTGTATAGAGCATGAATTGACGCATTTTTTCACCAAGTGGCGTCACTAAGTCACCTGTTGTTTCTTGGTTGATAAAATACCCATCAAAGCCATAGTACTTAGCAAGGTCGACAAGTTTTCGTGCAATAGGGAAGGTTCCATCCTCATCTTGTTTCAAAGCAGCAACAAATTTCTCTTGGTCAGCAATACTGTTGGACCAGTTGAAGAAAAGTGTTCCATAAACGGGAACTCCGTTACGATGTCCTGCATCAATAACATCTGGAGTTGGAACGAGACCTTCCCAGAAGACCATTGAATCCAAGTATTGCCAGTAGTCAAAAGCGTAGGCCTTGAATTCTTCTCCACCAACAGAAGCGTGGTCTTTAGCCTTTGAGTTGGTATTTGCTAGTGCCTGAACTTTGGCTCTTCTGCTTGCTTTTTCGTTAACCAACTGACCTCTATGGCGCTTGGCTAGTTCAACTGAGGAACGATTGATGGGATCATCCTCACGCGCACCCGGTTCCCATTTCAACAAATCTTCCCAAGTATCAAACTTGATTTCTTTTGGTCGGAGACTCTTCTCTTCATTTTTAGGAACGTCTGCTAAACTTGGTTTGTCGGCTTTATTGTCAACCACTTGAGGAGCTTGCTCCGGCTTGACTCCTTCTTTGTCAGTTGCTGGAGCTGGCTCCTCAACTTTTTCTGTCGGAGCTGGCTTTGCCTCTTCTTTTTCATTGAGCAAATCAGCTATTGCTGGAGTGTTTTCTGAAATTGGTTGCTCAGCTACTTTGTTTTCAGTTTCCGATAATTGTTTTTCGATAGCTGTGGTGTCTGGATCAGTTGTTTCACTAGCGCTGGTAGCTTGGGCGCTTGTATTTGCGGCTGCCTCAGGGACAGTAACCTGTTCTGCAAGAGCTGGGCTCGCAAATAAAGCTGAACCAATCATCAAGGAACAAGCCCCGATTGACAGCTTACGAATACTGTAACGGCAACGTTTTTCAAAAAATAGATCTTTCATCTTATCCTCCTAATATAATAAAAAGTAAGCGCTTTACTTTTTAGATAAAAAGCAACTGTTCTTAGTGGGCACCACCCGAACAGGATCATCTTCATTTTATCCTATATGAAAGCGATGTCAATATACTTGACACAAAAACTATAACTAGGATAATAATCAGTAAAATTTGGACACAATCCTATCATTTGACTCTCTTACAGTAAATTTATCCTCTATTTTTAAAGAAAGTTATCTTTTTCTTATGAAAATTTCCATTAAACACTTGTTAGATTTCCTATTATCCTTTAAAATAGAATAGGAGAAATTCCGCGATTATTTTTCGGAGGAAAAAGAAATGTCCATTAATTGGCAGGAAATTTTATTTCACTTTTTAGGTGGTCTGGGACTATTCTTATATAGTATCAAGACCATGGGAGACGGTTTGCAACAAGCTGCTGGAGATCGCCTTCGTTTTTACATTGACAAATATACCAGCAATCCCTTCTTCGGTGTGCTGGTTGGTATCGGTATGACGGCGCTGATTCAATCAAGTTCTGGTGTTACAGTCATTACAGTAGGACTTGTCAGTGCAGGACTTTTGACCTTGCGTCAGGCTATCGGTATTGTCATGGGTGCCAATATTGGAACCACCGTTACATCCTTTATCATCGGTTTTAAGCTAGGAGATTACGCCTTACCTATGCTCTTTATCGGAGCAGTTTGTCTCTTCTTCACCAAGAATCGCTCCATCAATAACATCGGACGGATTATCTTTGGTGTAGGAGGTATCTTCTTCGCTCTCAATCTTATGAGCGGTGCAATGGAACCCCTAAAAGACCTGCAAGTCTTTAGAGACTACATGGTTGAACTAAGTAAGAGTCCTATTCTAGGTGTCTTTGTCGGAACTGGACTGACCCTACTCATTCAGGCTTCATCCGCAACTATCGGTATCTTACAGAACCTATACGCAAGTGGTTTGATTGACCTACAAGGTGCCCTACCGGTCTTGTTTGGTGATAATATCGGAACGACCATTACAGCCATCATTGCTTCTCTTGGAGCCAATATCGCTGCCAAACGTGTTGCTGGTGCCCACGTTGCCTTTAACGTGATTGGTACGGTTATCTGTATTGTCTTCCTTGTTCCTTTCACTGGCTTGATTCAATGGTTTGAATCGGCTCTCAATCTAGCTCCAGAAATGACCATTGCCTTTGCACACGGGACCTTTAATATTACAAATACCATTATCCAGTTCCCGTTCATCGGTGCCTTGGCTTACATTGTTACCAAGCTCATTCCTGGTGAAGATGAAGTTGTTAAATACGAGGCTCTCTACTTGGATGAACAACTCATCAAACAGGCGCCTTCTATCGCTCTAGGAAATGCCAAAAAAGAACTGCTTCACTTGGGGAACTATGCTGCAAAAGCTTTTGACCTTTCCTACGACTACATCGTCAATCTAGATGAAAAACTAGCGGAGAAAGGCCACAAGACTGAAGAAGCTATTAACACAATTGACGAAAAACTCACTCGTTACCTAATTAGCCTTTCAAGCGAATCCTTGAGTCAAAAGGAAAGTGAAATCCTAACCAACATCCTTGACTCGTCTCGTGATTTGGAACGGATTGGAGACCACGCAGAAGGGTTAATCAACCTAACAGACTATCTCCAACGCAAGAATGTTCAGTTCTCTGAGGCCGCTTTGAAAGAGCTAGCTGAGATTTATCACGCTACCACTGAGTTCATCAAAGATGCCCTTGATAGTGTGGAAAACAACGATACTGAGAAAGCTCAAAGTCTAATTGAACGCCATAAAGAAATCAACAATATGGAACGCATTCTCAGAAAGACCCATATCAAACGCCTTAACAAAGGTGAATGTTCAACACAAGCTGGGGTCAACTTTATCGACATCATTTCCCATTACACTCGTGTATCTGACCACGCCATGAACCTTGCTGAAAAGGTCATCGCAGAACAAATTTAATAGGTAAGAAGCCACCTTAATTTAGGTGGTTTTTTTCGTCTCTTAATCAAGAATATTTTTTCTAACGTAAAAAATGCTTTGATTCACAATGGAATCAAAGCATTTTAAATAGCTCTCCAAACATAATAGCAGAAACCGCGGTTCCTCTGTACTTAGCTTCTTCTCTTTTGATAAAGCGAGCCAAGTTGATCAATTCAGGTGCTGGGTGTTTGGGATTTCTGAAGAGTTCACGATTGACCAGTCCTGAGAGACGGACTGCTAGTAACTGCTCATTTGTAGTAGGCAGCTTCTTAGCAGTCTCTAGGAGAGCAGCAACTAAATCGTCACTCAAGCCCTGACGGGCATGGTTGTAGAGGTCTTTTATTAAGCTTTCTAGATTTGCTTCTGCCATTTCGCGCACCTCTCTTATTATTTAATAATGTTTAATCAAATCAACCGTTGAACGATCCAATTTTTTCACCAAGGCTTGCAAGAAAGCTTGAGCTTCTAGGAAGTCATCCATAGCGTAGAGGGTTTGGTGAGAATGGATATAACGAGCGCAGACACCGATAGTTGTTGATGGAACACCACCATTTTTCAGATGAGCTGCTCCTGCATCCGTTCCGCCTTTACCACAGTAGTATTGGTACTTGATACCAGCTTCTTCAGCCGTTGTCAAAAGGAAATCCTTCATACCTGGGAGGAGCAAGTGACCTGGATCGTAGAAACGAATCAAGGTTCCATCCCCAATCTTGCCTTGACCGCCATAAACATCACCAGCAGGTGAGCAGTCAACTGCTAGGAAAACTTCTGGGTCAAACTTAGTTGTGGAAGTATGAGCACCACGAAGACCAACTTCTTCTTGGACGTTAGAGCCAAGATAGAGTTCATTTCCGAGTTTTTGACCTGACAGAGCTTCTGCCAATTCACTAACCATGAGTACACCATAGCGGTTGTCCCAAGCTTTTGAGATGATATTTTTTTCATTGGCTGTCAAGATTGCAGAACTATCAGGTACAATGGTATCGCCAGGACGGATGCCAAAGCTTTCTGCCTCATCCTTATCTGCAAAACCACCATCAAAGACGATATCTGCAATGGCTGGCATGGTTGGCCCACCCTTACCACGAGTCAAATGTGGCGGAACAGAGCCTGAAATCACAGGAATTTCACGACCGTCACGAGTAAAAAGTTTAAAGCGTTGGCTGCTGACCACCATAGGGTTCCAGCCACCGATTTCAACCACACGGAAGGTACCATCTGGCTTGATTTCGCTGACCATAAAACCAACTTCGTCCATATGAGAAGCGACCAAAACACGGGGTGCATCGGTAGCTTCCGAATGCTTGATACCGAAAATGCCACCTAAACCATCTGTCACCACTTCATCCACATGCGGTGTCAACTTTTCACGAAGATAAGTACGGACAGGCGCTTCATGACCTGAGATCGCAGCAAGCTCTGTTACTTCTTTGATTTTTGAAAATAATGTTGTCATATCAGTTCCTTCTTTCTGTCCTCCATTTTACCACTTTTTATAGGAGAAGGATAGTGGAAAATTGGATTAGTTTTTACTCAGTTTTCCAATAAAAGAGAGTGTCAGATATTATTTCAGGAATTTTTCTTTCTTTTTACATTAAATTGTCAGAAAATTTATTGACAGATTAAAAAAATCGTGTTACATTATCTCCAAGGGTATTTTTATACCAAATCTACATGAAAGGACGGGGCATGAAACTCTCTCACATTTTAACAGGCTTACTTCTACTCCTGGTCTTTCTCTCCATTACCATTGGAACCAGTGATTTTTCTTGGGAAAAATTCTTTGCTTTTGACCAACAGACCTGGCTTCTCTTTCAAGAGTCGCGTCTTCCAAGAACCATCAGTATTCTCCTTGCAGCCTCTAGTATGAGCATGGCAGGACTCCTCATGCAGACCATTACCCAAAATCAGTTTGCTGCCCCAAGCACAGTCGGAACGACAGAAGCCGCCAAACTGGGAATGGTGTTAAGCCTCTTTGTCTTTCCGTCTGCGAGTCTGACCCAAAAGATGCTCTTTGCTTTTGGCTCATCCATCTTATTTACCCTCTTCTTCCTGGCCTTTATGACTATTTTTTCTGTAAAGGAAAGGTGGATGTTGCCCTTGATCGGGATCATCTATAGTGGGATTATCGGTTCTGTCACAGAAGTTATCGCCTATCGTTTCAATCTGGTTCAGAGTATGACTGCCTGGACCCAGGGCTCCTTCTCCATGATTCAGACTCATCAGTATGAATGGCTCTTTTTAGGCCTCATTATCCTGATAGCCGTTTGGAAATTATCCCAAACTTTTACCATCATGAATCTGGGAAAAGAAACTAGCGAAAGTTTGGGGATTTCCTACTCCCTACTTGAAAAACTGGCCCTCTTTCTGGTGGCGCTAACGACTAGTGTCACCATGATTACCGTGGGTGGCTTGCCATTTCTCGGGGTCATCGTTCCCAATCTTGTTCGCAAGCACTATGGAGATAATCTAAGTCAGACCAAACTCATGGTCGCACTAGTCGGTGCCAATCTAGTCCTAGCCTGCGATATCCTATCCCGAGTTCTCATTCGGCCCTATGAACTGTCTGTCAGTCTTCTACTAGGAATCATTGGTAGCATCATCTTTATCCTACTTCTATGGAGAGGGGGACGAAAAGATGCAGTTTAAAAGCAAACATACCAAGCTCTTCTGCCTTCTCATTATTCTGGCCATCGGAGCTTGTCTCCTCTACTTTTGGCCCATCACTCACTTGTCAGCCTTTGCTTGGAAGCTACGTTCCCAAAAGATCATCGTTTATCTCTTGGTAGCTATCGCGACAGGGATTTCGACCATTAGTTTTCAAACCCTGACGGAAAATCGCTTTCTGACGCCAAGTATTTTGGGAATTGAATCCTTCTACGTCCTACTACAAACCCTACTACTGGTTTTTGAAAGTAAGTTTCTTCAACTTGGCAAGTCTCCTATCTTAGAATTCCTAGTTTTGCTTCTGCTTCAATCCCTCTTCTTTCTTGCCTTACAAGGCTACTTGAAGACACTGATGAAACAAGACCTGGTCTTCATTCTGCTAATCTGTCTAGCCCTCGGAAGTCTCTTTCGAAATATCAGTACCTTCCTTCAGGTCCTGATGGATCCAAACGAATACGATAAACTGCAGAACAGTCTCTTTGCCTCCTTTCAACATCTCAACACTTCCATCCTAGCCATTGGTTCTCTGATTATCCTTGCTTTGACCATCTTTTTCTTTCGGAAAGCAGTCATTCTGGATGTCTTGCATCTGCAAAGAGAAACAGCTCAGATATTGGGACTCGATGTTGAAAAAGAACAGAAAGAGCTCCTCTGGGGTATCGTACTTTTAACTTCAACGGCCACTGCCCTGGTAGGACCTATGGCCTTCTTCGGTTTTATGTTGGCCAACCTCACCTACCTAATCGTCAAAGACTATCGACATAAGTTACTCTTTATAGTGGCTATTCTGGTCGGATTTATCAGTTTGACCTTGGGGCAGGCCCTGATTGAACGAGTATTTGCGCTGGAAATTCGCATCAGCATGATCATCGAAAGTGTAGGAGGTCTCCTATTCTTTATCTTACTATACAGGAGGGCGCGTCAGTGAAACTGGAAAACATTGACAAATCCATTCAAAAACAGGATATTTTGCAAGGTATTACGCTTGAAGTCAGTCCTCAGAAACTGACAGCCTTCATTGGTCCAAATGGTGCTGGAAAATCGACTCTCCTCTCCATCATGAGCAGACTAACCAAGAAAGATCAGGGAATTCTCAGTATTAAAGGACGTGAAATCGAGAGTTGGAATTCACAAGAACTAGCCCAAGAACTCACCATCCTAAAGCAGAAAATCAATTACCAAGCCAAATTGACGGTGGAAGAACTGGTCAGTTTTGGACGTTTTCCCTACAGCCGAGGTCGACTTAGACCAGAAGACTGGGGAAAAATCCGAGAAACTCTGGACTATCTGGAACTGACAGACTTAAAAGACCGCTACATCGATAGCCTGTCTGGAGGCCAGCTCCAGCGGGTCTTTATCGCTATGGTACTGGCCCAGGATACAGACTTTATCTTGCTGGACGAACCACTCAACAATCTCGATATCAAGCAAAGCGTCAGCATGATGCAGATTCTCAAGCGACTGGTAGAGGAACTCGGCAAGACCATTATCATCGTCCTCCACGATATCAACATGGCCAGTCAGTATGCGGATGAAATTGTTGCCTTCAAGGACGGTCAAGTCTTTAGCAAGGGAACAACCAATCAAATCATGCAGGCTGACCTGCTCAGTCAACTTTATGAGATTCCCATCACGCTAGCTGATATCAATGGCAAAAAGATCTGTATCTATAGCTAGTAACATAGAAGCTCAAGTTAGAGAACCTTCAGTCTCTTAGTCAATAAGACCAAGAGACTCCCTACATCGTTATCACATTTTAAAAAGGAGAAATCATGAAAACATCCCTTAAACTTTACCTCACTGCCCTAGTGGCCAGCTTCTTGCTCCTACTTGGTGCATGTAGTACAAACACAAACTCAAGCACTAGTAAGTCGGAAACAAGCAGCTCTGCTCCAACAGAAGTGACTATTAAAAGCTCACTGGACGAAGTCAAACTTTCAAAAGTTCCTGAAAAAATTGTTACCTTTGACCTCGGTGCTGCGGATACTATTCGCGCTTTAGGCTTTGAAAAGAATATCGTGGGAATGCCTACAAAAACAGTACCAACCTATCTCAAAGACCTAGCTGGAAAAGTTAAAAATGTTGGTTCTATGGTTGAACCAGACTTAGAAGCCATCGCAGCCCTTGAGCCTGATTTGATTATTGCTTCCCTACGTACACAAAAATTCGTAGACAAATTCAAAGAAATCGCCCCAACCGTTCTCTTCCAAGCAAGCAAGGACGACTACTGGACTTCAACTAAAACTAACATTGAATCCTTAGCAAGTGCCTTCGGTGAAACTGGTACACAGAAAGCCAAGGAAGAATTGGCTAAGCTAGACAAGAGCATCCAAGAAGTCGCTACTAAAAACGAAAGCTCTGACAAAAAAGCCCTCGCGATTCTCCTCAATGAAGGAAAAATGGCTGCCTTTGGTGCCCAATCTCGTTTCTCTTTCTTGTACCAAACCTTGAAATTCAAGCCAACTGATACTCAATTTGAAGATTCTCGCCACGGACAAGAAGTCAGCTTTGAAAGTGTCAAAGAAATCAATCCTGATATCCTCTTTGTTATCAACCGTACCCTTGCCATCGGTGGTGACAACTCAAGCAACGACGGGGTCCTAGAAAATGCCCTTATCGCTGAAACACCTGCCGCTAAAAATGGCAAGATTATCCAACTAACACCAGACCTCTGGTATCTAAGTGGAGGCGGTCTTGAATCAACAAAACTCATGATTGAAGACGCACAAAAAGCTTTGAAATAAGCAACTTCAAACTCAACTAACAACTTTACATGATAAACCGCATCCTATCAAGCTCACTCAAACCTGATAGGATGCGGTTTTATTATTTTATTAAAATCTTTTGCCCAGCCTCATTTTTCTTCTTGATTTCGTTTGAGGGAAAAATGGTCTGGGACGGGGTCCTTACCGGTTTTCGACCAGGGATGACAACGTAAAATCCGAGTCAAGCCCATCAAAACACCCTTGAAGCCATGTTTTTCAATAGCCTCAATCATGTAGTTGGAACAAGTCGGCTCAAAGCGACAAGAGGGTGGAAAGGCTGGTGAGATAAACTGTTGGTAAAAGCGCACAGGCGCTATTAAAATTCGTTTCATTATTTCTTGGTTACAGCCATGGTGTGTAGTTGGCTGATTTCTTTTTTATTAAGACGACGGGATTCTCCTGGACGGAGTCCTGTCAAGTCTAGATGTCCAAAACGAGTCCGTGACAACTTGTCCACTTGAAGACCGACAGCTTCAAACATCTTTTTAACCTGGTGGTTGCGCCCTTCATGGATAGTCAACTGCACCACAGAGCGGTTTTTGCCTGGATCCACTTTAAGAATCTCATAAACAGCCGGCTTGGTTTTCTTACCATCAATCTCAAGTCCACGGGTCAAGGGGCGGAGATTATCCTTATTGGCCACACCTTTAACACGCGCTACATAGACCTTGTCAATCTCATTACGAGGGTGAATCATTTCATCCGTAAAATCCCCATCATTGGTCAAAATCAAGACTCCTGATGTATCCCAGTCCAAACGACCTACAGGGTAGATGCGCTCTTTGACATTGGGCAAGAGGTCGACAACCGTCTTGCGGCCCTTATCATCTGTCACACTGGAAATGACACCGCGTGGTTTGTTAAGCAGATAATAGACCTTTTCTTCGTTGTAGATAGGTTGACCTTCAACTTCGACCTTGTCTCCTGACTTGATAGTGGTTGCTAGTTCACGTACCACTTGGCCGTTAACCGTCACCAAGCCTTGCTTGATCAGCTCTTCTGCTTTTCTCCTACTGGCCACACCTGCGTGGGCAATATACTTATTGATTCTCATCTTCTTCTATCCTTTCACCAAATAATTGGCTTTCTTGGGCTTGAATCTCAAGCTCATCAATCACTGGTAATTCTTCTAAATGGTTAATCCCCATGTAATCTAGGAAATAATCCGTAGTCACATAGAGGTTGGGGCGCCCCAACACTTCTTTTTTCCCGTCTTCTCGTATCAAGTCAAAGGCCTGCAACTTTGCCAAGGCCCCACTCGAGTTGACCCCACGGATGGCATCAATCTCTATCCGTGTGATGGGCTGTTTGTAGGCAATGATGGACAAGGTCTCAAGGGCAGCACGAGATAAACTCTGGTTGATAGGTGCCTTAGAGTATTCCTTCAAAATCTCTGAAAACTGAGGCTTGGTCACCAATCTATAAGCGCCCCCTGTCTCAATCAGAGCCAAACTGGAATCTGGGTTCTTTTCACACTTCTGGGCTAATTTTTCTAAACTCTGTTGGATACCTGTCGGTGGCAGAGAGAGGAGTTCAGCTAACTGGCGGACTCTAATCCCATCTTCACCCGCTACAAACAAGAGCGCTTCTATTTTTGCTAAAGTACTCATCTTTCCTCTCTATCAAGTCTAGCTTTGGACCACTTGACTTTCTTTCTTCTTTTCCATGAGATAAATATCTCCGAAACTTTCCTCTTGCACAAGAATCAGCTCCTGGGTTTTGATTAACTCTAGGGTTGCCAAAAAGAGGGTGATGACCTCTTGAATATTCTGGGCTTCCTTAAATAAATCCTGCAAGAGCAATTGATCTCGTCCAGTCAAGGACTCTTTCACGATGACCATCATATCCTCAATCTTATACTCATCCCGCAAGATAGTCGTGTGATTCTGTGCAAACTCCTCTTTTTTCTTGGCTAGGATATTTGAAAAAGCCAAAAAGAGGTCAATGGTCGTCTTGTCATGCACAAGCTCCGCATCTTCGTAAATCAACTCTGTCGGCGCTTTGGAATAGTACTGGGCCCGATCTTGGTGCTTAGCCTCCAAGTGCTCACCCAAGAGCTTGAACTTACGGTATTCTTCGATTTGGGAGAGGAGATCCTGCTCCAGGTCATCCTCCAAATCTGTCACTTCTGCCACCTTGGGAAGAAGTTTCCGACTCTTGATCAGCATCAACTGACTGGCCATAACCATGTACTCACCAGTTACTTCTAGACGCATGGCCTGCAGGGTTGAGACATAGGCTAGATACTGTTCGATGACTTCTGTGATAGGCACATCGTAAATATCCATCTGATACTTGGAAACCAAGTGCAAGAGCAAGTCCAGCGGCCCTTCAAAATCTTTTAATTTAATATCCATTATCTATATTTTTCTAAGGTCAGGACTGTTTTTAATCCTAATTTTTTTGCAATTTCGTACAAATCGACCTTGTTTTCTATTTGTCTTAGAATAAACTGTTCCCGCAAGGCTTGGGCTGATAAGGCCGGAAACCCTTTCTCCTTGGCAAAGGATTCTAGCTGACGAAAGGCCCACTGACGAGAATAGGCTTTCCCTCCCCTTTCAAAGAGATAGGTCTGGCCCATCAAGGGTTCCAATTCTGAAAGTAAGGTCGTAGGAATGGTGACAATTCTCTGTTGGGAAGCCTTCTTGATTCGCAACACCTGAAAGTCCAGATTGATATCCGCAACCTTGAGAGCTAAAATCTCACTCGGCAAGAGGCCCATTTCTAGGATTAAGAGCGCTAGCAAGCGACCCTCTGGATAGTCGCTTTCCTGCCA
>ERZ772962.1637-NODE-1637-length-11942-cov-3.271978_pt1 | contig 11942 bp, 12 predicted proteins | sample MGYA00580676_ERZ772962 | MGnify/ENA primary metagenome ERZ772962 (study PRJEB29015, sample SAMEA2738049) | human oral metagenome | biome: human oral; feature: human-associated habitat; material: saliva | place: China | collected 2230 ...
TTCCCATTTGAATTAAAAGGCAAACTGCTTATAGCAATATATTTAGCTTCATTATGATTATTTAATAATAATGTGTCTAATTTATCTCTAAAATTCGGTTCAGCAAATTTAGCTGACATCCTTTATGAAGACGAACATTTGATTGTTGTTAATAAACCTGAAGGAATGAAGACCCACGGAAATACGGCTGATGAATTAGCCTTACAAAATCATGTTGCAGCGGCAATCAATCAGGAAGTTTTTGTCGTTCATCGTTTGGACCAAGCAACATCTGGTGCTGTTTTATTTGCAAAAAATCAATTTGTTCTCCCTATTCTTGGTAAAATGTTTGAAGACAATAAAATTCATCGTGAATACTTGGCACTAGTCAAAGGTCATTTCCCAGAAAATCACTTTACCATTGATCGGGCCATTGGTCAAAATCGCCATGATAAAAATAAACGAATCCTTTCCGCAAAGGGTCAAAAAGCAGTGACTCATGTTGAGATTATCAAAAAATTTACTGACAAAACTCTTGTTAAATGTACCTTAGATACTGGAAGAACTCACCAAATACGTGTCCATTTATCTTCATTAAATCATCCTATCATTGGTGATGCTTTGTATGGTCAAAAATCACAAGAGAGAATGATGCTTCATGCTGATAAAATTATTATTCCCCATCCATTTGAAAATAAAATTTTAGAAATTCCAGCAATTAGTACTAGCTTTCTTGACATTTTAAATAAAACAAAATAAAAAGAAGTGATTTTTACCACTTCTTTTTATTTATTTCTTAGGCTCGAATCAATCGTTTTAAACTTGAAGTTACCAAGAAAAGGACGATGAAAATTAAAGTAATTGCGGCAGAGGCCGGAGCATCCATATAGTAAGAAGCAATCAAGCCAGCATTTAAACCAATAAAACTTACAATAACAGAGATAAACAGCACAGCTTTAAAAGATTTGCCTAAACGCATCGCAATCGAAGCAGGTAAAACCATAATTGCTGAAACAAGTAAAGCCCCCGCTGCAGGAATCATCAATGCAATAGCAACTCCTGTGATAATATTAAATGCAATAGAAATCCAACGAACAGGAAGTCCATCAACAAAAGCTGTATCTTCGTCAAATGTCATCACATAAAGTGGACGTAAAAAGAGAATAAATCCAAGTAAAACGACAGCTGCTAAAACAAAAAGCATAATCACTTGCGATAAGGAAATTGTGATGATTGAGCCAAATAAATATTGCTCCAAACTAACACTTGTTGCTCCTTTTGAGGAATTCAAAATTAAAAGGGCAATGGCCAGTCCTGCTGACATCAAAATGGCCGTCGCAATTTCCATATAGTTATGATAAATTGTTCTTAAATACTCTAGAAAAACAGCCGCAATTACAACTGTAATTAAAGTTGTAATCGTTGGATTCCAACTTAAGAGAACCCCAAAAGCGACACCGGCTAATGAAACATGTGATAATGTATCTGACATTAAACTCTGTCTACGTAGTACAAGAAATACACCAAGCAAAGGGGAAAATATTGAAATAGCGGTTGCTGCTAAAAGAGCGTTTCGCATGAAGTCATACTGGAATAATTCAAACATCAGCTTCCTCCTTTAATTCTTGTTGGTTTTCTTGAGCTACTCTATCTCGGTCTGTATGCAAATCAAAGCAAGCAAATTTCCCATTTTTATCTTTCAATAAATGAATATTTCGGTCAGCATAATCTTTCACTTCTTCTGGATCATGAGTGACCATTAAAACAGATTTCCCATGTTTATGAGCCGCATGGTGCATCAATTCATAAAAATCGCTACTTGATACATCATCCATTCCTGTTGTTGGCTCATCAAGAATAAATAAATCAGGATCACTAGCAAACATTCTTGCAATAGCAATTCTTTGCTTTTGACCTCCAGAAAGTTCACCAATCCGCTTATTTCTGTAGTCCCACATCCCTACTGAGTCAAGAGCTGCCTTAACGTGCTCTGAGTCGTGAGCTGTCATTTTTTTAAACCAGCCTTGCCTTGGATAGCGTCCGCTCATAACAAATTCATAAACCGAACTTGGAAAACCAGCATTAAAACTTGCAACTTGCTGAGGAAGATAAGCAATTCTTAATTTTTCTCCTCGGTTATTTTTGAGAGAGATTTTTATTTTACCTTTTTTAGGTTTTAAAATTCCCAAAGTTGTTTTTATAAGAGTTGATTTGGCAGCGCCATTCTCACCTGTTAATGTGACAAATTCACCAGAATCAACATGATAGCTGATATTTTCTAAAACTGGCTCTCTATCATAATAGAAAGTCAAGTTTTCAACATTGATATATCTCATTTTTTCTCTTTATATCTCTAATAGTAAATCTTATTTCGGAGTTTTTCTTACTAATCTATTTTTATTTCAAAAACACGAAACTCCCGTTCATGAGAACGAGAGTTTCAAGGAGTTTTTATGAAAAGATTTTTTGGAAGAAATTCATTATAAATCCTTCATCTTAATTTTTCCTTAAACTCACTTGATAGTTTTCTTTAAAGCAGTCAAATTATCTTGCATCAGTGTGAGATAATTGTCACCATTTTTTTTCTGCTCGTCAGATAGTCCTTCGACAGTATTGATACCAATAAGGTTCGCCCCTACTGATTTTGCTAAAGTCTCAGCAATTTTACTGTTAGCATTTCCTTCAAAATAAACATTTTTTAGTCCTGCTTTTTCCATTTCAACTTTTAAATTAGCTAACGTTGAGGCTGAAGGTTCTACTTCTGGATCCAATCCAGCAATCGCAATTTCTTTCAAACCATAATCACGGCTTAGATAAGCAAAAGCTTCATGTTGAGTAATAAATGTTTTTTGTTTAGCATCTTTCAAAGTATCAAATTCACTGTCTAACTTTTTCAATTTAGAGACATAACTTGCTGCATTTTTTTCAAAAGTTGCTTTATCATCTGGGAATTTTTCCCCAAGCTCAGAGGCAATAGTATTAACTTCAATAATTGCTTGTTTTGGACTAATCCAAGTATGAGGGTCACCAGATATCTTATCAACATCCTTGCTAGCTTCGATTTTAATGCCTTTATTGTTCACTTTTTTGGCCCATTTTTCAAGGTCATTAGAATTGTAAACAATAGCTTCAGCATTTGTCATTGTCGCAACTTGCTTTGCACTTGGTTCAAATTCATGAACTTCCTGATTAGCAGGGACAATGTTTTCGACATCGACTTTGTTACCAACAATCGCCTTCGTAAACTCATACATTGGCTCAAAAGTCGTGACAACTTCTGGCTTACTAGCTGATTTTTGACAACCTGCCAAGAGTAAAACTGCTGGAATAGCAAGTAACATCAATATCTTTTTCATTGAAATTCCTCCGTAAGTGCTGATAAGAATTTACTTATCACTTCTTGTTCTTCGTCATTAAATTTGTTCCCTAATTCCTGGTAAGTACTCAGAGTTTTCTCGTGATGAGTAGCATGCTCCTTAGCAACCGGAACCGCTTTTTCTGTCAAGCTCCAAAGGACCACGCGTTCGTCATTTGTGGCTCGACTTGATTTAATTAGTTCTTGCTCTTGTAATTTCTTTAGAGCTTTAGTTACTGCTGCTGGAGAAATCTTTAGTTTTTCGGCAATTTTAGCATTTGTCGATATTTGTTCTGCCAAAAGCATTAAAATATGTTCTTGTGTGCTCGTTAGCTTTACATCACTTTCACACTTACCAAGTAATATTTCATGCTTATTTTCTGCAAATTGCATGATTGTCCCAAGAAACTGGTCGATTTGATTTGCTAAACTCATCGTATTGCGTCCTCCATAATTAGTTTACTGGTTAATTATATAGCAAAGAAAAAATAATGTCAACCAGTTAACGTTATTTTTTAATTTTTTATTTGAAAGTTTGTGCCATCTTTTAGGCGGATACTAAATTGATAAGTTTTTTCATCGCTTAAATGATCAGTAGTTTTTGAACTGGCTGACGAGTCTGTCAGTAAATTGTAGAACAAATCTCCTGAATCAAAATGAATTTGCCCTTGAGATTTTAAGTCAGTCTTTAAAGCTACTGACACCATTAATTCAGCAGTTAACTGCTCCTTTTCACTTCTTAATTGTCGAGCATCATCTATTTGTCTTTGCAAATAGAACTGAAGAAACATTGAAAATATCAATAATAAGACTAGCGTATATAGAAGTATTCCTCCTCTTATTTGTCTTCTGGAAATTGATAGATAAATGTTCTTTCACCTCCTTGATTAAAATCAATTCTTATGGTTATTAGATTTTTAGTAGCTTGAATCTTAGCCCCTTTTATATCATAAAGCATTGGCTGATAACCCTGACCTTTGTCATCAGTCTTCCGGAAATCATCATTCATAAAACCAAACCTTAGTTTTTTATCTTTAGTTACATATAGAAAATTCTGTTCTACCTTATCTAATTTTGTTCCTGAGAGTTCAAAACGCATTTGCTGACAGAAAATTTGCCAATCTTTTATGCTATCACTTTGACTAATCGCCATTTGTTCTTTCAACATCTTTGTTAAACCTGAGATGACAAGGACTGATCCAGAAATTGCAAGAAGTGCCACCAAACACTCCAACAAGGTAAATGCTTTAACTTTGAGGTTCAAGTCGCAAAATTTCCTTTCCATGATTACTAATAATCAGTAAATTTGAGTTTTCATTTATCTTTATATCAGAACCGTTGATTGATAATTCTGTTAAGTGACTTTCAATCGCCATTTGTGCCACGTTTAAAGCTTCAATCTTTTGATTTTCTTCCGTATTTTTTTGTCTTGCTTGCACAAGAGAACTTACGATAAAGCTGACTAGAAAAGCGAGTAGAGCTATACTAATTAAACTTTCCAAAAGCAAATAAGCTTTAACTGATTTTCTTTTTAAATTTTCCACTGCCTATCTCCAATTGATAAGTGATGAGCTTTTTTTCGTAAGGTAAAGAAATTGTGAGTTTTTGTAAGCTAGAATTCTCTCCCTTATCATCAAATTTAACTATAAAATCTTTGAGTTCTACCTCCTTTGGAATTGTGATACTTCTATCTTCACAGATTAATTCTTGATTTTTAGCAACTAAACTTTCAGATTTTTGAAGCAGTGCAGCATCTTCTTGACTCCTTTTATAGAAATTTTCAAACTGGAGAACAAACAATTCTCCCTTAAAAAGATGGACTGTTTGTATTATTTCTAAAGAAAAAAGAGTTGTGATAAAAGAAATAATCAACAAAACTAGAAGAGACTCTAGTAAAGTAAATGCTCTAGTCATTAAAATTTCGTTCTTCATTTTTATTCTGATCATAGTAATTATCGTAAGCAGAAATTTGTTTTTGAGTAATCATCCCAGCGCTGAGCAATTCTGACAGAGTCGGCTTCTCATCATCATGATCTATCTCATAAAGTTGAGCTTGACTTTCTACTACTTTCACAACTGCCGCTTCTCCAGTTTTTTGAACTTGTGATTTTTCTTTAATTAAATTTGGAACAAATAGTAATATCAAAATACTAATAATAGCTAGTACAATTAACATCTCTATCAAAGTAAAAGCTTTTAGCTCTTTCTGACGGCATTTTTTTTCACAAATTTTAACGAATAAAAATATTTTTTGTATTTTCTTTAAAATAAACTTCTTTGTTCTTTCCATTTTTTCATCCTTTCTATATTCCTGAACCCATATTTGAATAGATGGGGAGTAACATAGCTGCATATAGCAAAATAATCATCAATGCTACGAAAACAAAAACAAGAGGTTGGATTAATTGCATTAAACGATCTATCTTTGTAAAAAATTGTTTCCAACATTCATCCGCATAAAGCGAAAGCTCTAAGCCTAATTTATCTTTAATAGCTCCATATTCAATCATTAATGAGAGCTCGGGTAAAAAAAGTGCAAGTTTACTGACAGCTTGTTCAAAAGACTGACCAGCATTCAATTCTAAATCAAGATTCTTGCCAACTTCTGAAAAAATTCGACTTTTTTGTTTTTTCATTAAGTTAATAATTTGACGTAATTCGACACCTTGAGCAATTAGATTTCCCCATTCTCTTGCAAAGTAAGCTGTTAAATATAAACGGATAAAAGAATGAATCAGAGGTAATTTAACAAGAAATGTAAAATTCATTATTGCTGATTTTCGTTTAAAAAGAGTTACTGACAAAGCTGTCAGTAAAAATATAAAAGCTCCAAACGAAAAAAATACTAAGGGTAAATGATTAATCAATAGAGTAGCAAAGTTACTGCCACTATTGAGTTGTGGCAGTAAATAATTTTTTAAGCCCCACATAATTCCAACCAGAAAAATTAATAATAATATTGGATAAGTAGCAACTTCCACTAATTTATTTTTAACTTTAAGCTGTTTTTTTAGATGAAGTTCAACTAATTGCATCGTTCCTGACAAGTTACCATGCACTTCTACCAAAGCAAGTTGTGTCACCACATTTTTAGAAAATGAAAGACTTTCTAAAAGCTCTGATAAAGATTGACCAGAAGCGAGACCTTCTTTCATTTTCAATGTAAATTCTTTTTCCACAAGTTTTGATAAAGATAAGAAATTTATCACTTCTCCTAAATTAAATCCACTATTCAAAAGATTTCCCATCAGTTGGATAAGTTTGGCTTGTTTAATCAGTCTTAATTTTTTCCCTCTTGGCTTCAGTAGATGTGAGATATCCATTTGTAAGTAGCTGATCAATTTTTTTATTCCAATTTTCTGATGACCAAGACTCAAATTCGTTTTTGGCAATATCTAATACTCCTTTCCCAGCTATTAAACGCTGATAAACAACACTTGATAAAGCATTTTTTATTTCCCAATGACTTAAACCCAGCTCTGATAATCTCTGAATGACACCTCTAACAGAAGCGGCATGAACGGTTGAAAATACTGTATAACCTGTCAAACTAGCCCGTAAAACTGCTTGAGCGGTCAATTTATCACGAATTTCACCAACGATTAACAAATCTGGGCGATGCCTCAGTGATAATTTAATTAATTCATCATAACTATTACCAATGACTTCGTTGACCTGTAACTGAATAAAATCAGAATCAATCAACTCAACGGGTTCTTCAATAGTGATAACTTGTAAATCTGTAAAATGACGACGAGCTAAATCAAACATTAAAGATGTTTTGCCCGAGCCTACTGGACCAGCAAAGAGATGCAATCCTCTTTTACAATCATAATTCTCTAGCTCTTCATCAAACCAAAAATCAAGTTCTTTGTTTTGATCATGCAAGAGACGTATTACCAAGGATTCATTACCCTCGAAATCCCCCACTGTTGAAAGACGTAAACGTTTTGCATTACTTTCCTCTAATTCATACCAACAAGCTCCCAATTGAACTCGTCTGCGTTCTCCTGTATTCATCCCAGCTAGAAACTTAAAGTGAGTAAGTAGTGCTAAGCCAACTTCTAATCCAATTTCTTCTACCAGAACACGCGCTGTCATTTGTCGAAAATAAAGTTTATACTTTTCTTTTGAAGCAATCAGATAAATATCTGATGCACCTCTATCAATTGCTTTTTGAATTAATTCTTTTGCCATTTTTGGTATCATACTAGACTATACGCAAATAATCAGTTAATGTAACAAAAAAGCCAAAAATTTTTCGACTTTTATTTCTTTGGTTTTCATAATTCAACTTTCAAACTCTTATTAAAATCAAATATTTTATACCTTTTTCCGATACCAAACCGACCTCAACTCCCTCTTTTATCCTTTTTTTAATGAATAAACATTACGAGACCAATAATCAACAGTATCAGTGTCAAAAGCAATAAGGAAGTTGAAACACCTATTATTTTTATTAAATTATTTATCATCCTTATTTATCTTTATTTTTATTAATAATCAAAAAAAGGAGGCTTAAAGCCTCCTTTTCTCTATTTTTAATATTAGATTTATCAAAAGAAATCATCAAATAGACTTAATTGATTATCATCAGGCATTCCTTCAAGAACACCCATATTGGTCATGTTTTCAATAATTGTTTGTGAAACACCACCACGCTTACGAAGTTCCATTTTACTTAAAAATTCACCTTCAGCACGCGCTGCAACGATTTGTTTTGCTACGTTTTCACCCAATCCGTCCATTGTTACAAATGGCGGAATTAAAGTATCACCATCAATAACAAACTCAGTAGCCTCTGAGCGATAAAGGTCAATTTTACCAAAAGTGAAACCACGCTCTAACATTTCATTACAAAGCTCTAAGGTCGTATAAAGGTTAGTTTCAACATTTGTTGCATCGAAACCTTTATCTTTAATTTCTTTCATTTTGGCTTTGACTGCTTCAAGACCTGCTCCCATTACCCCAATATCAAAGGCAGTTGCTCTAATAGAGAACCATGCACAATAATACAATATTGGGTGATGAACTTTGAAATAAGCTACCCGTAAAGCCATCATAATATAGGCTGCCGCATGGGCTTTAGGGAACATATATTTAATCTTTGAACAAGACTCAATGTACCATTCAGGAACATCATGTTCTCGCATAGCCTCTACATATTTTTCACGTTCTTCGGCGGGAATTTTATTCCACATTCCTTTACGCACCCGTTCCATAATTGTAAAAGCAAGACCGTTTTCTAGCCCCTTATGAATAAGATAAACCATGATATCATCCCGACAACCAATAACGCTTGATAAGTCGGCAATCCCTGAACGAATTAAATCTTGAGCATTTCCTGACCAGACATCCGTCCCGTGTGAAAGTCCAGAAATTTGGAGTAAATCTGCGAAGTTTTTAGGTTTGGCTTCAGCAATCATGTTCATTGAAGTGAAAGTTCCCATTTCAGGGATTCCCAAAGTTCCTAATTTTACCCCTAACTGTTCTTCGGTCAAGCCCAAAGATTCTGTCCCAGTGAAAAGCTTCATCACTCCTGGATCATCCATTGGAATATCTTGAGGAACAATCCCAGAGAGGCTTTGTAATTTTCGAATCATCGTGGGGTCATCATGCCCAAGAATGTCAAGTTTTAAGATATTGTCATGAATCGCATGGAAGTCAAAGTGAGTCGTTTGCCATTCGGCATTAACATCATCGGCCGGAAATTGAACAGGAGAAAAATCATAAACATCCATATAATTTGGAATAACGATAATCCCACCTGGGTGCTGTCCTGTTGTACGTTTAACACCAGTTGAGCCAGCAGCTAAGCGGTCAATTTCTGCATTTCCATAAAATTGATCATAATCACGTTCATATCCTTTGACAAAACCAAAGGCTGTTTTTTCAGCAACCGTACCAATTGTTCCTGCTCGAAAGGCATAATCTTCACCAAAGATATCTCGAACGTCCAAGTGAGCAAGAGGTTGATCATCCCCAGAGAAGTTCAAATCGATATCGGGAACTTTGTCTCCCTTGAAACCTAAGAAAGTCTCAAAAGGAATATCATGCCCATCTTTGATGAGTTTATGATCACATTTAGGACAATTTTTATCTGGCATGTCATAACCAGAACCGAAAGATCCATCATCATAGCATTCAAAATATTGACATTCTGGGCAACGATAATGTGGAGCCAAGGGATTTACTTCGGTAATCCCAATCATTGTTGCAACAAGTGATGAACCAACAGAACCCCGGGAACCAACGATATAGCCTCGGTCATTAGAACGTTTTACAAGTTCTTGTGAAATAATATAAACAACTGAGAAACCATTTCCTAAAATCGATCGAAGTTCTTTTTCAAGTCGTGCGTCAATAATATCTGGCAATGGATTACCATACCACTCATGTGCTTTTTCATAAGTTAAGCGAACAATCCGTTCCTCGGAGGTTTCTCCTCCATCAAAAACCATCTTAGGTGTATATAAATCATCCCGAACTGGAGTCAATACATCAAATTCATCCGCCATCTTTTGCGTATTGTCAATGACAATTTCACGCGCGGTCTTCTCATCAAGAAAACTAAAGGCTTCAAGCATTTCATCAGTTGTTCTAAAATGAGCTTCGGGTAACGGAAGAGGTTTGGCATGTTCCCCATGTCCTTGAGTCCAGTTAATTTCAGCTCCAAGACCAAGTGAGCGAACAATAATTTCTCGATAAATAGCATCTTCTGGGTTCAAATAATGTAAATTACCTGTGGCCAGAACTGGCTTGCCTAAAGTCTTACCAATTTTTATCAAATCTTTAAGCGTTTGTTCCAATTCTTTTTCTGATTTGAAAGAACCACCAACAACAAGTGAACGATAAAGAGCTGGTGGAAATACTTCGATAAAATCATAAAACTTGGCGATTTCAAGCGTTTCTTCAAATGTTTTATTGATTGCTGCATCAAAAACTTCACCAATTTCGCAGGCCGAACCGACCAACAATCCTTCACGGTTGGCTTCTAAAACAGAACGTGGAACCCGAGGAAGACCAGCATAATATTTAACATTCCCAAAACTAACAATTTTAAAGAGATTTTTTAAACCTTCTTGTGTCTTGGCATATAAAGTCACGTGTTTTGGACGAACTTTTTTATAAGAATCTTCACTGACCAATTTGTCATTAAGTTCTAAAAGACTTGTCCATCCTGTATTTCTAGTACGTAATTCTTCTAAAAATACAAAGAGCAAACGTCCGGTTGCTTCCGCATCAAAGTTGGCCATATGGTGATGTTCAAGTCCGATTTGGAATTTCTTAGTCAATTGACCCAAACCAAAACGTTTCATTTCTGGGTAGAGATTACGGGCAAATTCAAGGGTATCAACCACTGGTTGCGTGATAATCGGCAGACCATTTCGTGAATAATTCATATTCATGAAGCCCACGTCAAATGTTGCATTGTGGGCAACAAGAATTGTTCCTTCACAAAACTTTTGGAATTTTGTTAGAACTTCATATAATGGTTTGGCATTTTTGACATGGTCATCTGTAATTCCGGTTAATTCTGTTGTAAATTCGCTCAAACGATATCCTGGATTGATAAATTCATCAAATTCATCAATTGGATTTCCTTTGTGCATTTTTGTTGCCGCAATCTGAATCAAATCATTATGAACTGCCGAAAGTCCTGTTGTTTCTACGTCGAATACAACATAAGTTGATTCATACATATCAACGTCAGTTTCATTGTAAACAATCGGAATTTTATCTTCAACAAGATTGGCTTCGACGCCATAGATAATCTTAACGCCATTCTTCTTTCCAGCCGAGTGAGCCTCAGGGAAAGATTGCAAACCACCATGGTCAGTAATTGCAATAGCTTTATGTCCCCATTTAGCAGCCTGAGCAACCAAACTAGAAGCAGAAGGAATAGCATCCATTTGACTCATATTAGTATGCGCGTGAAATTCAACACGTTTTTCATCTGATTTGTCTTCCCGAACATTTTGTGTCGGAATTTCAATCAAATCAGTCAATTGTAGGACTAAATCATTTTTGAAATTGTCCCGTTGAACATTCCCGCGGACACGACACCATAGTCCCGCTTTAATTTGTTTGGCTAGCTGAATTTCTTCTTCGCCACGTAGCCATTTCTGAACATAAAAACTTGAAGTGTAATCAGTCATCTCAAATTCAAGAAGGTAACTAATATTTCCTGTTTTACGTGATTTAATTTCACGAAGTTCACCTTTAAAGACGTATCCTTCAAAAACAACCGGTCCGTTAGTCGAAAATTCACTGACAGAGCGCATCGGAGTGACAGGTTCATTATTTTTGATTTCACGCCCTAATTGAATTTTATCTGATTTTACAGCTTTGATTTGAAGAGCAACACGGTCAATGGTTGGTTTAGGTTTAATTTCCACAACCGCATTAGCGGTCATCACCAAATCATCTTTGTATTTGTCGTGTTCAATATTTCCTTGTACACGCAACCAAAGAGCATCAGATAAGCTGTCAGTAAAATTATCTTCTCCATCAGTACGGTCAGCTATAATTTTTTCATTCATAGCTTTGACAGTACTGACAATTTGGTCAAATTGGGCAATTTCTTCATCCTTACGACCCCATTTTG
>ERZ772962.1639-NODE-1639-length-11935-cov-3.061111_pt1 | contig 11935 bp, 10 predicted proteins | sample MGYA00580676_ERZ772962 | MGnify/ENA primary metagenome ERZ772962 (study PRJEB29015, sample SAMEA2738049) | human oral metagenome | biome: human oral; feature: human-associated habitat; material: saliva | place: China | collected 2230 ...
AGCTCGTTGTCGAGCCGATCATCGAAGGTGAAATCATCGAGGAAGACGCTGCGGTTTCCCTGGTTTCTGAGGCGTTTTTAGAGCAGAACCAGCAGGCCTCGGTCTACGCCGTTTTCTTCTTGAAAAAGCTCGTTCGCCTCCGGGGAGTACGAATTTCGCGCGAGGACTTCCTACGCCAGGAACTGCGAAAGCTTCATCTAAGTGATGCCGAGATTGAGCATGCGATCGCGAGTGATCCTGTCTCTGCAGGTATTTCGCGCAAGTTGCTGGACAAACTGGCAAGTGACGCGATCTCATTTGAAACTAAGAAATCAACCGCGCTCTCTTTTGCTGCAGGAATCCCCGGTGGCCTCGCGATGCTCGGAACCGTGCCCGCCGACCTCACGCAGTACTACGTTCACTCGCTGCGGATCATGCAAAAGCTTGCGTACCTGTACGGGTGGAGAGAGTTCTTGGCGGACTTGGATGACGTTGATGACGAGACCATTGCCCAGATGGGCCTCTTCTTCGGAGTCATGCTGGGAGTTGCGGGAGCTGCGGAGTCACTGCGCGACTTTGCGCGAGTGATCGTTGCTCCGGCTATCGAAAAGAGGATCGCGCGCAAAGCCCTCATGAAGACAACGTGGTATCCGGTCGTCAAGAAGTCTCTGAAAGTGATTGGCGTTTCGGTCACGAAACAGAGCATGGCGAAAACCATGTCAAAGATCGTTCCCCTGATTGGGGGAGTGATCTCTGGTGGAATGACCTTCGTTGCTCTACAAACCCAAGCAACAAGGCTCAAACAGCACCTGCGTCAGCTCCCGCCTCCGGGCATCGATGCCGCGCAGTGGAAGCAAGTGAGTGACTGAGGCCTCCTACTTCCCTCGAAACACCCTCCACGCCCCGCGAATCAAAGGAATCTGAAGCGGTAGTCGAGCATACGCAAGTGCCTGTGCGCCCGCAGGCTTGCCTTCCTTGCGATAATCCACGGCCATCTTGATGTTTGCAGGGAAGACGGCGACGTACAGTGCGCTCGCGGCCAAGCCGGCCAGTCGCCTCGTCAATGGAAGCGCAAGGCCAGCGGCAATTGCCAACTCGGCCGCGCCGCTCACCAAGGTGTAGGTTCGCGCATTCCCGGGAAGACTCCGTGGCACAATGGCGTCATAAACCTGCGGCGCCTTGAAATGCATAACTCCTGCTCCTGCAAGCAAAAGTGCATGCCAGTGTGCTGTCTTCATCAGGCCTCCTGAACCTCGGCCTCGCGCCGCATAATGAACTCGCGGTCAGCGTGGTCGCCGACCATGAACTTGTACTCGCCGACCAGCTTGAATCCGTGACGCCCGTAGAGTCGCTGTGCCCCAAGATTCTCGCTGAACACTCCGATCCACAGGGGACGTGGCCCATCGGCAAGGAGGTAATCGATCGCGTGCCGGAGCATCATCGATCCGCGCCCACCGCCTTGGTATTCCCGTAGCAGATAGAGACGCTGCACCTCGCCATCGGTGGGCTTTACGTCGGGGTGGGGCAGGTGCGCGGGGCAAACAGTCACGTAGCCAATTAGTTTGCCTTCCGAGGCTGTGTGCGCATCAGTGCACTCTGGTGCAGTCTCGTCGGCCTCGCTTTCTTCAAGGAAAAGCAGCCAGGTTGGGCGCTGGGGGTCCGCGAGCTCTGCGCGAAGGACCTCGGGGGAGTAGGCCTCGTGAATGAAACGATCAAGGTCGTCGGGTGTGTAGAGGTGGCCAAAAGTCTGCGTGAAGCACGTGGACGCAAGCGCGGACAGCGCGTCTGCATCTTCGAGTGTTGCGCGGCGCAGCATAACTTTCCCTCCTTGGGCTAGTCGATGACCATAAGAACAGTCCCGGCACACATACCAGCGATTCCCAATAGATACCGTCCCGAGATGCGTTCGCGCAACATAAGCGCCGAAAAGACCACCGTTACGAGGATCGAGAGCTTATCGATGGGAACAACGGGGAAGGAATCTGCATGTTTTCATGGACAGCGCGAGTCAAAGTTTGTGAGTTAGTGGCGTCTACAGGTGCTTGAAAATTTATTTTGCGCAGTATTGGTAGCCAGACCGCTGGAAGTGCCTGAATTTTCCTCAAAAAATTCCCGATACATTTATGAATGCAAACTGTTGCGAGTGTTTTGCCCTGCCCTCATACTGTCTGTAGACAGTACAGGTGCAGGTTGACGCCCTAGCCTAAAACCTCAATATCCGCTCATACCTCACCATGAGGTACCGTCGAACAGGGAAGGTCATGCACGTTTACTCTGCACGCCCAGAGCACATCGATAAACTCGCTGAAATAGCGGGTGCTGCCTTCGAGAACTACCCTCTTCACACAGCGGTGAAGGGACTGCTGGCCGATCCTGAGGAATTTCCCAACTGGATTCGCGATGTCCACGCCGTCATGATTCATGTATTCACGCGTTATCACACCGTTCTCATCCTTGAAGACCAGGGTGAAATCCTTGGAGTTGCTCTCTTGAATCATCGCCCGCCGGGGTTGCTTGAATACCTTCGCTATTGCAGGCCGCTCCTGGGGTATATGCGCTTTGATCGCCTTGTGCGTTTCTTTGCCTTTACCGAGGCCGCAGATTGGGTAGTGCGTCGTGAATCCGATTTCGATTGGTTCCTGACCGTAATCGCCGTCGATCCTTCACGCCAGCACCAGGGAATCGGTCGGCGTTTCCTCGAGAGGGGAATCGAAGGATACGTGCGCTCCCACGGAGGTGGACGCCTCGCATTCATTACCTGTACTCCCACGAATGCGCGCTTCTATTCCTCGGCTGGATATCGAGTCGTGGGGGAGCACTCGGTTTCTTTAGACGGTAACGATGTGCCCGTGTGGTCTTTTGAGAAGGTCATCGAGTAGATACCCGTTGGCGCGTTCGAATTGGAGGGAAGAACGCACCTGAGGTTTCGACGATGAGTTTGGGGGCTTGGTGTCAGGTGATACCAAGCCCCCAAACTATCTATCGAGATCCAGCTCGTTATTGCTGCGCGGGTCCCTGTTGTCCCCAGGGATTAGGCTGCTGGCCCTGTTGATTGGGCTGTCCGCCTTGCTGCGGAGGCTGCCACTGCTGGCCACCTTGCTGGCCCTGCTGGGGTGCGGCACCATTGGGCTGTTGGCCCCATTGCTGTGCGGGTTGGCCCCATTGCTGCGGTTGCTGACCCCACTGTTGTGCGGGCTGGCCCTGTTGTGTGGGCTGGCCGGAGTGGCCGGCGTACTGCCTCCACTGGTCGCCTTGCATACCCTGCTGCTGACCCCACTGCTGTTGTCCTTGTTGGGGAGCCGCGCCGTACTGCTGCTGTCCCCATTGCTGGCCACCCTGCTGGCCCTGCGGGGGTACGGCACCATTGGGCTGACCCCACTGCTGTGTGGGCTGGCCTTGCTGCGGCCGCTGACCCCACTGAGGCGCAGGGGCAGGTTGCTGAGCAGGTGCCGGGGGAACGTACGAGGGACCCCACTGTCGGGGAGCAGGAGCATATCCCTGCTGGCCATAGCCGGCTCCCTGCTGTGGAGGCAGAGGCTGTCCCCACTGTTGCGGTGCAGCCGTTGGTTGCTGGCCAGGAAGCGGCACGTAGCTCTGTCGCTGGCTTTGCCTGGTCTGCTGCGGGGGCAGAGGCTGTCCCCATTGCTGTTGCTGCGGTTGCTGCTGCATGGGAGCTGCGCCGTACTGCGGTTGTTGACCCCACTGCTGGGGAGCTTGCGCGGGCTGCTGCGAGGCCATGGGCGTGTAGCCGGGCTGAGGCTGCTGTACGTGCGGTGCCGGCGCTGGTGCCGGAGCAGGTGCAGGCGTGGGAGCCTGTGGCTGGACCTGCGGCGTTGGCGCAGGCTGGTACTGCGGAAGCGGTGTAGGCGCCGGAGCGTGCTGAGGCTGAGCCTGAGGCTGTGCCGTGGGTGCTTGCGCGCCTTGCTGAGAGTAACTCTGCGATTCTTGTGTCGCTACCGGGCTGGAAACGGGCGCCGAATCGGCCTGATCCTGAGGTTCGGGCTGTGCTTGTTCGGCCTCATCGTGCACAGCCGCGGGAACAGTCTCTTCGGCCGGTGCAGCTTCTTCGGCCGGTGTAGTTTCTTCCGCCTGTGCGGCCGCGAAGGCCTCGGACTTCGGCTCCTGAGCAGCCTCTTCCGGCTCGCTCACCGCAGGCAGTGCAGATTCTGCAACTGCCGCCGGCTCAACGTCTGGCGCGCCAGCGGGGTCTTCAGCTACAACCGGCTGCTCGGGCTGCGCTGGGGCGTGACGTGCTTCCGTCTGTGCGGGGAACTGGGCTGCGGCGAATGAGGGAATTCCAGCCTCTGTTTGAGAGGGTTCTTGAGTTTGTTCCTGCGTCGGGGCCGGAGCATGAGCTGGCTTGTACGCCTGCTGGGTAGGTTGAAGCGGAGTGTGCGGAGCGGACGCCTGAGGGCGTGAAGCCTGAGGAACCTGCGGTTGGGTAGGCGTCGATGCTGTGGAAGTTGGTGTTGAAGATGCGCCAGAGGAAGCAGGAACTCCTCTGACGGGAGTCGCAATAGGCATTGAAGCTGCTGTGCTGGGCGTTGCTTCGGGAGCCGTAGGCGCTGACGCTACCTGGGGAACGCCACCGGGAGGAGGAGTTCCCTGCGACATAGGGGCGGATGCGGTAGCGCCGGACTTGGCGCGCTTGCGATCCTCGCGAGCTTGACGCTTCGCTGCGCGTGCCTCTTCGCGCGCCTGCTTACGCTGAGACTTCGCGGGGGTATCGGCCTTTCGTGAACGGCCTCGGAGGACAAAGAAGACAATTCCTGCAAGGACAACGAGACCACCAGCGACTGCTGCAGCGATGATCCATGTTGTTGAAGAAATTGAGCCAATGAGAGAGCCTGACTTTGCTGCAGCAGTACGGTTGCGATCGGGAGCAGCGGGATCTGTCGGCGCTGGTGTCAAAGGCTCAAACGAGGGAACGGGCGTACTGTACTGTGCAGCGACGGTCGCGTTGCCCTGGTAAGCATTAGTCTTCTTCCCGTGGACGGCGACCTTTCCATCGGGCTTATTCCACAAGACGATCTGTCCGACGGGGGAGTATTTTGAATCGTCTCGTTGATTGGCCCACTCATCGGTGAACTTTGCCCCTGCAGATGCGGAATCAAGGTCAAAAACCAGCGGGCGGATGCTGATGTAGCCAATATCTCGCGGGCGGCCGAGGAATTCGGTTTCCTGCATTAACTGTTCGCTTGAATAGACAAAGATAAACTCGCCTTTGTCATCAAGTGAATAGTACTTTCCTGCGTTTTCGGGGCCTTCGAAAGGCGGGAAGATTGAGCAACGAGTGAAGTTATCACCTTGGGCAAACTCGATGCGATAGTCATTATTCCCATTTGAAAACGACTTGCACTTGCCTTCGTCGATCTGCTTGGTGCGGTCATACACTTCAAGCGCGTGTCCGACGCTCCCCTTGTTGTAGACACTCAATGTCACCGAGACAGTCAAGTCTGAATCTGCAGCCTGCGCTGTTGTTGCGGTGGGGAGCACTAATGCTCCTGCAAGCAAGAGTGTGGCCGCTGTCGAATACAAACGCTTCATTGAGGCATCCTTTGAAAGTGAATCACGCTATTTCAAGCATATCGAATTGTGAGGGGTGCGCAAAAACAGTTATTCCGCGGGTGGAGCAAAGGGATTTTTCCCCTGCTCTGCCTGTGAATCTTCAGGGAAAAGCTCGCTTTGGGCCGATGAAGACGAGAACTGCGTGGGTGGCGAATAATCCTGAACGGAGGGCACAGCAGGCGCATCTTCCACGTGGAAATCATCTGAAAGTTTGAAGGGATTTTGCCCGGTATCTCCGGGAGTTAGCGAGCCGGAAAAACCTGTCCCACTTTGGTAACTCAGCGGAACTGTGAAACCTCGCTGTTCGCGTTCCTTTCTCCTGCTGTTTGCGCGCATGATCATGGGAACGCCGATGACTAAGAAGAGACAGACGACCGGAACCAGAATGATCTTGATAATCGTCCCGATCCCGCGTGCAGGCCGGTAAGGAGTGGGGCTGGGGGATGGGGTATAGGGCGTGATGGAGCGGGTGTGTACTACTGCCTCGAGACCAGAAGGAAGCTCGGCGGGCACCACGCCGTTCATCTCTTTGCGCTCGATAGCGTGGAAGTCACTGAAGATCTGCACGCTCCCCTTCGCGCCAATCAGCGTTTCCGATGTGCTCATCCACTTCGCCTCGTCAGCGGAGCTATCGTCTTCATCCAGTACCGCTCCGGGGCTGAGTTCCGAAATGGTCAGGTAGCTCCCCTGCAGGTATGCGTCATGACGCGTCAGTTTGACATCACTGGGAAGCCCTAAATTGAGCTCCTCGAATTTCAGGAGTTTTGCTGCAAAAGTCAGGTTTCCTTGGTTATCGATCTCGATGTAAGGATTAACAAAACGATTGAACTTTGTTCTAATTCTGCAATCATTCGAGTAAGTTCCCGCCTCAAAGTGCACTTCGGACCATTCCGTTACCTGGGGAACCGCTTCGCACGCTTTCTGATCGAGAGTCTTGGAATAATCGCTGATATAGATTGAGTAGGTCACGCTCGATGTGGCCACAAAGAAATACTCGGAAAGATCAACCTCGTTTCGCGCGGCTTGCGCCGGGGAGGCACCAAGTATCCCGCCGACAATGCTCAGCATGCACATACATGCAAGGAAAAGTGTTTTCGTTCGTCGTCGTAAGACCTGCAATGCTAATTCCTCGTCCGGTAGCGTCAGATTACCGAGGCCGTGCCCCAGCGGTGTGCGTTTAGTTCGATGGTGGTGCGTAGGGGTTCGTCGGCCCCTGAGTTGACGAAGGGGGCTCAACTGCTGAAGGAGTTGAGTGCTCGGCAGAAGGAACAGAAACCTCGTCAGCTGAAAGAGCGAAGGGATTCTTCGTCTGCGAAGCGGAAGTAGGCATACTCGGCTGATAGGCGGTGGGGATGACGAAGCCACTGCTCTCTCGCTTGCGGCGCTTCTTATTCGCCCTCCTCACCAAGTAAATCGTCCCAAACACAACAACAATGGGGCCGAACATGAAGTACTTACCAATAGAACTTGTGAGGAGGGATGGGGTAGGAAGAGCGCCGGTGGCACGCCACGTAGGGCTTGGGGAAGAAGAGCGCTGGAGTGCCTGAAGGTCGGTCGGCATATCGGCAGCAGCTATGCCCTTGTACTCTTTGCGTTCTTGGGTGCGGAAATAATCATTCTGCTCGAGGGTTCCCTCTGCGCCAAGAACTGGCGCTGACGCATTTTCCCAGGTAACAGTGTCGGAGTATTGGCTTCGATCGAGAGCCGCACCCGGGGTTGCCTTTGTTCCCCGGAAATAAGTACCGCTCAGAGAAAAACGGCGGGAGGTAACCGAGGCATCATTTGGAAAAGTGAGCCCCAGATCGTCAAGAGTGACTTGCTTTGCAGCAAAAGTAACGTTTCCGTTGCTATCGACGCCGATATAAGGATTGACGTGACGATTGAAGTCCGTCGTGATCTCACAACGGCTGTAGTACTTACTTGTCGAAAAACTGACGATTGACCACTCCTGGACAAATGGCAGCGCAGTACACGTGTCCTCAGTGATGGTCTGAGATTCGTCGGTCACAGTGACCCTGTATTGAGTGCGACCATCGCGCTCAATACGAACGTCCTCGTTGATTCTGATGTCTTTGTCCAAGGCATGTGCAGGCTGAGCCCCAGCGATGGGGAGAAAAAGAGTCAGCGCGCAGGCGCATGCAAGGACAAGGGCGTGTGTGTGTCGATGAAGTAGCAGGTGCATGGATGACTCCTTTGAGTGAGGTGGCCGTCAAGCGGCTGCGTCTCAGTGTGAAGAATACTAGTTTGTCGGGGGTGCAAAGCGGCTTCTCGGGGAAGACGAAGGATCGTCTGGCGTAACACCGCTTTGCGCGGAAGACTCCGGCGAAGTGGGGATTCTCTCTTCGGGAGGAAGAACGAAGGGGGAACGAGGCGAAGCTCTTCCCTCCGCGTGGTCATCGCTGAGCTCCTCATCGACTTTCGCTTCGGTTTGACGACGGGATATTTGAGCGTCCTGCCGCTGTTTTGCATTCCATATGGAGTACACGCCGAAGGCTGCGAAGACGAATACGCTCAGCCCCATGATCTTTTTGATGAGAGCATCAGCGTCGATGTCCACCAGTGGTGTATGCGTTGGCGGAACCGAAGAAGAACGCTGTGTTCTTGTGGCGCGTGGTGTCGCTTGCATAGATGGCGTTGGAGCTGCGACTACTTCAAGGTCTGTCGGAAGCTCGTCAGGCGCGACTTCCGGCATTGAAACGCGCCTGGTTGATCGGAAATCGCTTGTAGGCGAAAAAGTACCAACAGCCGCAAGGGAAGAGCCAAGATCGCCACTCCACTGGACATTCACGCTGTTTCGTGGCCCGTCACTTACAGTGCCACCAGGGCTCATTCTTGAGATCTTCATGCTGATCCCCGCGAAGCTGAGATCTCGAGTCAGATAGGACGTGCCCTCTGGGAAAGAGACTTTGAAATCCTCAAAGCGAAGGGGACGGGTGACAAAAGTAAAAGCTCCATCCTCACTGGCCTCCACATAAGGGTTGTTTAACGTGAAGAAACTCGCCTTGATCGAACACGTCTTGCGCTGTGGATCAGTGGAATAGGTGGTCTGGGCATTATTTCGCGCTTGAGGAAGAGCCTTGCAGCTATCCTCCGTGATCGTCCCCGAGGAGTCAAAAACCCACAGCTCGTACGACAACAACCCCAGATTGGAGAAAACGAACGACTCGTGGATCGTCACGCGATTATTCACGGCATGCGCGGGAGCCCCTTGGAAAAGCAGAAGAAAAGCTCCCGCGCACACGCAACTCAGGACCCAAGCAAGCAATCGCCTCGGCAATGAAAAAGCCATGCGCGCTCCCAATGCCTACTGGCCCAAACCAGGGGAGGGGAGGGGCGGCGGAGGAGAAGGGCGCGAGCGCTTACGAGCCGAGCGCGCAAGTATCGCGATGCTGACAATCAAGATCACCATCGACGGGATGAGTAACTTCGAGCTCGGGCATGAACACGTCTCACAGTCCCCGGGATAAGGTAGCGCTCCCGTCGCTGGAGTGAAAGGAGTGCTCGTCGTCGAGGGCCTCGCCGGAATATCCTCGAGGCCAGAGGGAAGCTCGACGGGGGCGATTCCTTGATACTCAACGCGATTAGTCGTGCGGAAATCTTCCGCTTTCTCGATGGTCCCCGCGACGCCAACGATCTGAGGAACATCGTCCTTCCACGTAATAAAGCCCTTGACGCTATCGCTGACTTTTCCTCCGGGACTCATCTGTGAAAGCTGACCAGTATCAGCGCTGAAGTGGAACTCGTGCTCTGTTAGGGAAGTTCCCGCGGGAAAAGTGATGTTGAGGTCCGACAATTGGATGCTCTTTGCCGCGAAGACAAAGTTCCCTTCTTGGTCAGTGCCAACATAGGGATTCTTATCACGCGTGTATTTCGTAGCGATCTGGCAGTTGCTTGCCGCTGGCGCAGCTTTAAATTGCACTTCTGACCACTCGATGACCTGGGAGAGGGAGTTGCACGTGTCCAGAGTGATGGTCTTCGTTAAGTCGACAATCTTCAAGCGGTACGTGATTGAGCCCGAGGCTGAGAGCGAATACTGCTCCTCGATCTGAACGCCCTGATCTTGAGCGTGGGCGGGCGTCGCGCTCAGTGCAGCGGTAAGAGTGAGCGCGCAAGCGAGGGAAGCGGCACGCTTCAGTAGAGAGAGCGTCATCAGGATTCCTTCTGTTCAGCAGTTGATTTCCGAGGCCGGAGCGGGCTTGGTGCGTCTGTGAAGTGAGGGAGCGGTGGAGAAGACAGTGGGGCGAACGCTTCAACCGCGCTCGCCCCACCGGCTGTTCAGGTTTGAGAGCTACTCAGGCCTGAGGGTACTGTCCGGGCTGCTGTCCCTGATCAGGGTATTGACCCGGCTGCTGGGGGTACTGACCCTGCTGCGGGTACTGCTCAGCCTGCGGGTACTGTGCGGGCTGTTGCGGGTACTGACCCTGCTGCGGGTACTGCGCCGGATCCACAGGAGCCTGGCCGGTCGGAGCGGGGTACTGTCCGGGCTGAGGCATCGCACCGGGGTAGGTGCCCGGGTATGCGCCGGGTGCGCCCATGGGCTGTGCCTGAGTCTTCTTGCGGTTGCTCATCACGACGAAGAACACGATGCCGCCGATGACGACAACGGCCAGAATGCCAAGAAGAACCCACTTCATGCTTGAAGACGAAGACGAGGAAGTGGTGCCCTTAACGGAAACGTTATCGCTCACGTCGGTCCAGGTGACAGTTCCGGTCGCCTTGTCAATGGTGCCGCCGTTGTCTGCAGTTGTGGGGACCATACCGCCAGAGAACTTTGCGGTGACCTTCTGCATTGTGGTGCCGGGCATCACTGATGACAGACGCGAGACAGCAGTCTCTGTCTGGGAGGTGAAAGTGAAGTCCTTGCCGCTGATTTCAAGGACCTCGGAAATCTCGCTGCTCTTAAAGGACTGGCTGACATCGCAGATGTGGGAAGAACCGCTGGTGCGGAAAGCCGTGGTTGCTCCGGCAGACTGCACACTCTTGCACATGGACTCTGAGATCAGAGTACCGCTGGTGTCGATCATGCTCAGGGTGTAGCTTCCCGATGTGGTCGAGGTGAATTCGTAGGTTTCTTCGAGGTCAATGCTCGGAGCTGCAATAGCTGAACCGGTCGCCATAGCAAAGGTGCCAGCAAGCGCCAGAGTTCCGATGACTCCAAGAGAGCGTCGCTTCATGAGTGTTCCTTCTCGGTATATGAGGACAGACAAACAAAAGAATAGGCACAATCGTCTCGGCTGACGAATTGTGTATCGTTTAAATTACAGAATGCTGAGCGCTTGCTGAATGTGTAGCTTGGGGGTTAGCCCTGCGGATACTGTCCCGGCTGCTGCGGATATTGCCCAGGTTGTTGCCCCTGCTCGGGTGGCCACCACTGTTGTTGCTGCGGGTTGAACTGCTCTGACTGTGGTGGAGGCGCTGCCTGCCATTGCTGTGGGGAAACCTGGCCCTGCGATGGGAAGTATTGGGTGTCCTGGGGGTATTGGCCCGGTTGCGGTGTAGGTTGCTGGGTAAAGGGGTCCGCGTAGGTGCCTGGTGCAGGCATGGACTCTAAGTGGGGTTTCTTCTGAGCGCGCAGCACCAAGAAAATTGCGGTGCCGCCGCCAATGAGGATGAGGACAGCAACACCGAGGAATATCCAGTTGTTGTTCGAAGAGGAAGAAACGTTAGAAGTTGGGGAGGAAGTTGGGGATTCGCTCGCCTCAGACGTAGCTGAGGCAGCGGCCTTGGTGCTTCCTTTGACCGTCACATTCCGGGTGACGTGAGTCCAGGTGACAACTCTTTGTTCCTCATTGATGTCTCCGTCAAAATCTGCGGTCTTTGCGGCCCACCCGTCGGGGACGACCACACTGACTTCCTTAAAGGACATTCCTTCAAAAGCCTTATCGATCAAGATGGCGGTCATAGAAGTAAAAGTGAACTCTGAACCGTCGATCTTAAGGCGTTCGCTGGCTGCGTCATCCGAGATGATCTGAGTAAGGTCGCAAATGCTGTTGGTGCCTTGTACTCGGAAGTGCGCCTGGGTGTAGTCTCCGGGTTTGCTAGTGCACTTGTCTTTGGTGATCGTTTGCCCGGTGGGGTCGATCATGGTGACAGTGTGTCCAATTATAGTTGGAGACGTGATGTAGTAAACGTCTTTTAGCTCGTAGGAGGGATTGGCAGAAGAAGGGCTTCCTGCAAAAGCGCTAGTTAGAGCGATTGCAAGTGCGCAGAAGGTTCCCAGCATGCGTTGCTTCATCACAATTCCTTTGTCCAAGGGAAGACTATTCACAGAATAGGCATTAAAACCGATCGTGACGAATTTGAATCTTGTTGAGAAGGATGGGTGGTGTGCATTCAATGCACACCACCCATTTCAATTATTGGTCTGAAACCGCTCAGGCTTGTGGGT
>ERZ772962.1640-NODE-1640-length-11917-cov-7.857781_pt1 | contig 11917 bp, 7 predicted proteins | sample MGYA00580676_ERZ772962 | MGnify/ENA primary metagenome ERZ772962 (study PRJEB29015, sample SAMEA2738049) | human oral metagenome | biome: human oral; feature: human-associated habitat; material: saliva | place: China | collected 2230 ...
TGCCATCACCACCGACATCTTTGCCGGCTACTGCGGCGAGACGGAGGAGGACCACGCCCAGAGTCTGGACATGATGCGCCGCGTGGGCTACGATTCATCGTTCATGTTCAAGTATTCCGAGCGTCCCGGCACCTACGCTTCGAAGCGCCTGCCCGACGATGTGCCCGAGGAGGTGAAACTGCGCCGACTCAACGAACTCATTGCCCTGCAAAACGAGCTCTCGCTCACCGCCAACCGTGCGTGGGTGGGCCGCGAAGCGGAGATTCTCATCGAGGGGGTGAGCAAACGCAGCCGCGAGGAACTCTTCGGTCGCACCGAGCAGAACAAAGTGGTGATCATCGCCCGCGGCGACCGCCGCATCGGACAGACGGTGCGCGTGCGCATCACCGATGCTTCGAGCGCCACACTCAAAGGTGAGGTGGTGGAGGATTAAGGACGAGCGAAATGTAATCCCGTGGCAAATTCTTTTCGGCATATATGTGACTACCATGTAACTGAGCAGAACAAATAAGCAGTAGATAAACTCTAACTCCCTTATATATAGGGTATATTTCATGTAACTGGCATGTAACTGAGATCTTGAACAACCTGGATTCACGATAAGCCACATATTTCATCCCCATAACCGACCAACGCCCCGTTTTCCAACTTGGGAAAACGGGGCGTTGTTGTGCGTGATGATGCCCGAAAGGGCGGAAGTAGTTAGGCGTAGGTGCGCACTTCGCGCTCGCCGCGCAGCACCGCCAGCGCATTCTCGGCCAGCGCCTCGAGCTCGTTCTCGCCCGGATAGATGTGGACAGGGGCAATGAACGACACCCGCTCGCGCAAACGCGAAGTGATGTAGTCGGCGTGGGCCAAACCACCCGTGAGCAAGATGGCATCGACCTGTCCGCAGAGCGCAACGGCCTGCGCACCGATGCTCTTGGCCACGCCGTAGATCATGGCATCGAGCACCAAGCGCGCCTGTGCGTCGCCCGCTTCGATGCGCGCCAACACTTCGCGCACATCCGACGTGCCGAGCCACGCCACCAGCCCGCCTTGACCCGCAATGCGAGAGAGCATCTCGCTTTCGCTCCACTTGCCGCTGAAACATGCCCGCACCAAATCGGCCGCCGGGAGAGTGCCGGCCCGCTCGGGCGAGAACGGACCGTCGCCGTCCAAACCGTTGTTCACTTCGATGCACTTGCCGTGACAATGTGCCCCGACGGTGATGCCGCCGCCCATGTGGGCGATGACGAGGTTGAGGTCTTCGTAGTGTACCCCCTGAATTTTGGCGTGACGGCGGGCTGTGGCGCGCTGATTGAGGGCATGCCACACACTGGCACGCCCCATTTCCGGACGACCGCAGAGGTGCGCCTCGGGCAACATCTCGTCGACGATCTCGGGATCGGCCACCAAAGCCAGACAAGCCGGCAACTGCCGGGCGAGGGCCGCGGCGATGTGGCAACCGATGTTGCACACGTGCTGGCGCTCCCCGTGGCGCGTGTCGCGCAGCATGGCGTCGTTCACCGCATAGACCCCGGCAGGAATGGGGTGGGTGAGACCGCCGCGGGCAATAATGGCATCGAAATCGAAGGGAATGCCTTCGGCGGCCAGCGTTTCCAGCAGGCGCTCGCGACGCGTGGGCAGTTGCGCAAAACTGTCGGGGAATTGCGCGAGCTCGTCGGCCGAGTAGTGAATGGTTTTGATGAGCACCGGGCGCTCATCGTGGTAGACGGCCACTTTCGTGCTGGTGGAACCGGGATTGATGACCAGAATTTTGCGAAGCGTGGGGGACATAGCGGAGAGTGGAGGTGAGAGGGCGTTGAGAAGAGGGGTGGGCGTCAGGCTTCGGCCGCAAGCACGCGGAGGGCGGCGAGGGCCAGGCTGTCGATCTTCACGTCGACGGAATCGCCGCGCGAGGTGAGCACCACAGGATGCGAGGTGCCGCACAGGCCGGAGGCGAAGCGCGCGCCGGGAACGAGGAGACCGAGGGCTTTGTAGAGCACGTTGCCGGCTTCGATGTCGGGCACGAGCAGCACATCGGCGCGACCTTCGAGCGCACTGCTCAGCCCCTTGTCGGCCAAGCCCGCGGGCGAGAGCGCACAGAGCAGATCGAGCGGACCGTCGACGAGCACTTCGCCCCATTCGCCCGCAGCGGCGCGACGACGCAGGGCGACGTAGTCGAGCGTCACGGGAAAGGCCTCGCTCACCTTCTCGGTGCAGTGGAGCAGGGCCACACGCGGACAGGCGCAACCCAGGGTGCGCGCCAGATCGGTGGTGTAGCGCAGTTGCGCGGCGCGCTGTTCGAGCGTGGGGTTGGGGATGACGGCCACATCGCTCAGCACCAGGAGTCGATCCACCTCGGGCAACGAGACGACGGCGGCGTGGGTGATCACGGCACCTGCGGGACGAAGGCCATACTGCTTGTTGAGAATGTGGCGCAAGAGGTCGTCGCTGTTCACCAGCCCCTTCATGAGCACATCGGCCGTGCCGTCGTGCACCAATTGCACGGCGCGCTGCATGGCTGCTGCGGCGTCGGCAGCCGGCAGACACTCCACTTCGGCACGCACCGCGGGAGGGGCCTGCGCGAGCACGGCGTCATCGTATTCGCCCACCAGGAGGGCATGGACAAAACCGAGCCGCACACTTTCGAGCACGGCTTGCAACGTGTGGGCGTCGGCGGGACGACACACGGCGACCCGCACACGGCGACCGTCGGCACTGAGCCGGGCACGCAGGGCGGGAAACGAACGAACGAGTTGGGACATGGTGAGAAGGGGGATGGGCCAGTGAGGGGGAACGGTTTCGCACCGCCGACAGCGCGGGGCGGAGACCAACGGCTCTTTACGCCTGCAAACTTAAACAGATTTGTGCCATCTGTCCAAACATGCGGGGCTTTTTTTGCGCAAAAAGGGAATTTGTGGGCAAAAGCTCCGCGTTTTTGCACGCGACTTTCCTCCTCGAAATGCCGTGCCGCGCAGCCCCGAGCGCCGCACGGCGCCCCCGTAGATCGGCGCTGCCGCCGGCACCACCGCGGCGCGCCGAATCGCAGCGAACAGGCACCGCGCCACGTGGGAAAAATAAGCCTTGTGCGCTTGGCCGTCTTGTCAGAAAAACGTAAATTCGCCCTGTCGACGCTCCTTCGGCGCGACTCCAACCTCAGCTTACCCGATGAAAATCATACACACCGCCGATTGGCACCTCGGCAACGTCTTCCATCGCCACAATCGTGTGGCCGAACACCGCCACTTCTTCGGCTGGCTGCGCGACACCATCGTGCAGCAACAGCCCGATGCCCTCATTGTGAGCGGCGACATCTTCGACGGCCCCAACCCCGCCGCCGAGGTGCAACGACTTTTCTACGACTTCCTCACCCATCTCTCGGTCGAACACCCCGGCATGAGCATCGTTCTCATTGCCGGCAACCACGATTCGGGCGCCCGCCTCGAAGCGGGCGAGGAACTGCTCCGCCTGCACAATATCTTCGTGCGCGGCACGGTGTGGAAAGACGCTGAGGGCGAAACGTATTTCGAGCGCATGATCCTGCCCCTCGCTCCCCGCGGATCGGACACGGCCGAAGTGGTGTGCTACGCCCTGCCGTTCCTCCGACCGGCCGACTATCCCGCCGGACTCTCCGTGCAAGACGGACTGCGCCACTACTTGACGAACCTCGACAAGCGACTGAAAAAAACGGCCTTCAAGCGTTTGCCCGTGGTGGTGGCGGCCCACTTCTATGCCCACGGTGCGCTCATCCAAGCACACGAACACAGCGAGCGACTCGTGGTGGGCGGACAAGACATGGTGGAGATCGACACGATGGGAAAGGCCTATGCCTACGTGGCGCTCGGCCACATTCACCGACCCCAAGCCGTGGGCAACTGCGCCAATGTGCGCTATGCCGGCAGTCCGCTGGCGCTCTCGTTCAGCGAGCGCGACTATAAGCGCGCGGTCAACCTGGTGGAAATCGACACGCAGGGACACGTCGAAACGACCTCCCTGTTCTACACCCCGCTCTGCGCACTCGTCAGTCTGCCCGAGCGCGGCGCACTCGACCCGCAGGAGGCCCTGAGCCGACTCCACTCGCTCCCCGACGCACAGCCCGACGACGATCGAGAGGCCTACCCCTATGTGGAAATGAACATCCGACTCGCACAACCCGAACCGGAACTGCGCCGACGCATCGGCGAAATCATTGAGCACAAAGCCGTGAAGTTCTGCCGCATCACCACCTCGACCTACCGCGAACAGAGCGAACAGAACGACGCACAACGGCCTGCCGTCGAAAACTCGCTCCACAGTCAGACGCCCATCGACATCGCCAAACAATACTACACCGCGCGCTACGGCAACGAAATGCCCGAAGCGCTCGTCGAAAGATTCAACATCGCCGTTAACTCCATCGACAAATAAACGCCGGCATGACCATCGAACTCATCGCCCTGCACAACCTCACCTCGCTTGCAGGCACTCACACCATCGACTTCACCGCCGAACCGCTCAGGTCGGCCGGACTCTTTGCCATCACCGGCGACACAGGGGCCGGAAAAAGCACGCTGCTCGACGCCGTGTGCCTCGCGCTCTACGGCACTGCGCCGAGACTCGAAAACGTGGAGCGACTTTCGCAAGAACAACGCGAAGACGCCGCCGAAAATGCACCCGAACTCGCCCCCCAGGACGCAAGGGCTTTCCTCAGAAAAGGCACCGACGAGGCCTGGGCTCGCGTGCGCTTCGTCAATTCGAGCGGCGAACGATATGAAGCTGAGTGGAAGGTGACGACCAACCGCAACGGCAAGCTCAACAAGCCCGAGCGCTCGCTCAGCACCGTCTCCAACAAGGGACAACTCACCCGCGTGGCGGCCGGAATCACCGAGACCAAACAGGCGGTGGAGCGGGCCGTGGGACTGGACTACGCGCAATTCTCGCGCACCGTGATCTTGGCGCAAAATAGCTTCGCCAATTTCCTCAAGGCACGCCATGCCGACAAGAGCGCACTGCTCGAAAAACTCACCGGCACGGACGTCTATACCGACATCTCCAAACGCATCTTCAACCTCGCCAAAGAGGCGGGGGCCGAAGTGGAGATCCTCGTGGCACAGCGCGAGGCCACCGCGCAAGGACAGCTGCCGGAGGCCGAACTGCGCGAGACCAACGAGCGCATTACCCTGCTCGACACCGAAATTGCCCACCTCGAAAAGCGCACCCTCCACCTCGAAGAAACCATTCGCTGGCACGAACAGCACAACGCCGCGGAGGCCGAACTGCGCAACGCCACGCAATTATATAACGAGGCCAACCGGCAACTCCTCGAACTGCGGGCCGACGAACTCAAACTCGAACGTTACGACGCCGTGCAGCCTTTCCGCACCCGATTCGAGCAGCTCCGCGCACTCAAAGAGGTGGGCGAGGGACTCAAAAACGCCGAAACCGAACTCGCCCGGCGCACCAATGAGCAGAAACAGCTGCTCGAACGCGCAGAACAGCAGTTCACCACGGCGCGCGAACGCAAAAACGGCGCCGAAGAGCAGCTCCGACACAAACAACCCGACATTGCGGAGGGACATGCCATCGAGGGCGAAATCAAACGACTCGCAGAGGCCGGCGACAACGCCGCGGCTCTCCTCGAAGTGGCCACAAAAAAAGTGGCTGAACGGGAAAACGAACTCCAAAAACGCAACGAGGAACTGCTCCAACTCAAACGACAGCTCGAAACGCTCCGACTGCGCCGACAAGAGCTCGAAATTCACCGCGGCACCTTCGAGCGTTTCCAAATGGTCAACGAGCGCTTGCTGATCTTTGCCGACGCGGTGAAGAAAAACAAGCTCCTCCACCTCAAACATGCCGAGGATTCGCGACGCCGCACCGAAATGCAGGCCGCTTTCGACGACGCCACCCGCACACGCAATGGGCTCGAGGACCGAAAAGAGGCGCTCCGTGGCGCGGTGCTCACCCATCGCAAAGCCATACGCGGACTCGAGGCTTCGGAACTCCACCGAAATCTCAACGAGGCCAAACAAAAACACGCTGCGCTCAAGGAGGCCAAAAGAAGTTGGCAGCACATCGTGCAGGGCTACCAACAGATCGACAACCTCCGCGCGGACATCGAACGCCACACCCGCAAACTCGAACAGTTCAAAAACGATCATCGGCGTGTGGAGGGCGAGGAAATGATGCTGCGCGAGCGCTTCCTCCAGCTCGAACGCGCCTACACGCTCTCCCAAATCTCGGAAATCAAAAAACTGCGCCGAGAACTCAAAGAGGGCATGCCCTGTCCGGTGTGCGGCAGCGCGCATCACCCCTACCACACCGAGGTGGCGCAGTATTCGGGCGAGACACAAACCCAACTCGAGCGCGAATACAACGACGCCAAGGCCAACTTCAACGCCAAGGCGGCGCAGCGTGAGAAACTGAGTCTCGAAATTTCGTCGAGAGAAGCCGAACTCGTCAGCGAACAAACCACCATGCGAAGGCTCTCCTCGCAACAAACGGACCTCGAAGGAGACTGGCAGTATTTTGCTCCCCTCGACCCCTCGTTCAAGGAGTGCACGCCGGGCGTGAACCGCGAGGCACGATTCACCACCATCGACATGCTGCTCGACTCCATGCAACAAAAAGTGGACGAAAGCGAACAACTCATCGCGCACTTCGATCAGCACAACAATGCCATCGCCACGCTCGCGGCCGAAATCGAACAAATCGAACTCCAACTCACCGAAAGCAAAAAAATCACCGAGAAGCTCGACGTCGATCTCCGCGTGCTCAACCAGAGCATCGACAACACGCACAATGCCCTCCGCGAAACCGACGCTCGACAGGCCCAACTCTACAAAGACCTCGACGAAATCCTCACCCTCAACGGATGGCAGGAGGGCGAAGTGGACCAATACTGCAAGCGACTGGCGGAACTCAACAACGAGTGGACCACCGTGAACCGCGGCATCGAGGAGGGCGAAAACAGACAGGCCCTGCTCGACGGACAAATCGAGTTCCTCAACACGCGCCTCGAGGGCGAACGCGCCGAAGTCAACGCGCGCCGAGAGGAAAGAGACCGACACCGCGAAAGCATCGGCGAGCGCAACGACCGTCTACGCCGACTCTTCGGCGAATATGGCCCCACCCAACTCGCACAGGCCCTGCAAGCCCGCATCGAAGAGCAAACCCAACTCTTCGACGCCGCACAAAACACATACCGGGAGGCGCAATCGGTATTGCACCAGCTCGAGGGACAGCAGGAAAACCTGCGCAACGAGGCACTGCGCAACGACGAAAATCGCCGCGCCGTGGCCCTCGATCTCGATGTGGCCATCACGCAGTTCAACAGCGACCACACGCCGCTGCAAATGGCCGAGCTCAACGAACTCTTTGCCGACCCGCGCGACTGGAAAGCCTTGCGCGCACAACTCGATGAGCGACGAGAAGCCAGACTCCTCGCCGAACAAAACCGCGACCGTGCACAGCAGCACTATCTCGAACTCGAAGCGCAGGCCGCACGCATCAATCACGAGACCGAAGGCGAAGACAACACACAAACCGATCTGCCGACGCTCGTGGCACAACGCGCTAAGCTCAACGAGGCCCTCAACCGACAACGCGAAATCGTGGGCGAACAGCGCCGACGCATACAGCGACACCAAGAAAGTCTGCGCGCGGCCGAAAACTACGACCGCAAACTGCTCAAAGCGCGCAACAACGCCGAGGAATGGGGCCGACTCCAGGAACTCTTCGGATCGGCCGACGGCAAACGCTTCAGAGACTTGGCGCAGACGTTCACCTTCTCCTTCCTCGTCGACCACGCCAACCACCATCTCCGCCGACTCACACCGCGCTATCAGCTCAATGTGATCAAAGGCACCCTGGCCCTCGAAGTCATCGACCACGATATGCTCGACGAGCGCCGGTTTGTCCACTCCCTCTCGGGAGGCGAAACCTTTATCGTGTCGCTGGCCCTCGCCCTCGGCCTGGCTTCCCTTTCGAGCAGCACACTCAACATCGGAAGTCTCTTCATCGACGAAGGATTCGGCAACCTCGACGAGGAATCGCTCGACTTGGTGCTCAACACCCTCTCGGCACTCGAAGCCGGACAGGGCCGCAAAGTGGGCGTGGTGAGCCACACCGAGCAGATCCGTTCGCAGATCGCACCGCAAATTCGCGTCGAACGCCTCGGCGGCGAAGGCAGTGCGCGCATTCGCATCATCTGACGCGGTCCGACGCCCGAGAGCCTACAAACAGCGCCCTCGCCGCCCCCGAAACCGACCGACGGCCGGATGCCCCACACGGGACGTCCGGCCGTCGTTGTCTATTTTCGCTGTGCCTCTCGGCGGGTGCATTCACTGCACCGGGGTGCACCGACTCCTCCAGCGCAGGGGCATGCGGGCGCTCACACAAAGCGCCCTTTCTTCACCATTTCCCACAGCGCCATGCCCGCCGCCACACTCACATTGAGCGAGTGTTTGGTGCCGAATTGCGGAATCTCCAGCACCACATCGGCCGCGTCGACCACCGACTGTGCCACGCCGTGCACCTCGTGGCCGAGCACCAGCGCATATTCGCTGCCCGGTTCGAACACAAAGTCTTGCAGCGCCACCGAGCGCCGGCACTGTTCGAGCACACACACCTTCACCCCGCGAGCGCGCAACTCGGCCAGTGCATCGGCCGTGGAGGCAAAATGCCGCCACGCCACCGACTCCTCGGCACCAAGGGCCGTCTTGTGCATCTCGGCCGAGGGCGGAACGGCGGTGATGCCGCAGAGCAACACCTCGCGCAGGCGAAAGGCATCGGCCGTGCGGAAAACACTGCCCACATTGTGCACACTTCGCACATTGTCCAGCACCACACTGAGCGGGAACTTGCGGGCCGCACGGAAATCGGTCAAGTCGAGACGACCCATTTCGTCTACTTTCAATTTTTCGTTCATGCTGCAAAGGTAAGCCTTTCCGACCAATTTCGGCGCCTTCCGCACTTGTGGATAAACCCGTGAATAAACTGCCGATAACCCCGTGAATAACCGCTGTACAACTCCCTCGGCACCACGCCGCCTCACAACCGAGGGCGAAAAACCGTTTTCCCCGCCATTTACACGCTCAAAAGCCCCTTTCCCACAGGCTTTTCCCGAAAAGAAAACAGGGAGCTACGCACCGAAACATCAGGACCATAGCATAAAACAGGGGGACTTTCTCCACGCTTTCCACAGACTATATACATCACCATCGCAAACTCTTTCGATAAGGAAGAAAAAGTCTTTTCTTCTTTTGGAGAAATGGCTTATATATAATGAGTCGGGAGTGGAAAAAACGATTTCGGCGGAAAACTGTGGGGGAAGCTCGGTGGAGAGCGGGGACTTGCGCTGCCCTTCGCGACGCACGCCGTAAGCGGGTACCGACCATGGCAAGGCCACGGCGGGGGTAGGGCACATTCTGCACGAAAAACAGAATTTCGGGCGAAAAAAGCGCTTTTCGTTTCGCATTTGCCGAAAGACTTTCTATTTTTGCACTTTGAAGTATCATGCACTCACTGCACCCTTGTGCGCGAGTGCCCACTCACTTGATCGCATATCTCGTCAACATGTCACACACGTTCCCTTTGCTTTCGCGCGCTGCTGTGCTGCTCCTGGCCGCCGGCGCACTGACCTCGTGCCTGAACGACGACACGAAAACCGAAAACGTTTCGGCCGACTGTGTCGCCACGAGTTTCAAAATCGGACAACTCAAACGCAAGGTCTACCTTCGCACGAAAGACAACCGGAGCGACAGCGTGGCCACAGTCGAGGTGAAAGGCGAACTCTATCGCTTCACCATCGATCAGCAGCGGGGCGTCATCTACAATATTGACTCGCTTCCGCCGCACACCGACCTCTCCAAAGTGGAAGGCATCGTCGTGAGTGCACGCGGCGGGGCCGGATTGCGCGAAGACGGTGCAACGAACTTCGTCACCCAAACGAGCAAACAAAGCGGACTCACCGCCAATCTCAACGGACACCCCACCGTGGTCGTGCAATCGACCGACCGCACGGCGCAGCGCACCTACCGCGTCGAAGTGCGCGTGCACCGCGAACCGAGCGATTCCGTCACGTGGACCCGCGCCGTCAACGACGCCCAAACGGCACAACACTTCACCGCCACCGATCTCCAATCGCCTTGGAGCGCCGGCAGGCAACGTTTTGAACTCAGCGGCGCCATGCCCCGCATCGAGGTGGACGGCAGTTGGCAGCTCGACAGTGTGGCCGCAGAAGACGCCGCCGAATTTCCCGACGCCCAAAAAGCCCTCTGCGTGCAGCCTGCCCAGGCCGACAGCCACCTGACCGAAATCACCCTCTACGGGTGGAAAAACAATGTGCCCGGTGTGTGGAAACGTTATGTCGACACCCGTGCACACAATCGCTTCGGTTGGGAACGTTTGCTCCCCCACCGTGAGAGCGCCTATCGTGTGCCGGCACTCACACAGCCCACCCTGCTGCCCTATGACGGCGGACTCTTGCTCGTCGGACTGAACGCCGACGGCCGGCCCACGCTACGTTTCAGTCCCGACCGCGGACTCACCTGGCGCGAACACACCCTCCTGACGCTGCCCGCCGACTTCCCCACACGCGCCACCCGCCTCGAAGCGGCACTCGACGCACAGCAAGTACTGTGGCTCCGTGTCGACAACAACCAAGTGTGGCGCGCACGCCTGCACCGCCTCTCGTGGCAGCCGACGCCCACCTATTTCTATCGTTCCACTCACCGATGAAAGGACCACGGCTTGCTGCCTACGCGCAGACAAGGTGGGGCAAAACGGCAGTGCTCGCGGCGCTGCTCCTCTCCGTGGGCGCCTTGCCCGCAGCGGCCCGCGAAGAAGAGGAATACACCAAAGAGTGGGGCGCCAGCTTGGGCATGAACTCATTGCTCGACGACACTAACTCTTCGGTCTTCGGCAACCCCCACCTGTCAATGGGCGCCTCGATGCGCTTTCTCTTCAACCCGCGCATGGCCCTGCGCACCGAAATGGGCGTGCACTTCGTCAGCGGAGACACCGGCGGCGTCAAGGACTTCTATCCCGACTACGTTGATCGCGTGGGCACCGCCCGGCGTTTTTATCGCTACTCGGGCACTGTTTTCGACCTCGCCGCGCTCTATGAGTTGAACTTCTTCTCCTACGCCTACCGCCCCGGCTACCAAGGCCACCGACGTTTCACCCCCTATCTGCAAATGGGCCTCGGTTTTGCCTTCTCCACCATCGGTCGCACGGTCACTCCGTGGGTACCTATCGGTGTGGGCGTGAAATACAAATTGGCCGACAGGCTGAACCTTGGGCTGGAGTGGGCCATGCACTTTGCCATGAGCGACAAGTTGGACGGCGTGGCCGACCCCTATACAGTGGGTAGCGTGGGCATGTTCAAAAACAAAGACGGCTATTCGGCCCTATCGCTGTCGCTCACATATAGTTTCATGCCCAAATGCAGAACCTGTAACAAAGACGATTAATGGAACAAGAACTCGACAAAAAACGCATACCAAGACACATTGCTATCATTATGGACGGCAATGGACGATGGGCTAAAGCTCGTGGGCTGGAACGCTCTATGGGTCACCAAGAGGGAGCGCAAACGGTGCGTGACATCACCGAAGCGGCCGCTAAGGTAGGAGTGAAATATCTGACACTTTACACGTTTTCTACGGAAAACTGGAATCGTCCTTCGCACGAAGTGGCTGCCCTCATGGCACTCATCATCGAGAGTCTGGAAGAAGAACTCTTTATGAAAAACAATGTGCGCTTGCGCATTATCGGCGATCGTAGCAGATTGCCTGAATTTGTGCAAAAAGCCTTGGAACGCTGTGAGCACAACACGGCTGCTAATTCGGGTATGACTATGGTGCTTGCCTTGTCTTACTCTGCTCGCTGGGAAATCACCGAGGCGGTGCGACAACTGGCAGAACAAGTGCAACGCGGTGTGCTTCGCCCT
>ERZ772962.1642-NODE-1642-length-11913-cov-7.867094_pt1 | contig 11913 bp, 7 predicted proteins | sample MGYA00580676_ERZ772962 | MGnify/ENA primary metagenome ERZ772962 (study PRJEB29015, sample SAMEA2738049) | human oral metagenome | biome: human oral; feature: human-associated habitat; material: saliva | place: China | collected 2230 ...
TCGTGGGTGGAGAGAATGAGAAAGCGTTCATCGACCTGTTTGGTGCCATTCTGCGCCTGAAGAACATTCTGACGGCCTTTGATGAGTTCGAGGGGCAGCAGGTGCTCTCGGATCGGGACTTTCAGGACTACCAGAGTCAGTACCTTGACCTGTGGGCCGAGTTCCGTGAGCGCAGGGGGGCTGAGAAAGCGTCGATTGTCGACGATGTAGTGTTCGAGATCGAGCTGATCAAGCAGGTCGAGATCAACGTCGATTACATTCTGGCCCTGGTGGCCGAGTACCTGAAGGTGAGGGGGACTGGCAAGGATCGGGAGATCAAGGCAACCATTGACCGTGCCGTCGGTGCCAGCCCGTCGCTGCGCAGCAAGAAGGACCTCATTGACGAGTTCGTGGCCCGTGTGTCATCGCAGGGGCCGGTGGGCGACCAATGGCAGCAGTTCATTGCCGAGCGCCGGGACGAGGAGCTGGAGCAGATCATCGACGATGAGAAGCTACGCCCGGTACCGACCCGCGCCCTGGTCAACAATGCCTTGCGTGACGGCGTCATTCCGGCCAGCGGCACCGCCATTACCGACATCATGCCCAGGGTCTCGCGTTTCCATGGCGCAGAAGACGGGGAAGACCGCTACTCGCAGAGGAAGCGCCGGGTTTTTGGCAAACTGGGCGCCCACGTCGAGCGCTTTGCCGGGCTGGCCGCACCGGAGGAGGAGGAAGGGTGAGGTCTGTCCGCAGCGCCGGCTTCATGCTGGCAGGAGAATACCGGTCAAACGGATCAGGTCAGATATCCGCCCCATACGCCCGCACGGCCGCGACCAGTTCCTGGATGTAGGTGTCGTGGATGTGGTGGGCGGTCAGGGCCTGGTCCAGTTCCAGCAGGTAGTCGATATTGTGGCCCAGATGGCCGCTGGCGGTGGCGATGAGGGGGGCGACGGTGCTGACCGAGGTGTCGTGCTCGTAGGCGGGCGTGCAGGGTTCCATCACGAAGACGATGGTCTGCACGAGGCGGCCGTCGGCCAGGCGGGCTTCCTGCCACAGCGGTTCGTAGGTGCCGCCGATCATCTCGCGCATCCAGACCAGCATCAGCTCGTCGCGCAGTTCTTCTTCGCGGATGCGGAAGGCGATGCCGGTGGTGGGGTGGGCCGTGCTGGGGGCGCGGGTCAGTGCCAGCATGCGGCCCGGGTGTTCGGGGGTGCCGCGCCCGGCCAGCAGGCGCATGCAGAAGCTGCGGCGCCAGCCGCGCAGCGTGGCCAGCTGCTGCTCGGCCACGTGGATGAGCGGGTTCCAGATGAGCGAACCGTAGGCGAATACCCAGACGGGTGCGTCGGGATCGGGGCGCTCGGCCAGCGTCTTTTCCAGTGATTCGCTGATCTGCTCCCGACTCCACCATTTCTGGCGAGGGGTGTCGACGAAGGAGCGCAGGTAGTCGTCGCTCTGCAGGAATTCACGGGTAAGGACGGTGGGGCGGGGCTTGCGCATGGGCCGGGGGCGCTGACAGGTAAAGCCGCTAGAGTAACACCGCCCGGAGGCGGTGCCTTCAATGCCGACCCTTTCAGTATCCCAGGGTCTGCCCGTCCGGATTGCGCGGATCGGAGTAGCCCCACAGCTCGCCATCCTGTGCCTGGATGGTCTGCGTGCGGCCCATGGCGGCCTTCTCGACGACCTTCTGGCCGCGCTGGCGCAGCAGCTCGGTGGTGTCGACGGGGAAGCCGCGTTCCACCCGCAGCTCGTCCGGTGTCCACTGGTGGTGGAAGCGGGGTGCAGCCGCAGCCTCGGCGGGGTTCATGCCGTGGTCGATGGCGTTGCTGACGGTCTGCAGCACGGTGGTGATGATGCGGGCGCCACCGGGGCTGCCGGTCACCAGCCAGGGCTTGCCGTCCTTCAGCACGAAGGTGGGCGTCATGGACGACAGCGGACGCTTGCGCGGGCCGACGGCGTTGGCTTCGCCGCCCACCAGGCCGTAGGCGTTGGGCACGCCGGGCTTGACGGAGAAGTCATCCATCTCGTTGTTGAGCAGGATGCCGGTGCCCGGGGCGACGATGCCGGTGCCGAAGTTGGTGTTGAGGGTGTAGGTGACGGCCACGGCGTTGCCCTTGGCGTCCATCACCGAGTAGTGGGTGGTCTGGTCGCTTTCATAGGGCTGGGGCCGGCCGGGCTTGATGTCCTTGGCAGGCTTGGCATGGGCCGGGTCGATCTGGCTGCGCAGCAGGGCAGCGTACTTGCGCGAGACGAGGCCGGTCTGCGGGATCTTCACGTAGTCCGGATCGCCCAGGTACTCGGCACGGTCGGCATAGGCCAGCTTCATGGCTTCGGCCATGTGGTGGACGGTCTGGGCGCTGTTCTGGCCCCAGTTGCCGATCGGCCAGCCTTCCATGATGTTGAGGATCTGCAGCAGGTGGATGCCGCCCGAGGACGGGGGCGGCATGGTGACGATCTCATACTGGCGGTAGCTGCCGCGCACGGGCTTGCGCTCCACCGGCTTGTAGCCCTGCAGGTCGGCGGCCGTGATCAGCCCTTTGTTCGCCTGGCTGTCAGCCACGATCTTTTTCCCGATGGGGCCGCGGTAGAAGGCATCGGCCCCCTGCAGGGCGATGAGCTTCAGCGAGCTGGCCAGGTCCTTCTGCACCAGGCGGTCGCCGGCCTTGAGGGGCGCGCCGTTTCTCCAGAAGATGGCGCGGGTGGCGGGCCAGCGGCCCATCGTGTCGGCCTCGGTCTTCAGCGCGCGGGCCAGCGTCGGGCTGACCGGATAGCCTTTCTCGGCCAGCTCGATGGCGGGGGCCATCACCTTGGCCAGCGAGAGCCTGCCCCATTTCTTCTGGGCATGGGTCAGGCCGGCCACGGTACCGGGCACACCCACGGCGGCATGGGTGTAGAGCGACTTGCCGTCGATGACGTTGCCCTTGGCGTCCTGGAAGGTGGTGCGGGTGGCCGAGGCGGGCGCGGTCTCGCGGAAGTCCAGCGCCACGTACTGGCCGGAGCGGGCGTCATGCACCATCATGAAGCCGCCGCCCCCGATGTTGCCGGCGTTGGGCAGCACCACGGCCAGCGCGAAGCCCACCGCCACGGCGGCGTCAATGGCATTGCCCCCGGCCTTCAGGATGTCGACCCCCACCTGGCTGGCCAGCGCCTGTTCCGTGGCCACCATGCCATGACGGGCCACCACCGGATGAAAGACATCCTTCTGCGAGTCGTAGCGCGCGGCGGCTGCCTGGGTGAGCTGCGAGCTTCTGACGGCGAGGTCGGGCGAGGTCAGCCGGTCGGTCTGCGCCTTGCTGAGCGGCCCGGGGACGGTGCACGCGGCCAGCGACAGGGCAATGAACAGGCCCAGAGCAGCCCGAGGGATGGCGGTGCGTGATGCACCGGCGGAAGCGGCCGACGGATCAAGGGTGGCGACCCGGCGGGCATCACCCGTGGGGAACGACGAATGGGGGGCGCGCAGGCGCATGGCGACTCTCCTGAAACTGAAAGGCGCTGGCACGGCGCACGGCGGCCCGCCTGGCACGGCCGGCAGGGCGGGACGCCGCGGTACCGGGCGGCAACGGGACTGTCTCTATTTTGTATTGGGTTGGGGTTTGTATCAGTTTATCTGGCTAAGTTTCAGAACGTGATATATCCATAGCGTGCGTATGGGTTTTGGATAGGGCCGCCAAGAGGCAGCTGAGGTCGCTGCTTGAGTATGCGTTCTGCTTCCGTGTGGAAAGGGAGCACTGGAAGCTGAGCGATGAGGGGAGCTACGGTTTGTCGGCGAAGTTTGCAGTCATGAATGCGAGATTTGGTGTGAGCATTCCAAAGCGACGAGGAGAATATGCCATGGCTACGTCAGCAAAAATGAATCATGTGCTGATAGGCGCAGGCGCGGTCGTATTCTCTGCTGTACGCTGGATTGGAATTGCTCGGTGCTGTAAGGCTAAACAGGTCTTGTGTGGCCGATTTGAATGTCAGATAGAAGAAAGACGGCGGAACCTCCGAAAGTCGTCTCTCTGCATTGAAACCGATCTCATAAAAATCATCATCATGAACAAAAATAAGGCGTCTTCGCAATCCATGAAGTCCTTTGATGAGCTTGGGACGGTTGTCAAGGAGAATAATTGGGCTCGGCAGAATCGCATCCATGCCCTGCTGAAGCAGCTGGGCGCCGGTATGCATGAGCGAGAGCAGATCATTGCTGTTGCCCTGCTGGGAGCCATTGCGGGACACAATACTTTTCTGTACGGCCCACCGGGAACGGCGAAGAGTCTGATCTCAAGGAGGTTGGCGGCAGCGTTCAAGTCGAAAAGTTACTTCGAGTGCCTGATGAACCGTTTCAGCACCCCGGAAGAGGTGTTCGGCCCTGTGTCCATCAAGGAACTGAAGGAGGATCGGTACGTCCGGAAAACGGACGGCTATCTGCCGACTGCCGAGTTTGCGTTCCTGGACGAGATCTGGAAGTCAAGTCCTGCCATTCTGAACAATCTGCTCACCATCATCAATGAGCATCTCTTCAAGAATGGAAGCGAACGGGTCAAGGTGCCGCTGAAATCGCTGATCGTGGCGTCCAACGAGGTGCCGCCCGAGAATCAGGGGCTGGATGCGCTGTATGATCGCTTCATCGTCAGGCTGCACGTTCCTCCCATTCAGGAGAGCAAGAACTTCGAGAATCTCCTGCAAAGCAGGCCGAGTTCGGATGCGCCGGAAATTGATGCCAGCCTTCTCATCGGCGAGCAAGAGCTTGCGCAGTGGCGAGATCAGATTCTGGATGTTCAGATCAGCAAGGATACGATGCAGATCGTTGACTATATTCGCCAGGAGCTGGCCGACAATTTTGACGAATTGAATGCCTATGTCTCCGACAGGCGGTGGCAGCGTGCTGCAATGCTCATGAAGGCATCAGCATTCTGCAATGGTCGCAACGAGACCAATCACAGCGATGCCGTGCTTCTCAAACACTGCCTGTGGACGACTCCGGAAAACAGGGAGAAGGTCACTGAGATCGTGATGGAGGCGATTCGAGAGTGCGGATTTTATAGTGGGTTTGATCTGGCTGAGCTGTATGAAAGAAAAGAGATGCTGGATAGGGAAATTAACGGGGAGTTGTACTATAGCGAAGATGTGTATGATATTGTGCAGCTTGGGAATGGTGATAGGTGCTACAAGCAGCATGTTGTTTTTGAGACTGAAAGCCATGGTCAAAAGAGTATGACTCTTTTTGCTCCTGTTGATAAGTTCAAAGCGAAGAGAGAATTTAATCCTCGTGATAAAAATGGGATTATTCTGGGCGATATTCGTGCGAGCTTTGATGGTCAGGGTGGTTGTGTGTACCATTGGGATGGTTATTACTATGGATATGTTGTTGGGAGTTTGAGGCCATTGTTTGCGCGGGGAAGTAAGAAAGAAAATGTAAACCGAAGGCTTGTTGACTCTCTTTCTGCGTCTGTTAGGGGTGTTCGCATCAAGCTCATGAAGGCGTTGGAGGTTGTTGAGGGAAAAGGAGAGCCCAATAAGGATCGATTGAAGAGTCCCTTCGTGGTTGATGCTGATGTTGATACGGCCATTGAAGGGATTTTGGATCAGATTAAACAGCTGAAGGTCAGGATTGTTGATTGCGAACGTCTGGAGAATCTGTGTCAGTGAATGTGGGCCAGGAAAAGCGGGTGGTCCTCCACGTGCTTCGTGCTGAGCATGGGGTGGCGTTGGAGGGCGATGGTATCCATGATTGGGTTGAGGAGCGGGCGGGTGAGTATGCGCTGAAAACCGGCTTAAAGGTCCGGGAGAAAGACCCCTATCTGGCGTACCGTGATTCCTGGCAGACGTGTGAGAACGCCTTTCGTGATGGATCGGGGCTATCTCATGTCGCAGCGATTGATCTGTACAAGGATTTCTGCCGATTTTCTGCTGTTCCCTTTGACGAAAAGTTCTGGCGTCAGCGGTTCGCGCGGGCGAAGGGAGAGGATCGTGATGTGACCTTGCGCCTTCTGTTGAACGAGTGGCAGAAGGCCCTGGATAGGGAGCAGGCTCGTTGGCAACTGGCAGAGATCGAACGTCTTCGCCGTGAGTTTCTGAAGGTGATGGCGAAGTGGCTGGATGTCATTCAACGCCTGAACAAGCAGCTTTCCGAGTTCGGCTTTGATTTCGGTGTTTGGTTTGATGACAGCCAAGGTCGTCTGAGTGATCAGGATATTGCGGAGCTGGAGCGGTGGGCTTCGTACTTTGCCAACGACCCCGCGGCAAGGCAGATTGCCGATTTGTTGGGCAGGATGCGCCAGGTCGAGAAGTCGACGAGACTGGAACGGGTCGTGAAGGCTGTTTCCATTGATGTGCCTGTCGTCGATGTCAATTCCCGGGAGGAGATTGTTGGTCTTCGCTTGGGCAAGGATCTGGAGTATGCGCTTCCGTCAGAGCTGGCACTCATGGCTGATCCGGAAACTTCAGTGCTGTTTGACCTGAAGTTCCTCGAATCGAAGCTGGTGTGCTTTGATCTTCAGGGGGTTGTGTATCAGGGCGAGAAGGCTGATATCGAGGTGGAGGCCGAGTCCGAAGACGAAGAGAAGCAGGGGCCGATGATCCTGTGCGTCGATACCAGCGGCTCCATGAATGGCACGCCCGAGAACATTGCAAAGGCCATGGTTCTGTATGCCGGGAACAAGGCGATTGCTCAAGGCAGGAAATGCTTTGTCATCAACTTTTCCACGGGCATTGAGCTGCTGGATCTCTCGGAGTCCAGAAGCGTTACCGACCTTATATCCTTTTTGAAGAAGTCATTTCATGGGGGCACGGACGCAGCTCCAGCCTTGCGTCATGCCTTGAAGATGATTCAGGACGGAGGCTATGAGAAGGCGGATGTTCTGATGATCTCCGACTTCGTCATGGGGGAGCTGCCAGATACGCTGTCGCAGGACATCAAGCGACAGCGGGACTCGGGGAACAAGTTCAACTCATTGGTCATAGGAGATGCCTTCATGCGCAATCGCCTGAAGACGCATTTTGACCACGAGTGGATATATAACTACGACTCCCACACGATCCAGGAGCTGGTCAAGTTCGGCCAGGACGTGCAGAGGGGCTAGTTCCTTCTGGGGCAGGACGTGCCCCCCAATGCAGGGACGGGCAGGTGCCCCAGAAAGGGGTGGGCGCCCCGGAAAGGGCGCCAGGTTGCCCGTTACCCGATCCCCAGCTCCCGCCAGATGGCATCCACCCGTTTCTTGACGCTGGACGGCATGGTGATGGGGGTGCCCCATTCGCGGGTGGTCTCGCCGGGCCACTTGTTGGTGGCGTCGATGCCCATCTTCGAGCCCAGGCCGCTGACGGGCGAGGCGAAGTCCAGGTAGTCGATGGGCGTGTTCTCGACGAGGGTCAGGTCGCGGGCCGGGTCGACGCGGGTGGTCATGGCCCAGATGACTTCCTGCCAGTTGCGGATGTCCACGTCGTCGTCCACCACGATGATGAACTTGGTGTACATGAACTGGCGCAGGAAGCTCCAGATGCCGAACATGACGCGCTTGGCGTGGCCGGCGTAGGCCTTCTTCATGGACACGACCGCCAGCCGGTACGAGCAGCCCTCGGGCGGCAGGTAGAAGTCGACGATCTCGGGGAACTGCCGGGTGAGCAGGGGCACGAACACTTCGTTGAGGGCCACGCCCAGTACGGCCGGCTCGTCGGGCGGCTTGCCGGTGTAGGTGGAGTGGTAGATGGCGTTCCGGCGGTGGGTGATGCGGTCGATGGTGAAGACGGGGAACCAGTCCTTCTCGTTGTAGTAGCCGGTGTGGTCGCCGTAGGGGCCTTCCAGGGCCATTTCGTAGCCGGTGAGCGCGGCGGGCGGCAGCGGCCCCTGCCAGCCCAGGCGGCGGGCGTGGGCCAGGGTCTTCTCTCCGTCGGGGTCGGGGTAGAGGTGGCCTTCCAGCACGATCTCGGCGGTGGCGGGCACGTTCAGTTCGGTGCCGGGCACGCGGACCAGTTCGGTGCGGGCGCCGCGCAGCAGGCCGGCGAACTGGTATTCGGACAGCGAGTCGGGCACCGGGGTGACGGCGCCCAGGATGGTGGCCGGGTCGGCGCCCAGCACGGTGGCCACGGGGAAGGGGGTGCCGGGGAACTGCCGGCGGTGCTCCTGGAAGTCCAGTGCGCCGCCCCGGTGGGCCAGCCAGCGCATGATGGTCTTGTTGCGGCCGATGACCTGCTGGCGGTAGATGCCCAGGTTCTGGCGCGGCTTGCCGGGGCCTCGTGTCACCACCAGGCCCCAGGTGATCAGCGGGGCGGCGTCGCCCGGCCAGCAGTGCTGGATGGGCAGGGCGTCCAGGTCCACGCTGTCGGCGGGAATCTCGACCTCGCGGCAGGGGCCGCTGGCGCTTACCTTGGGCGCCATGTTCATGACCTGGCGCAGGACGGGGAACTTCTCCCAGGCGTCCTTCAGGCCGCGCGGCGGCTCGGGCTCCTTCAGGTAGGCCAGAAGCCGGCCCACTTCACGCAGGGCGGCCACGGAATCCTCGCCCATGCCCAGGGCCACCCGCTCCGGGGTGCCGAAGAGGTTGGTGAGTACCGGGAAGTGCCAGCGCCGGCCTTCGGCCTCGGGGTTGCGGAACAGCAGCGCCGGGCCGCCCTGGCGCAGCACCCGATCGGAGATTTCGGTCATTTCCAGGACAGGCGAGACCGACACGTCGATGCGGCGCAGCTGGTCGCGGCCTTCCAGGTACTGCAGGAACTCCCGCAGGTCGGCATAGCGTAGGGGCATGGTTCGATCCTTTGTCGTTGCCTGCATTGTGTCACGCTGTGTCGATGGGCGGCAGCGGAAGGCCCTGAGGGCGATGGCACGGGGGTTAGGCGTCAGGAATGGGGAGTGTCGACAGGCTTTGCGCAAGGTCAAATTGCACGTCTGATGCGTGTTGGCAGCGAAAAGGCTGTTAAAATGCGCAGTAATTGTTGCTAAAATGTTGTTTTTTACAAGTCAGGGTTTGCCGCCGGGCGGTGCTTCCCTGCCTTTCGCGGGTATTTTCTTGGGTCCTTGCCCCGCGCTGCCCCTTGCCGGCAGGGCGTCCCGTCGGGGGCGTTCTGCCTGAACGGCAGCGCCGGGCTGCAGCCCCTGCTGTCCGCGCACCCATCCTGTTGTCCATGCAGTGCCCACTGAACCAGGAGCCTTCACCATGTCAGCCTCGCCTGCCGTTCCCCTTGCCTCCTCCGCACGGACGAACCCGTCTTCGTCCGCACGTCACGGGTCGGGTCGTTCCGTGGCCGGGCGTCTGTGGATGGCCATGCTGGCAGGTTCGGCACTGATGTTCGGTGCGGTCCCCTCGCTGGCCGAGGCCGATGAGCCGGCCCCGGTGGTCGAGCGCACGCGTCCGGCCGAGCGCAGCGAGTCCAGTGGCGGCAGCCGTGAGGTGGTGTCGGCCGCGGCCGAGGCACGGGCACCGGTCGAGATCCGGGAAGCCCAGCCGTCGAGTGCGACGGGTGAGGGCATGGCCGTCAAGGTGTCGGCGTCGGAAGACTCTGGCCGCATTCATCGCACGGCCCAGGGCACGCGCAGCGCCGTGAAGGCGGCGCAGAAACCCGCCAGTCGTGCGTCCGCGGGGCGTGCTTCCTCCCGGACCGCCGTGGGCGCGCAGCGCAGCAAGCGGTCGGTGCGTCCGGCCACCCGCAGTGGCCTGCGCAAGATCGCGGATGCCTCGCGCGAGAGCCCGTCGGTTCGCCTCACGCGTGCCGAGCGTGGCGTGGTGCAGCACATCGCCCGCAAGTACCGCGTGAACGCAAGTTCCGTCGAGCGGTACATGGGCTACGCCCGCCAGTCGGGCAAGACCTACAACGTCGATCCCTATCTCATCATGGCCGTCATGGCCACCGAGTCCAGCTTCAACCCCCGGGCGCAAAGCCGCGTGGGTGCCCAGGGGCTCATGCAGGTGCACACCAGGATGCACAAGAAGCGCTTCAAGCCCTACGGCAGCACCGACACGGTCTGGGAGCCCAAGGTCAACATCCAGGTGGGCAGCAGCATCCTGTCCGACTACCTGAAGCGCTACGGCGGCAGTGAGCGCCGGGCCCTGAAGGCCTACGTGGGGGCTGCCCGCATGTCGCACGACGGCGGCTACGGCAACAAGGTGCTGCGTCGCCGTGACGAGTTTGTCTCGGTGTCGGTGGCGGCGAGCAACAACGCCACCTCGCAGGCCATGGCATCGCAGGCCGATGGCGGCCGCAAGTCCGTCGACCTCTGATGCCGCAGAGCGCCTGGCCCGGCTGGTGCAGCGTCTGCGCCGGCTGGTTCGGGGCGAGCTGATTCTGGCGGGCGGCCATGCCCGCCTGCAGCCGCAGGATGAAACCGATGTAGCCACGGCGCTGGAGCTGGCGCGAGAGCTGGCCGTGCCCGTCAGGTCCGGGGGCGTGACCGGGGGGCTTTCCGCGGTGCTCGCGGGGCATGCGGATTCGTCGCGTGGCGGTCTGCCCAGCCTGCTGATCGATGCCTCCTCCCATCTCACCCGCGCTGCCCGCTTTGACGGCACGCGCGGCATGATCGAGGTTCAGCCCGGTGTGCGGCTGGCCGATCTGAACCGCCTTCTGCAGCCGCACGGCTGGTGGCTGCCCATCGAGACACATCCGGAATCCGGGGCCACCCTGGGGGGCTTGGTGGGGCTGGATGCCGCCGCCGCGGCTCCGGCTTGGGGGACGTTGGCTGACCGGCTGCTGGGCATCGATGCCATTCTGGACGATGGCACCCGACAGCTGTTTGGCCCGTTTGGCGAGCGCTCTTCCGTCAGCCTGAACAGCGGCCGGGCAGGGCAGCTGGTCTCCTCCCTGTTCGGCATTGCGGCCGGCGTTCAGGCCGACATGGCCCGTCACTGGCCGCCGGGCCAGCGTGTGCCGGATGGCTATCTGCTGGATGCCTTTCACCCCCGTCCCCAGCGTCCCTACACGCCTGATGGCTCCGTGAATCTGGCGCATCTTCTGGCCGGCTCGGCCGGTACGCTGGCCTGGTCGGCGCGGCTGCATCTGCGCCTGTTGCGCCGGCCGGCGGTCTCGCGCTGGGCGCTGTTCCTGCAACCGTCGGCGGCGGCTGCGCTCACCCATGCGCCGGCCGTGCTGGCCTTGCAGCCCTCGGCCGCGTTGTTGCTGGATGCAGCGGATCTGCGTCGCCTTCTCGGCTCGCGCCATCCGGACGATCAGGCCCTGTGCCGCTTGGCCGGTATCGGTCCAGGCATGTCGGGGCGCCCGGATGGAACGCAGCGGGGAGAGGTAGGGGCAGCCGCCTGGCTGGTGCGCTTCTCGGGCGAGGCGGATGCCGATGTCCAGGCCGCCCACCGGCGTCTGGCGGCGCTGCTCGACCCCCGACGGCAGGAGGGCGCCGCAGGCCTGACGCTGCAGGCCGGCGGCGGGCTGCAATCGCATGGCCGCACGGCGGCGGGGGATGTGCAGCCCGTCTGGCAGGCGCTGCTGGGTGAACGGGTTTCCCCGACGATTCCCCCTTCTGCCTGCATTATCCCGCTGCTGCCGCAGGACCCGGCCACCCTGGCCGGGCTGGTTTCCGCTCTGGATGAGCGCCTGGCCTCACAGGGTGTGCAGCCGTCATGGCGTGGACAGGTGGCTGCTGGCGAGCTGCAGCTGGTGGTGCCGGAAGGGGCGGGGCCGATGGCCCGTCAGGCTCTGGCGGCTACTTTGCCGCCGCGCTGGACCCAGGCACTTCGAGAGGCTTTTGCCGAGGTGCACAGGCAGTTCGATCCGACGGGGATCCTGCTGGGCGGGCGTTGAACCACCCGGCTGGCCCGGGGCGGGGCCGTCCTGGGGCGTGTGTCGGTGAGGTACGGTGCGTACATGCGCCGACAGAGAATCCTCGCGGCAGCAGTCCATCCATCGTGCGGGCAGCCTATCCGTGGGCGATGGCAGGCTGCCAATGACATGCCGTCGCCAGCGATGGTCCATCCTGGATGGCACGTCGTTCGCAAGGAAAATGAATCCGTGCTGATG
>ERZ772962.1647-NODE-1647-length-11891-cov-5.436803_pt1 | contig 11891 bp, 10 predicted proteins | sample MGYA00580676_ERZ772962 | MGnify/ENA primary metagenome ERZ772962 (study PRJEB29015, sample SAMEA2738049) | human oral metagenome | biome: human oral; feature: human-associated habitat; material: saliva | place: China | collected 2230 ...
TGTCTTGCAGTTAAGAGGAGCCTCATAATTCCTCAAGCTGCACTGTCCGAAAAAACGATACAGGCCATGCTGCGCCGTGCTCGATCGCCTTCTCCATCTTCTGGATGTGGTTCCTGAGATAGTCAATACAGTACGAGTCATGGATAGAGCCATCCGGCTCGATCTTGTCGACGGCACCGAGACCATTCTCGACAATCATGAGTGGCACCTGGTAGTGGTCATAGACGCATTCGAGGTAGTAGCGAAGGCCTTCAGGATCGATGGCCCAGCCCCAGTCGAACTTCTTGAGGTAGGGGTTGCCGGCACCGCCGAATATGTTACCGCCCTCCTTTGCCATCTTCTCCACCGAAGTCGTGGAGCTCATGTAGTAGCTGAAGGAGTAGAAGTCGACCGTGCCGGCTTCGAGGACATCTGCATCCTTCTTCGCCAGCTCGGAAAGATCGACTCCCTCCTTCTTTTAGAGCTCGGGTGCCCAGCAGGGGTAGCTTCCCCTTACCTGGACATCGCCGCAGTAGAAGTTGCTCTTGTCCATCGCATCGTGCGCCGCGAGGACGTCGTCCGGATTGCAGGTATAGGCATAGTTCGCGCTGCCTGCGATCATACAGCCGACCTTGTTCTCAGGATCGATCTCATGCGCTGCGAGCACGGTCTTCGCAGATGCCACGAACTGGTTGTAGAGCCCCTCATAGCGTTCCTGCGGATCGTCCCACGGACAGTTGCCGAAGTTCATGTCCCAGTCATGGTCGGACAGGATGCCGAGGCCCATGATGTTACCGAAGCCGCCCATCATTGCGCAGTTGATCTCGTTAAACGTGAGCCAGTAGCGCACGAGGTCCTTGTACTTGGTAAAGCAGGCCTTTGCATAGTTCACGAAGAAGTCAATAAGCTTCCTGTTCGCCCAGCCGCCGTACCCATGGGAAAGCGCGAGCGGCAGCTCGTAGTGCGACAGCGTCACCATGGGCTCGATGCCGTACTTATAGCACTCTTCGAAGACGCTCTTGTAGGACGCGACGCCTTCGGGATTCAGCTTCTCTTCGTCGCCACGCGGGAACAGGCGCGCTCAGTTGATGGACATGCGGTAGCACTTGAAGCCCATCTCGCCGAAGAGCGCGATGTCCTCCTTGTAGTGGTGATAGAAGTCCACTGCCTCGTGGCTAGGATAGAAGACACCCGGCTTCACGCCGGCAGGCGTGATCGCGCGCGGCGTCGAGATCGTGCCACCCGTCATAACATCAGGGACATTGAGACCCTTGCTGCCCTCGAGGTAGCCTCCCTCGAGCTGGTTGTCTGCGGTTGCGCCGCCCCACAAGAAGTTCTTCGGGAATGCCATTTCCTTCCCTTTCCAAAGGAGGGGCCTGGCGTGCCAGACCCCTCCGATTCAGCTATCAGATGCCGTGTGCCGGAAACGCTTTCAGGACTAGGCCTGGGCTTTCTCGGGATGGTAGCAGCTGATCTCGAGCCCGAAGCCGACAGCCGTAGACGCGAGCGAAGCGACGATAGCCCAGATCATGTACGTGAAGCCGGAGGTGCCGCCGACATAGGAGAGCCAGTTGAAGACGCCGAGGCCGCCGGAGATGTAAACGACAGCACCGGAGAGGCCGATGATGAAGCCGCCGACAGCAGAGCCGATGCAGGCATTCACGAACGCGCGCTTGTCAGGAAGGGCAACGCCGTAGATGGCCGGCTCGGTGATGCCGAAGAAGAAGGCGGAGATCATAGCCGGGAGGGCGATCTCGCGAAAGTTCTCGTCCTTGTTCTTGAGATACATGGCAAAGACGACAGCGCCGAGCGAGAAGGAGTGGCCAATGACGCTAGCAAGGATCGGGTCATAGCCGAGCGTCGAGAGGTTCATGATGCAGATAGGCACGAGCGACCAGTGGAAGCCGAAGATGACAAGGACCATCCAGAACGCGGAGACGATGATGTCACCGACGATGGAGCCGACGACCGGCAGGTTGAAGATGAGGTTGAAGAAGGAAGCAAGCAGGTTCGTGATGAGCGTGGCTATCGGGCCGATCACGAGGTAGCCAGCGACAACGGTGATAGTGACGACTAGGAGCGGCGTGAAGAACATCTTGAGGGATGCCGGCATCCACTTCTTGGCCCAGTGCTCGATCTTGGAGCCGAACCAGACCATAAGGATGATAGGAATGACGGAAGACGTATAGCCAGAGGCAGGCATGATAATCGGCAGGCCGAAGAACGTAGCGTACCAGGAGAACGTGCCGCAGACGCCGAGGTCCACAGAACCGAGGACCTCGCCTGAGGTCAGCGCGACCATGGTTGGATAGACGAGCGCAAAGCCGATGGCAAGGCCGTTGAACTCGTTCATCTTGAACTTCTTGGCAGCCGTGTAGCCAAGAACGACCGGCAGGAAATAGAACATGCCGTCAGCAACGGTATAGAGCAACGTGTAGGCACCCGAGGTCTTGAAGCCCGAGACAAGCGTCGCAAAGCAGGCAAGGATGCCTTTCATGATGCCAGCAGCAGCGAACGTGCCAAGCATCGGCTGGAAGATACCGGAGATGAGGTCAATGAGCACGGAGAGGACATTCTTTTTCTCGCCGTCATCCTCATCGTCGTCTGCTGCGACCTCACCAGCGCCTGTGAGGTCGGACACCTTCAGGAATGCGTCATAGACGTCCTCGACCTTGTTGCCGAGCACGACCTGGTACTGGCCGTTCGCGTTCATGCCCTTGATAACGCCCGGAAGCTTCTCGATGGCCTCCGTATTCGCCTTGTCCACATCCTTGAGCTTCAGGCGCAGGCGCGTGATGCAGTGCGCGACGGAGCGAATGTTGTCCTTTCCTCCCACGTTGTCCAGAATGCTTTGGGCTAGATCGTCCCACTCGCCACTTGCCATGGTTCCTCCTTCAGACCGATGGCTCCCCCATAGAGCTATATCGAGGCGCGTCCTCACACGCCCGAATATATGTCTAGCGAGCCGTCACGAGACGGTTCACATGCATCATAAGATAGAGTAGCTCCTCGTTCGAGCAGCTCCATCCGTAAGTATCGGAGAGATAGTGCTGTATCTTCTCGACACAGCTGTAGATGTCCGGGAAATCCTTCGTTGCCTGGTCGAAGAGCGAGCTGTTCTTCGTCTCTTCGCTCTCGCCGTGCGAGAGGCGGGCCACAAGATAGCGGAAATGCGCAACGAAGCGGTTGTAGGCATAGGAGCGGCGGTCGAGCGTGACGCCGAGCTCGCTCTCGATGATCTGCGTGACCTGTTTCATGATGCGGGCAGACTCCATCACGAGGTCCATGTTGGAACTGTCGCCCACGCCACCGAGCTCGCCGTTCACGATATGGAGGGCAATGGAGCACGCCTCGTCCTCAGGGAGGTTCGCATCCTCCACACGGGCGTTTACCATTGCGACGCCGGTGCGGCCGATCTTGAGCTCGTTCGGGTAGACGAATGCCACCTCGTTCGAGAGCGGATTCTGCACATCGATGCCTTCGCGACGGCGCTCGATCGCGAACTGGATATGGTCAGCCAGGGTCACGACGAGATTCGGGTTGAGCTTGCAGTCAAGCTCCATCTTCGCGAGATCCACGATATCGGAGGCAGCCAGGAGCACATTGTCGGAGAGTCCGGCCAACGTGCCTGCCATGCCTTTGCTCACATCGAAGAAGACACGCTGCACCTCGTCGGTCTTCGTCAGCTCGTATGGCATGTGCTTGAAGCCGACGCCCTTGCCAAACACGACGACATCGCGACCGGAATCGTCGACGCCGAGCGCTACATTGTTGTTGATCTTTTTGACAAGTCGCATAAAAACACCCTTCAGGCTCCTACGCGAGACGAGGACTACAAGTCATGCCATGCTTCGCGCAAGTAATGCCTCAAGGGACAAGTAACAATCTTGCTAGGGACGATACTAGCAGATGGACATCCACTGTTTCCAGCAGATGTCCTTATTTTTCCGTTCACCGACCAAATTATACCATTCAGCTCTCAGAGCTGAAACTACTACGCCGTAGCGGCAGCTGCCTTCTCCTCGTCTTTATCTCTTAGCACCATAATTCTTCAGAGACCCGAATGTGGCCGAGAACCCCAGATGCCAGCCCTGAGCTGGCTTTTTTCATGCCTGGAAGCTTGATCTGCGGGGAATCTCCTGACATCATTCATATATGGTGCTTTCGTCTGACAGGGGGCGGCAGATGGCCTACTTCCTCAAGAGGACGCGCAACAAAGAAGGGGCTCTATCTCCAGATCTACAAGAGCCACTGGGACCCCGAGCGCAGGCATAGCATGAACAAGTCCGTGAAGGCGCTAGGCTGCTAGCACGAGCTGAAGGAAAGGGGAATCGCGAATCCCAAGGCCCATTTCAGGGGATAGGTCGCCCGCATGAACGCCGAGCGGAAGCTAGATTTGAACCTTTTCTAAACAAATTTTACAGGGCCAATCCTGCCTCTCTGAATTCCACTGGGCTTAAGTAGCCAAGCGTCGAGTGAATCCCTTCGTTGTTGTACCACCATACGTAAGTCATAGCACCATATCGGCAATCCAAAAACCAAAGTCCGGTACTATGTAGCAGGTGCTTGGGGAGAGCGCCCTTGCGCAAGTGGACGCTCGGACAGGCAGGATTCTGACGGGTCTGATTCATGAGAGAGCAGGCTCTGGGATATGCCAGAGCCTGCTTGCTTCCCGCTATGGGCCATGCCCCTATTCGAAGCTGCGTCCTGTCGGCGTCATCCACATCGAGAGATCGCTCGCTCCAGCAGCGCAAGTCACGGTGTAGGTGAAGGTCGCTGTGGCAGAGGGATAGATGTTCACATAGCCTGCCCACACGTCATTGCCGTAAAGAGTTGCCTCCGCCTCGGAGTTCACTTCGTTAGCATCCACCTTAAAGTCTGTGATCGTCCCTCCCGCTGGCGCCATGGCCAGGTACGATGTAACCATCGAGTAGTTGTGGGACTCGGGCAGCAGGCCCGTGATATAAGCAGGAAGCTCGTTTTTCATCTGCTCGAGCGTCGTCGTGTTGTGCAGCGTGACCGTAACCTGGTAGCTCTTCGTGCCGTCAGCATTCACGGTAGGCTCACTCACGTTGCTCCGCATGTCGAGGTACCAGTCAAGCTTGGAGCCCGTCTTGTCATAGATATAGAAGCCTGTGACGGGGTTGTGGGAATCCTGGTTGACCTCCCCCTCTGCGCCGAGTGCCGTGATGGCCGACTCTTCATCTATATCATCCATGTAGATGAGGAAGCGACCCTGAGAGATGCCATCTTCTACGGTCTGCGCCAAATCTGCCGTGCTGACAGATCCGAGCAAGCTCATGACCTTGTTCATGGCAAGGCTGGCAACCTCAGTGAAGAAAGGATCCTGCTCGTCCGTAGGCAGATAGTACGTCTTGTTGAGAAGGACCTCTGCGGCATTCGTGCCATCCACGACCGTCCCATCATCCGTCGTTACGCCGCCCGTGAGGCTCAAGAAGCTTTGAAGGAACACCGGATCTATTGCAACAACGCCGTCGACCTTGTCGTTCCCCTCTGCTTCCCAGCACCACTTCATGAGCTGGGCTGCACGCGGGAAGCTCGGCACGGCATTCACGTCTCCCGGTGCGAACGTGGCGCCTGTCTGCATGATGTCATTCACGACATAGTACTCCTCGCCCGTGAGAGGAATCGTACCTGGTGCGAAGTGAGCGCCCACTGCCTCGAAATTGCCGAGGGTGATCCGTCCGTTGTCGATCGTGAGAAGCATGCGCGCACCCGGGAAACCGCCTGTGGAGCGGATCTCAGAGTTGTTCTGGGCAACGACGAGATAGGTGCGCGCCCCGTCGGCGCCGAGCATGGCAGGCAAGGTCGGCGCAACTGCTGCTGCACCCGTCGCTGCTGCATCAAGTTCATCGAGTGCCGCCCTTGCCTTCCCGATCGGGCCCTTCAGCTGGTCAAGCTTTGCTGTGCCGAGTGCATCGACGCGCTTTGCAGCAGAGTCGATTTCGGGCTGGAGCTTTGAAACCGTATTGCAGAGCGTCTGGACCGTCGCGATATCGATCTTTCCGTCACTGAAGACCGATTTCATCGTTATGCCTGAGAGTTCCTGCGCAGCGGGAGTCACGACCTTCGAGGAAAGGTCATGTGCGGCCGAGGCAAGTCTGCGCACGCTCGAGATATCGGATCCGACGACCGGGACAAACGTTGCTGCGCTCCAGAGCGGGCTGCGCGTCTCTTCCTCCATGGACGAGGAGAGACCTTCTATCTTCTCTGCGCTTGCCTGAAGCGAGGAGGTGTCGCCTGAGGTGAGGCTCTTCGAGAATGCCGTGGCCTCGGGCACAAGCGAGGAGGCATCTGCCGCCACGGCCTTGGCGCTCTTGTAGAAGAGATAGCCTGAGACGCCAAGTACCACGACGAGTGCGGCCACGACGCAGAGCACCGTGATGAGGGCCCTGTGTGACCTGTGGTGGTGATGGCCGTGAGGGACCTCGCTGAAGCCGGCTGCCGTATAGGGGTCCCAATCGGTCTGCACGCCTGGCATAGTTGTGCCAGAGCGGCTCTGGCCAGACTTCCCACCTTCGGCCTCTCCATGCGCACTGGAGACTGCTCGCACGGGCTTCGGTCTCACGATGCGGGTCTGTATCTGTCCCTCTTCCCGCCCACGGGAGTGCTTTCCCGCTCCCGCATTGTACTGTCCATCATGCTGCATATGCTCTGCCATGAGATGCGTTCCCTTCCGCTCATGTCTGGCGCTCATCAAACACGCTCCCGTATCCAGGAAGCTGCTGTCACATCAAGAAGGGCTGGCAGCAGCATGCCGCCAGCCCTTCTTGCAGCTCTTCCTCAGTACGGCAGCACAGTCCTACCTCTTTTGACTCCACGTTCCATACGGCATCCTGATTCCGTATCCAGCGCTCTTCAGAAACTCGCTCGCCTCGTCCGGCGAGGGTGCGGCTTACCGGCGAGGTGGCTCCTCTTCTGCGGCAGCGGCTTCAGGTGCGGAGTAACCGCCTCCTCATGTACCGCCTCAGCTTTGCGTGCAGCAGGGACTGTGGTCCTGAAGCTCTACGACGCCTCGTTTCCGGCAAGCATTCCGTAGGAGACATCCTTCTTCTCGTGGTAGTAGTCGTAGTACTTGCCCGAGTTCTCCACGTCGGCGCAGTTCAAAACCATGCCGATCACGTGGGCATCTGCCTGCTGGAGCTGCGTGCGGGTATCAGCCACATCCTTGCAGTGAGCACAGCCCTGGCGCACGACGAGAAGCGTCGCATCAGCGATGGAGGAGACTATAGCCGCATCGACGAACGCGTTCACAGGCGGCGTATCGAAGATAACGTAGGAATACATCGATGCCAGTATATCTGCAAGCTCGTGAAACCTCCGCGACTGCAGGACAGCTGCCGGATTCGGGATGCTTGGTTCTGCATCGAGGAGATACAGGTTCGGCATACCTGCCATGACAACTGCCTCCTGCACGGAACGGCGCCCGGAAAGGACAGAGTAGAGTCCATAGTTCCCGTGGGTTGCAAGCACACTGGCAAGGGAGCGACGACGCATGTCGCACTCGATCATAAGGACAGGAGCGCCACTGGCAGCAAAGGCCTTGCCGAGGCCGACTGCTACAGTTGTCTTACCTTTGGACGGCACAGACGAGACGACGGCAAGCGTATGGATCGGCTTGTCGACCGACGAGAAGCGGATGTTTGCAGCAAGGATCCTGGGCGCATTCTGCATGACGACCTTGCCGGCAGAGCCACTCTTCCTGGGCATCTCATCGTCCCCCTTCGATGGTCGGGATGCGGCCGATCACGGGCACATCGATGAGCTCCTCAAGATCCTTAGGCCCGCGGACACGGGTATTGAGCATGTCTGCCACGACGACAATCACGATTGCGGCAAAGAGGCCTACCAGGAATGCCACTGCGGTATAGAGGAGACGGTTTGGGCCGGACGGAGAGATCGGTGCCTGTGCCTGGTTGATCGGGTTCACGGATCGGATGCTCATGACAGAACGGGCGACGTCTGAGACGTCCTTTATCATCTTGTTCACGATGTCTGCTGCCGTCTGTGGATCGGACCCAGTGACGGAAAGCGTGATGACACGAGATGTGGTCTCGCTCGTAACGTCCACCTTGTAGCCCTTGAGCTCCTCCACGCCCACCTCGGAACCTACCTGGTTCACGATACGGTCGCTCTTCAGGAGCTTCGCGACATCGTTCGTGAGCATCTGTGAAGCATTGAGGTCGGAGTAGAGGTTCGTGGAGCTCGAGCTCTCACCCTGTGCCAACACGTACATGCTGGCCGTTGCTGTATAGGTATTGCGCACGAAGAAGACGGAATAGAGCCCGACAACGAGGGCGCAGACCACAGGCAAAAGGATCACAAGCCTGAGATGTTTCTTCAGCAGGCGGAACAGTTCTAGCAAGGTCATCTATTGGACCCTCTCATGAAAACGGCGGTGCTTATTTTCAAACGTGCTTTTCTATTCTAGTCCACATCGTAAAAATCATTGGTTGATTCTTAAAGTTAGCGCAATATCTAGCAGCCCTAGATTTCAGACTTCAAGCGAACAGCTCCGGAAGACAGCTGCACAGGTACGGATGGGTGGCAGAACCTGTGACGTGGGGGCCGGAGAAACCGGTCCATTTCCACGCTGCAAAAAGAAGCTGATGCAGCATGTCCAAAAGGTCCAAAAAGGGCTCCTTGCTACTTTCGGTGGATAGCGTATGACAGCTGCATCCGGGCGGTGAAGTCTAGCTTCCCGAGCCTGAAGAAGATCACGGTCTTGAAGTAGACCGTGATCCTGAAGCCCCTGGCGGCGCTCCCGGTCGACTGGGCAACGGAGTTGAACCTTCTGGGGAAGGCGATGGCAACAAGGTCGTTCACGCAGGCATTACCATGGCTGGCAACGAGGACCTCTCTCCCCTACGCCATTCGAGCCGAGTGGGTCGTCCGGCACTGTGCAGCAGGTCGGCTTCTCCCAATGTCTGGCCTCTCATCGTCCCCCTCGTACATGGCATCGCCGATGTACGTCAGCCCGCCAGCCGCACAGTCCGTGAGGTATCCCATTGCCATCGGAACCGGCCTTCCCCCTCGGCAGCTCGCCGATACTCCCCTCTACCTCCTGATGAGCTTCTAGTCCTCAGCAGGCATGCCCGTCTCATCCGAGACATAGTGCTCGAACGTCATGTGCAGATCGTACTTATCGTGCAGACCCGCAATGGCCTTCACCATCGGAGAGGCGTAGTGCGCATCGATCGCCGCCTGGCCGACCCAGAAATCGATCAGAAGGACCGTCTCGGGGTCGTCGAAGGAAATCCAGTACTCGTACCTCAGGTTGCCAGGCTCCTTGCGGATAGCGTCGACCGTGCCTGACGTCTCCATTTCCTGGGCGAACTTCCTCGCAATGCCGTTTGTCCCCGTATACCTCACCTTGCGTATGACAGGGCAGCAGCTTCTGCATCTTGGCGGAGGCATCATCAGCGCAGGCGTCCTTTGCCTCATCCTCGCGCCTTGAGGCTCTTTGCCTCTTCTCACAGCAGGCATCGTGCCGTTCGGCCTTGGATGCGCTCCCATCTCTCCGCAGATGGTCCAGCTCACGCCCTCCCACTTCGGCACGGAGCATGCCCAGTCGCTCATGGGCCTTCAGATGGCATGCGCCTACATAGGGTCGCTTCCCCTGCCTTCCCTTCTCACACCTCACCCGCCGCCTCACGTCCTGTGACTGGCATGCGCAGAGCTGGTGCGGGTATCTGTCTCGAAGAGCTGGGAGACAACACAAAACATTCCGGCTCTTGACCCTGCACAGGGGCTTGCAGCAAAAGAAGCGAGCCATCGAAAATGGCAGAGCCGGCGGGACGTTCATGGAAGCTTGGCCTCGGCCCCCCGGCTCGTCTCTGTCGTCTGCAGCAATCACCTGGGACAATAGCAGAATCAGCCACCTCTATAGACCGATTTCACTGCAATATCGCATAGCGCTTTTTCAGCTGGGTATGGCGAGCTGCAGAAAATGCGGCTCGCCAGATTGAACGAGCCTGCCTCGCACTACATCTATTGCCCAGTCCCGAGCTCTGTGTACTTCTTCGAGCAGCTACGGCTGAGCGCAACCGGATGCTTCTGTTCGTTCATGCTGGGTTTGGCATACATGATCTCAAGCGGATTGAGCCCACAGGCACGTGTCATCTGAAAATAGCAGGAGTAAACTTCAGCAAGCTCCTGGCAGAGCTTAGTTGCGCGTCTCCCAAACCACGCTCCGACCACCAGAACGACTCGAGAAGTTCTGATTCTTAATCCTCGGATGATGTGCCACTCATGCATGGCTCGGCATCAGATACAGAAAGACATATAGAGCGGGAGATAAACTCGGTTGCCAAGTCTTTTAAACTGGCCCGGGTGCAAGACGAATTCGTTGCCAATGCGACTGGCAAAATGCTTCTGGAAGTCATCAAGGGAAATGATCGAATACGTCTTGGTGGATTTAGCCTCAATGGGTGCAATGCGTAGCTTGCCGGCAGCATCTGAAAAGCCCTTTGTTATCAGAAAATCTATCTCTCGCGGTCGCGGGCGCTTTCTCTCCTCGCGCGGAGGTTCGTTCCATGAATAATAGTAAAGAGGCCGTCCTCCTGCGCGCAGCTGTTGGGCTATAACGTTCTCTACGAACATGCCCCGATTGATGGAGAGCTTGCCAAACTGCAGAGCACGATAGATCTGCTCGGTTTCTGCTCCCTCGTCGAAAACGCTCGACACAAGAAGTCCAGTATCTCCCATATAGCATTTGAGCGAGCTGTCCTCACCTTCATCTGCGGTAAGCTTGAATCCGACGTTTGGATCGTTGCATAGTCGGCAGATGTTCACATAGTGTGCGTCTTCAAGCCACCGAAGCGCTGATTCATATTGACGATAGCGGCTTCCCTTGCCTAAGGAAGAGAACTTGAAGCGTTTGCTCCCCTGAGAAAGCTGACCCGGAATACCCATGAAGATGGAGTAAGCCCTGCGCGCATCCTTTGCACCGAATTTCTCGATGTCTTCAGCGTAGAGTGCCAATATCTGTCTCTTGGTCTTGTCGCTTTGCGTGAAGGTTGCGTTCTCAATGAAATCGCTGACTGATTGCGGCATGCCCCCTACCAGCATGTATTCATTAAAGAGTCGTGTACATTGACGATGCAGGCTGTCTGGCAGCGGCTCGAAGGCATCTCGACAGCAGCGAATCTCGTCTGCAAGATTCTTGCGCCCTAATGCCCACAGGTACTCCTCGAAATCAAGCGGCCACAGCTCCGCACGCTCCTCCTCCGAAGGAATGACAATGTCCCGGACATTCTTGCGTATGGAAATCAGCGAACCCGTCTCCATGTAATCAAATCTGCCATCAGCGACTAGATGCTTAATCATTTCACGAGCAACCGGAAAACGCTGCACTTCATCGAAGACGACCAGCGAATGACGAGGAACCAGTTCAACACCGAAATAGAGCTGAAGCATGCGCAGGAGCGTATCGATATCCCCTCGATGCTCGTTGAAGATATCCCGCACATCTTTATCAACCTGCGAGAAATCAATGAAGAGGCTCGATTCGTATTCATTGGCTGCGAATGCCTTGACGAGCGTGGTCTTGCCCACCCGTCGAGCACCTTCTATCAACAGCGCGCTTCTGCCATTCGACTCGTTCTTCCAGTCGAGCAGCGTTCTATAGAGCTTTCTCTCGAACATGATCATTGCTCCGTCACGTTAGCCATTGTAGATATCACTCATTATATGGGATTACTGCAATATCAGCCACCTATATCTCCCCAATTTACTGCAAAATCAGCCACCTCTGTTGCCTTATTTCTTCGCAATATCGCTTACCTTTTCCAGGTTTTGCATATGAGCCACAATGGTGCTCTCGCAGGCTCTCTGTCTCTTCTCACAGCAGGCATCGTGCCGTTCGGCCTTGGATGCGCTCCCATCTCTCC